>Ga0209228_1000359_pt1 | contig 23671 bp, 23 predicted proteins | sample METZYME_3_150m_FD_187547 | JGI IMG/M metagenome (GOLD analysis project Ga0209228, IMG submission 187547) | Marine microbial communities from oxygen minimum zone in mesopelagic equatorial Pacific - METZYME_3_150m (SPAdes) (version 2) | ecosystem: Environmental > Aquatic > Marine > Oceanic...
CCTTATTTTTCGGGTATATTTTCTTTCTTTCTCGAAGGTTGAAAGAGATGAGAAATGAAGTAACTATGCTAAAAAAAATTATTTCTGAAAAAAATAACAGCTAAAATGAATGATCAAAATAGCAACAGCTATATTTCCGAATCCAAAATGAGAAGCAATAGAGGCAAGTTTCTTTTTGCCGCTCTTGTATTGTGCGCCGCTCTGGGATACTTCGCCTACATGGCTTTTCAGGGGGCAACCGTTTATTACTATACTGTGAGTGAGATATCCAGTCAGCCCCCTACTGCTGAAGGACGTATGGTGAGGGTTAGTGGGAAATTAAAGCCAGGGTCTTTTCATAGGGTTGAAGGGTCCACCTCAGCTCGTTTTTCATTGATAGATGGAATAAGTGAAATTGAAGCGGTTCATAACGGAGTGCTACCAGATTTGTTTTTTAATGAGCATTCAGAAATTATCCTTGAAGGCGCTCATACTCCAGGGCAGGAATTTGATAGTCATAATGTGATAGTTAAATGTCCATCAAAATATGTTGCTGTGGAAGAATCTGAAAAAGACAAGGGTTAACCAAGGCTTTCTTCTACTAGCTCCACTAGGTCTTTCACCTGCTTGGATCCAGTTTCTCCTTTGGATTGAACACCTTCTTCCATCATCTGCATGCAAAATGGGCACGAAACTCCTACAGTGTCTGCACCTGTTTCCAAGAACTGGTCTGTTCTGGAATGGTTAACTCTTTGATTACCTTCTTCCTCATACCACATGTGTCCGCCTCCAGCTCCACAGCAGAAGCCGTTTCCTCTGCACTTTTCCATCTCTACTAATTCCAACCCTGGTATGGATTTAGCAACCTGTCTTGGTGCTTCATAGATGCCATTGTGTCTTCCTAGATAACATGAGTCATGATATGCCAAAGTGGTGTTTATAGTGACTACAGGTTTTATTTTTTCTTTTTTGATAAGGTCTGAGATTAATTCACTGTAGTGCATTACTTCGTACGTACCACCAAGATGAGGGTACTCATTTTTAATGTTATTAAAGCAATGTGGGCAACTAGTGAGAATCTTCTTTATGTCATACTTGTTAAAAGTTTCGATGTTTTGCATAGCCAGCATTTGATATAAATATTCATTTCCCATCCTCCTAGCTGGATCCCCTGTACAAGTCTCCTCTGTACCCAATATGGCAAAATCCACCTCGGCTCTATTGAGAATAGAAACCATGGCTCTTGGAATGCTCTGACTTCTCTGTTCCAAGGCGCTAGTGCATCCTACCCATAGGAGGTATTCAGCTTCCGGGTTCTCAGAGAATGTTTTTACATCAAGACCCTCGTACCAACTTTCTCTGGTGAATGTAGTGCCACTCCATGGATGCCCTCTCTGTTCTAGATTTCGCAGTGCTCCCTCAGCTCCTTCTGGTATGTCCGGTTCTTCCATGACCATATAGCGTCGCATATCCACTATAGGATGGAATGGTTCATTGCCGACTGGACATACCTCGGTACAAGCACCACATGTTAGACAATCCCATACAGCTTGCTTCTCTATTCGTGATCCGATGATATTGGGTATATCCTCTTCGGTATCAACCGAGGTGGCATCGGCGATATGGTACCTGAGCCCTTGCACTATATGCATTGGAGAGAGCATTTTCCCTGTTAGGTTTGCAGGACATACGTCTGTACATCTACCGCAGACAGCACATGCGAAGGCATCAAGTAGCTGTTTTTGGTTAAAGTCTTTCATTTTGGATGCCCCGAAAGACTCGGCTGTTTCAAAATCAGTTATTGTTGTCAACGTTCCTTTAGCACCTAACTGCCGTGTAACAAAACCGATTGGAGCTCCTACCAGGTGAACATGCTTAGATATTGGAATATAGACGGAGAATCCCAGTATTATGGTCAGATGTATCCACCAGCTTATCTGGTATATAAAAGAGGACGCATCCCTGTCAAAGCCACCGTCGTTTAATATATCCCCCAAAAAATTCCCTATTGGGGAATGAGAATGGACGTTTTGTGCAGCAACATAAAAGGCCTCCCCTATTATGGTGCTGATCATCAAGAAGGCTATCAAGGCAAGTATTATGGCAGCCTCTCTTTTCTGCGTTAAGTCAAACCTCAACCTATTAGCAGTAAAAACCCATCTTCGCATTACAGCTAAAACTATCACAGACAGCAAGGCTACGGCCAAAATATCTAAGTAGGTTCCAAAAATTGTTAATCCAGCTTCAGAAAGTAAGGTTTTGGAGAAATTAGGGTTAATTGAATCCCCGTATATAAAAATCAGGTAGCTTAGTGAGAAAGACAAGAAGCCCCAAAATATGATGGCATGTGCCATGCCTGCTCTGTCTCTCACTACGTCAGTACTTTGGAGGACTTTCTTCTGGCCTAGGATATAAGGTAGGGCTCCAAGGATTCTTTTAGGGAGCTGATCTGTTCTTCCTGAAGGTTTTCCCTGCAAGATAGGTTTAAACATCCGAATATATAAAAAGGAAGCCGCGGCTCCAAAGCAACCTAATGTTGCTAGGTATACTAAGATCCATGATGGTATTAAGCCTAAGAATTCAACGGGTGGGGCCATGTCTATCCTCCATAACAATTGACATCATATTATCACCAGAGTAAAAAAATACACGTCAAACGGGCATTTTTTGGTCCGTAATATTTTTTACAGCAGGTGGATTCTTTGGTTTGCTTAATGTGAAAGTTAGTAGGCCTCCGATTATCCATGCGGACCCGAACAAGAAAAATGCCACTGAATAGCTGTAACTTTCTTCCCAAAGAATACCGGCTATTAGTGGACTTAGTGCCGAAATGATCATGGTGATAGGAGCAATAACCCCTCTAATACTTCCCATATATTGCCGGCCAAAATATTCAGGTAATGCCACATTAGTCAGAGTGGGGAATCCCCCCATAAAAAACCCATGTATAGCTCCCCAAATCACCAAAATCCAAACAGAATCGAGGGGTATGATCATATAGGTTGATAATCCTGCAGGTATCAAACAAAGTGCAAGAACTCTTCTTATATCCATTTTTTCTGCTAGGTAGCCAAAAGGGAGTTTGCTAATCATGGCTGAGGTGGCTAATGAGGTCGCTATCAAGGTTGCTGACTGTATATTTAGTCCTTTGTCTTGAATATAGGCGACTTCGTGAAATAGTACGACCACCAAACCTGAAAGGCCTAGACATTGAATTAGCAAAAGTATCCAGAATTGGGTGTTCCGTATGGATTGGTTCAGGGTCCAGGAATTTACTTCATTATCTGCGGTAACTTCTGCATTCGACTCCGATGCATTTCCATCAGGCAGTAGCCCAATATCTTCGGGGCTTCTCCTAAGAAATAGTGATGATACGGGGACGATAGCAACTACCGCCATCATTCCCAATACTACCCAAGCTGCTCTCCATCCAAGGGTGGAGATGGCCAAACCTGCAACAGGCGCGACTACAACACCACCGGCCGAAATGCCCATGGTGCCAATGGCCATCGCTCTTCCTCTCATTCTCACAAACCATTTGGCCATCAATGATGGACCAACCAATTGACTACCCATGGCAGCAGTGCCAAAGCCATAAATAATTCCGTATAACATGTAGAACTGCCACACTTTGTCTATTTGAGAGGTAAAAGCCAAGGCAGTACCCCCGACCAAACTGCCAACGGAAACTATTATTCTTCCTCCATGTCTTCTATCCACCAATAGGCCTAATAGCGGGAGTATTGGAATTGTGGCGAGTTTAAATATAGGAATTACTGAAAACTGAGTTCTGGATATTCCTATCTCCTCACCCATCGGTATGATGAAAAATCCTAAAGCATAGCTACCGGTGCCGGCATTTATCATGCTTGATGTGAAAGAAGAAAATACTATAAGCCAGCCATAGAAGAACCACCGGTTTCCTAGTCTTTCCAACCATGTATCCAATCTAGCCATACTATTGGAAAAACCCCAAGGGTCTGACAGGATTTTTAATCATTAAATAGAGGTGGCTTGTGGGTGAAATTCACCACGGATTCAATCCACATTGAAGTCGATAGTAAATTCGATTCGTCAAAGTGGTCTGATATTATTTGTACTCCCAGTGGCATACCGTCATTGTCCAAAGCGTATGGCAAAGAGATTGCTGGCACCCCGGCCATTGTCCACGGAGCCTGAAAGATAGGTTCCCCCGTAGTCTCTGAGGTGGGAGCACCTGACAGACTTGTTGGCATTATCAAAGCATCGTATTTCTTTGACAATTTTGATACTTGCTTAATGTAATTCTGTTGAAAATGCTTTGATTGTATATAAATATGCGTTGGTGTATTCAAACCATGTTCGATTATTTCTTTTACTCTGGGAGCAAAGTCATCAGGCCTTTTTTCAAAATTATCTTTATGGGTATGTGCTGCCTCGCAATTCATGATGACTCTGTGAGAGTCTAAGATGCTATTAAAATCAAGTTGTGTATCCGCAGTCTCTATTATCGCCCCTGCCTTTGAAAGTCTCTCCAATAAAAGAGCAAAATTTTTCATAGTGCTGTGATCTGAATTTTCATAGTAGAAGTCTTCTACAACGCCGATATGAGGTGGTCGGGAGATCGGTTTAGGAATCGAAATATATGGTTTGCTATCCACTTCCACTGAATCCTTATCTTCGGCATCATAACCAGATAAATACTGCAACAGGATTGCAGCATCTTTTACCGAGCGGGTAAACCATCCCATTGTGTCAAGAGATAATGCTACTGGGAAAACTCCTTGCCTACTGACGAGGCCGTATGTCGGTTTGAATCCAACGATACCGTTATATGATGCAGGCCTTAAAACGGAACCTGCAGTTTGAGACCCTAGGGCAGCCGGGAACATCCCCGAAGCTACTCCGACTGCTGAACCACTACTGGATCCTCCTGGTGTTCTTGAAAAATCCCAGGGATTTTTGGTAGGAGGAGGATCTCCACAAGCAAATTGAGTGGTTACGGTTTTACCCATGATCACAGCCTGGGAATCTCTTAGTATTTTTACCGTCCGAGCGTCATACCCAGGCTCATAATTTTCATATATTGGAGAACAACAGGTTGTTCTCATGTCGCGGGTGCAATAAATGTCCTTTATGCCTATAGGTATACCGGCTAATTTATTAGTACTCTCCTGGCTATAGTTTTCGGTTTCTAAATTTGGGTTGAGCGTTACCCACACATTCAAATTTGGGTCAAGTTTTTTAGAACGATCCAGTAAATGAAGTACCAATTCTTTTGTTGAAATTTTTGAAGAACTTAGTAGTTCAGACAATTCCTCTATCGTAGAATATTCAAGTGATTTCCCCATTTAGGCTCCTCATTTTCACTCAAAGGTAAGGGAAACTTTTAAGGCTCCATCCTCACGAGAGTCGGCTAGGTTAAAAGCGTTCTGTATTTCAGATATTGGAAATTGGTGAGTAACGAAGGGTGCCATATCAATTTCCTTATTTTCTATGTAGTCCACAGCTAGTTGGAAGGCCGGCAAACCAGGCTCGTCTTGGGCTCCAAACACTGAATGCATGTCTATACATTTACGGAAAAAGGTATCCCAATCAAAAGGAACTTTTTCCATGGTTGGAGGCAACCCAAACACTGCCAATTTTCCGAAAGGCTTAACTAATTTCAAAGATTGATTCAAAGTGTCAACACTGCCTACAGCTTCTATGACCAGGTCCGCACCTTCACCGGATGTAATGTCCATCACGGCCTCTGTAGCTTTGTCACCTGTCACATCAATTGCTTCGTCAATTCCCATATTGCGGCCAGCTTGCAACCTCTCTGCTACTGGTTCGATCGCTATGATTTTATGAGCTCCGAGTTTCCGTAACATAAAATCGTGGAATAAACCAACAGAACCTTGTCCTAAGATCGCTATAGTTTTTCCGACTAATGTCGGTAATTTTCTTGTTCCAAAAACCACTGTCCCAAGCTGTTGTGCCATTAACAGGTGCGCCTCTGGAACACCTGTTGGTACCCGTAGAAGGAAATTAGGATCAATTAATTGGTAGCCTGCGAAGCACTTGGAGTTCCAAATATTTGGCACGGTGAGGACCAATTCCCCTTCGGCAAAATCTGTATCACCAGGGTCTACTATTTGTCCAATACCTTCGTGTCCGGGGTAACCGTGAGGGAGAGGGAATTCATGTGCATTCCAACCCATATAAGTTATGTGCAAGTCACTACCACATATTGATGCCAGATTCGTTTTTACTAATGCTTTGCCAGGTTCCATTTTTGGGATATCTATAGCATCACATTGCCATTCTCCCAACCCAGTTGATATCGCTGCGGGCATCTCGCTCATCAGTGTCTCCGTGTATAAAACATGTCTTTTTGTAGATGTCTGGAATTGTACCCTCGTGTATCCTCATAATACAAAATTAATTTGCCCGCATAGGCTTTTTGGGCAAAAAGGTGTAAAGGTTAAGTTTCTCCCTGCTATCATGAGGCCTGAGCAATTAACTGAATGGTCGGCTAAGGTAATAAATTGGAATCAAACCTCAAAAATGAATTGAAAGAATTAAATGAAGAAATAAGATATTATCCCGGCCCAATTGCTGGATGTGATGTTCAGTTTGACTGGTTATTGGAGGAACGGATCAGATTAACCAATCAAATCAAAAAAATGACAGATATTTCCCATAGAGAACCTGCAGATGGCATTGCCCAAGGTTGATATTTGAAAACTATTGCTGGCTATTGGATGGGTGTAGGTTCAATATTGGCTTTCTTGTCCGTTTTGGTTGGAGCCTTGGGAGCCCATTGGCTTGAGCCTGTCATGGATATGGATGCTAAAGACATCTACGAAACCTCCGTCAGGTTCCAGATGTTTCACTCAGTGGCTTTGATTCTTATCGGAATAATATTGAATTTCAAAGTTGGATTTAACAGGTTCTTTTTTTATATACCATGGTTGATTTTTGTGGGGACTGTCATATTTTGCGGTAGCTTGTACACGATAAGTCTGAGCTCTTTTAATTGGTTCGGGGCTATAGCCCCTTTCGGGGCCTTATTATTTATATTTGGTTGGTTGCTGCTAGCTTTTTCAGTAATCGATTTATCAAGACAAAAACCGAAGTAAAGATGATGGGAAAATAAGGGCCAGATTTTATTATTAGGAGCGGAGATTTTTTAACTAGCTCAATAAATCACTAGGGTTATCTTTCACTAATTTAGAAATGTTCTTCGGTGACATTCCTGAATCCATCAATGCAGCTATAGCCATCCGCATTCCTTCAGATGGTGGAGGGTTTACTGGCTGTCCAAAAGCAGTTGTTACTACGGATCTTTCAACGCCAGCTTTAAGTATCTGCTGTGAAAAACCCATAGGGCTTATTTTTGCGGTTAAAGGCATACATGAAAGAAAGCTGTATTCCATGTATGCTCCCAGTGTGGTCAAATTTTTCAATTGATCTTCAAGGAGTTCCTCCGGATGAGTTACGATCATTTTTCTTACGCCATGATCTTTGGCGGCCCCAAATAATTTCATCGTTTCCAATGGTGAAATGTATCCTGACGCCAAGACCATATCATTTCCTTGAACGATATCAATAATTTCAAAAATATCATCAGTAAGCTTCTCTGATTTGTCTAATATATTTAAGCCATTCCCAGAGTTACTTTTTGATAAGTGAAACGCAGCTGAAATAGTAGGCATCCAGACAACTTTTGTACCTAACCGGGCCGCTGTTTCCACTGCCTCTGGATTAATTCCGCCTACAGGTGAATTTAATGAAATCGAACCGTATATTTCTAGCCCTGGATACATTTGAGATAAGGCGTAGGTCAAAGGGTATGTGAGGTAATTGTCTGATTTTAAAACGAATCCACCCATCCCCGCTTCATAGGCTGCCCTCGTCGTTTCTAAGGCATCCATTCGCCTTTTTGGGATGTCAGGGGCGGCGTGTACGTCAAGATCAATAGATCCTCTCAACAGCGATTCAATTTCATCGTTCACAACTTCCTCCGGTTGCTGATTACAATCTATTTATCAGATCGGGTAATTCTCTCATGCTACGGAAAACTATGGTTTCTGATTGTACAATTGCTCGATTAGGTTTTTTTGAGCAAAAAGCTAGAGGAGTCATTCCGGCGCTATAGGCCGCTTCTATGCCAGCCGTTGAATCTTCTATCACCAACGTCTTTGACGGGGTAGCCTTCATTTTCATTGCTGCGTGTAGAAAAAGGTCTGGGGCTGGTTTTCCGAATTTCACGTCCTCCGCGCTGTATAGGTGCTTCCCAAATCTCTCCATTAAACCGGTGATAGATAAGGTTTTATTTATCTTTAGGTGTGGTCCGCTGGATGCCACACATTTCGGGTAAGGTATGTTGTCCAAGGCAAATTGTATATCTTCGATCGGCTTCAAGGTTTTTTCAAACTGGGCAAACAGTTCATTCATATATGTCTCATATAGAGTACGAGGAGGCTCTGTTCCCAAACGTTTTTTAATCACCTGAAAGCAATAATCCCAAGATTTGCCCAGGAATAGATCCATGCATACCTCTGGTGTGATATTTAGTCCAATAGCTTCTAATGACTCAGAAAGCACGGAGTTAGATATAACTTCACTATCAACAAGTACACCATCACAGTCAAAAATAACTAAATCAGGTGTCATAACTGTTTTTCATCGGTGTGCTCGCTGGCATTAGACAATTGGTTTGAATATGGGTAATAATCGATATAACGTAAGTTGACACGAAACGAATCAACTTATAACATTTATTCAAATAAATGTCTGGGTTTTAGTATACATCTAATCAAAATGTAGAAATAATTTATGCCACATAGAGATTCTAGGAACCAAGTACCTGCAAACCAGCGTGTGATTCGGCTGGGAGTTTCGGTTAACCCGGGGACTCCTAGACCAGGGCGTGGTAGACCCCGAACGAGAAGCTCCGAAAGTGTCTACGCTTCACCGGATGGACTCTATGTCATTAGTGTGGCTGCACGGTTGTTAGAAATGCATCCGCAAACCTTGCGTAAATATGAAAGGTCCGGATTGGTAAGGCCGTCAAGAACTGTCGGGATGCTCAGATTATATTCGGAGGAAGATATTGTCAGGCTAAGACTTATTAAACATTTAGTAGGTGACTTAGGTTTGAATCTAGCAGGTGTAGAGCTTTCGCTTGGTATGTTTAACCAGATGTTGAAAATGAAATCAGGATTGGATCAAGCTGAAAATGGTGAATTGAAAAAATACTTGGAAAATTGTCTGAATGAAATGTTCAAGATGCTAAAGACTAGACCTTCTTAAGTTTATATTTTTATTTGATGGAGAAAAGATTTGGAAGAAAAAGAAATATCCGGAAATCCACCCCCGGGACCAAACGACCAAGAGTTGAATAATCTTGAAAATGAAGAAGATTCGACAGTTGTACCAGAAACATCAATTGATTTAAGCGAAGAAATAGACCATTACAAATCAATTGCTCAGCGAGCACAAGCTGATTTAGTTAATTATAGAAATCGGGCTAGCCAGGAAATAGAAGAGGCCAAAAGGGCAGTCCAGTTTGGTGTTATTTCAAGATTCATTTCTATAGTTGATGATTTAGAAAGGGCCGTTGAAAATGCCCCTGAGGGGGCCCAAACTGAATGGACAGAGGGAGTTGAATTGGTGCTAAGGAATTTGGAAAAAGCACTGGAATTAGAAGGTGTGAGCCAGATTGAATCTCTAGGTAAATCTTTTGACCCTAGAGAACATGATGCCCTTTTATATGAAGAAAATTCCGATACTGAAGATGGATTGATACTCAATGTGATACAGCAAGGATATCGACTAAATGAAAGGATCATTAGGCCTGCAAGGGTAATTGTTTCAAAATTTACCGAACAAGAAAACCAAGAAGACGAATTAAGTAAACAGGAGGAGAAGTAATGCCGAAAATTCTCGGTATTGATTTAGGTACTACCAATTCATGTATGTCAATTATAGAAGGTGGTGAACCTCGAGTGATTGAAAATGCTGAGGGTAATAGGACAACACCTTCAGTCGTAGGTATTAATCCTAGATCTAATGAAAGATATGTCGGAACAACAGCTAAGCGTCAGGCGGTCACAAATCCCGATAACACGGTTTTTTCCGCTAAACGCTTTATGGGAATGAAATACGGGGATGATTCTGTATCTAGGAATAAGGAATTGGTTCCCTACTCGGTGGTTGAGCACACAAATGGTGATGCCCATGTTTCTATGGGAGATAAGAACTACGCTCCACCAGAAGTGGCGGCTATGGTTCTTCAGAAGTTGAAACAGGATGCAGAATCCAAATTGGGGGAAGAAATTACACAAGCTGTAATTACTGTGCCGGCGTATTTCGATGATAGCCAGAGAAATGCTACGAGGGATGCTGGAAAAATCGCAGGCCTAGAGGTAATGAGAATCATTAACGAACCGACAGCAGCAGCACTGGCATACGGTCTAGATAATGAAAGTGACCAGACGATAGCTGTATATGATCTTGGAGGAGGCACCTTTGATATTACGGTTCTTCAGATGGGGGACGGGGTTTTTGAGGTTAAAGCAACCAATGGAGACACTCATTTGGGAGGGGATGATTTCGATCAACTTATTATTGATTGGATCTGCGATAAGTTTAAACAAGACCAAGGGATTGATTTGAAGAGTGATCGAATGGCTCTACAAAGACTCAGGGAGTCAGCAGAGAGGGCAAAAATTGAACTTTCTACGTTGATGCAGACAGAGATCAATTTGCCGTTCATTACTGCAGATGCCTCTGGCCCAAAACATTTAGTTGAAACAATGGAAAGATCAACATTAGAGCAATTAGTGAATGACTTAGTCCAACAAACAATAGAACCTTGTAAAAAGGCTATGTCTGATGCTGAAGTTAGCTCATCTGAAATTGATGAAATTATTCTGGTGGGCGGTATGACTCGGATGCCGGTGGTACAAAAAGCGGTAGAAGATTTCTTTGGTAAACAGGTTCATCAAGGAGTAAATCCAGATGAAGTTGTCGCGATCGGTGCTGCTGTCCAAGCTGGTGTCTTGCAGGGAGACGTGCAGGATATTTTGCTGTTAGATGTAACCCCGCTGACTTTGGGTATAGAAACCTTAGGTGGTGTCACTACCCCGCTGATACAGAGAAATACGACCATACCCACTTCAAAAAGTGAAACCTTCACAACCGCCTCTGATAACCAGCCTTCTGTTGAGGTGCACGTATTGCAAGGTGAAAGGTCAATGGCAAATGAGAATAAGACCATAGGAAGATTTAATCTTGACGGCATTTTACCGGCCCCTAGAGGCGTTCCTCAGGTGGAGGTCACATTTGATATAGATGCAAATGGAATCTTAAACGTTTCTGCCACTGATAAAGGTACAGGTAAAGAACAAAGAATCACGATAACTGCTAGTTCAGGATTATCACAAGATGAAATAGATCAAATGATTGATGAAGCTGAACAAAATGCGGAAGAAGATAGACAAAAACGTGAAATGGTCGAAATTCGAAATACCGCTCAATCGGCTGTATTCGCTGCAGAGACTTTGGTTAAAGAAAATGAGGAGCATATCGATGCCTCACTCAAAGATGAGGTGGAGCAAAAAATATCAGATTTAAAGACCGCTTTAGAGGGGGAAGATAATCCCGCTATTGAATCGGCCCTTCAACAACTTCAAGAATCTCTTCAGAAGATAGGTCAGGAAGTTTACAGCAAAACCGGTGAGGCGCCTGGAGACCAACCTGAGGAAGAAAGCTCTTCGGCTGATGATCCAGAGAATACTGTAGAAGGTGAATTTAGAGAGGTCTAAATGTTAAGAGGGAGAGAATTTATTTTCTCCCTCTTAGATACGATCCTAGAGGACGTGGTAGGCCAGTAGGTGTTGCCTCATGACATCTTCGGCAAAATCGTTGTCTACATCTCGCCATACGGAATGTATGTGGTTGGCCCCGTTTTGTCTATTGTCGAATTCCACTACGAAATTTCCTCCGTGAATTCTGTAGTAATGTTCACCGCTAGTATCAGTAGCCCCGCCCCAAGCAAAATGAACATTGCCTAATCCATATCTTTCAAGCTCGTCAAATTTTTTCTGTGCTAATTCCTCGGGTACTTGATTTATGTATTCGGATATTAGAGATTCGATGATTTCTCGTTGGGTTCCTGTCATTTTCGAGATTGACAGGCCTTCCTCAGCAGGTAAGGAAACTTTGGAGCTGTTGTATGTAATTATATCGTTCGGTGCAGACCCGTAAATTATCGCCTTCTTTTGCTGCCCTTCATCAAAGCTGCTCATTAAATCGACTGCAATATCTTCCCGATGACTCAGAATCCGCAGACCGTTTTGGGGCCCTTTTCTGACTTCGGCCGGATTAGCCCCAAAGAAAAAAGGTGTCATAGCAATGATTTCACCTTTCCAAACACTGAAATGCAGCGAAACGTGATGTCCTTCTGCCCGCCAAGCCCAAGGATCATCTCCACCAGGTGTCCCAAATATAGTGAAGTAATACAATTCTGGATCCCTTTTGAATGATTTCACGCCACTCTCTTTCTCAAGAGGTCCCAATACGTTTTCAAGAGCAATTATTTGTCTAGCTTGCTCGTATGATCTGTCAGTTAGACCTGTCGACATCAACTTAAAAGCTAAATCCCTTTGATTGGGATCCATGTCCCTCAAGGCCAAACCATGGCGGTTCATAGGGGGGTAGTACCAAAATATTCTTTCCCCATCCAGATATTCGAAACAAGCTTTGCTTTTTTGGTCCGGCGAAAGACTTTCTAAAAATTTGGAACCGGCTTCGGTCATCTGTTGGACCAATTTGCTGTGTGCTTTAGTTGCTGCCATTTGTAGCCTCCTTCGGCCGGTCGATTAATATTTCCTTCGTGTTGGTTGTTGGACGTAGATTAGCATCTACCATGCGCAGTTACTAGACTTTGACTAGTTTTTGGAAGCTTCTGAGGACATCAGGTGGAGTAGTGTAGTGACTCATATTTGTTCTGGCTACTTCTGCGACATATATGCTCAAATTGGAATCAAGACACAACCCATGTGGAGCGGCGAATTGACCGGTTGCAAACCCATACCCCATATCTCCAATTCGTTCTAATACTTTTCCAGATTGGTCCAAAACGCTGACCCTGGGGCCTATATTTGGCACATTTTTACTTACATTATTTCCATAACCTAACTCGGCAACGTAAATTCTTTGTTGTTCATCTATGTAGATAGCGCATGGCCTATGAATATTTGACCAAGCGGCTTCGAAATTTCCTCTCTTATCGAAAACTTGCACCCGATGATTCTCTCTGTCGCAGATGTAAATATAACCATTTTTGTCTGTTGCAATATTGTGTATGATGTTGAATTCACCTTCACCAGTTCCGGGCCCTCCCCATGATTGCAGGAGGTTTCCATCAGGGGAATATTTATGTATACGAGAGTTTCCGTAACCATCTGTGACAAAAATGTCACCTGTTTCTGGGTCTGTTGCGGTGTGTGTACATCTATTGAAAGGCTCTCCACTAAATAGTGCTGAAGGGTTCCCCGGGTTTCCTATTGTCATTAGTACTTTTCCGTCAAGAGTGCATTGTCTAACGGTATGATCGCCATCATCAGTGCAATACAAGGTGTCATTTGGCCCTCTACTTACACCATGCGCTCGTGTGAATACACCTTCACCCCATGATTTTAGGAATTTTCCATCTTTATCAAATACCATCATAGGGTGCTCACCGCGATTAAAAACGTATACATTGTCTTTTTTGTCCGTGGCGACACCAGCGGTTTCAGGCCAAGAGTAATCAGTAGGCATCTGTTCCCAATTCTCAACTACATTATATTTAAAATCGCCATCGCCAATTGTTACTTGTGAACCCATATTAAGTATCCTTGTGTGATTGTCTTATTCAGCTCTTTTTTTGATTTATTGGATATGGACGCGATTATACAACGGTCATTTTTATGAAAAGGTGTAGAATGGGTTTAGAAGCGTAAATGCCCCTATGGAGGTTACTGATTATGGCTGGTTCAATAGTTTCATTACGATTATGTTTGGGAAGTCGAGAGCCTATGAAAGAGATTGCACAGGCTGAATTTCTTACAGGTCAAGGTATGCAGGGTGACAGGCATATGCGCTCGGATGGACTTCGTTCAAAGAGACAGGTACTGGTCATGGATATAGAGACCTTAAACCATTTTGATCTTAAGCCTGGTCAAGTACGTGAAAACGTGACTTTGAAAGGATTGGATCTATCGACTATTTCCGCAGGGGATAGGGTGTCCTTAGGAGCCGATGTAGTATTGGAAATCACCGGAGATTGTGAACCTTGTTCTCGTATGGATGAAATACGACCTGGTTTGAAAGAAGAAATTGATGGAAAGAGGGGACTCTTGGCGTTTGTTGAGAAAGGCGGGATTGTTTCAGTGGGTGCTGAAGTAGGGGTAAACACCTTCCAACTATAAGGGAAACTTATTTACCCTCAAGTTAAAATCAATAAGTGGCGCGGCCTCCGCTTATGTCAAATACAGCCCCGGTACTGAAAGAGCATTCACTAGAGGATAGCCAAGCCACCATAGCGGCTATTTCAGAAATTTCACCGGTCCTCCCCACAGGTATCCTATCGACCATGTATTGAACTTGCTCCGGAGTAAATTCCTCTAATATACGAGTTTGGACGACTGCGGGAGTAACACAATTTGCTAAAACCCCCGTGCCTGCTAGTTCTTTGCCTATAGATTTTGTAAGGCCGATCACTGCAGCTTTAGTGGAGGAATAGGGAACCATACGGGGGTTTCCTTCCTTACCGGCAATAGAGGCAATGTTAACAATTCTTCCATAATCTTTTTCCAACATATGAGGAATCACTTCGCGACAAAACGAAAAGACTCCTCGAAGATTAGTTCTGTATACCCTATCCATTTCCTCGATGTCTAACTCCCAAATATTTCCGTTAACTCCACCTATCCCTGCATTATTTACTAATATGTCTATCTTTCCCCATTTATTGATTGCTTTACTGACTGCTTCTTGAGCTGTTTTAGGCTCAGAAACATCTCCAATGGAAATTTCCACTTCCTGAGTTCTGGCGGTAATTTCACTAGCTGATTGCTTCATCATGTTGGCGTCTACATCTACCATTACCAAGTTCGCCCCATCGTTGGCAAGGCGTTTGGCTATTCCGTAACCAATTCCTGTAGCGCCGCCGGTGACAATGGCTACTTTACCCTCTAGGTTATTCATAGTAATCTCCTAATTTAATCTTGGAATTTAATGAAAAGGACAAACCCACAAAGCAGCTTTTTCTTCCCATTCATATTGACTTGGTGAGGGTCCTTTCTTTTTTACCGTGCTATCAGCTAATCCGTAGGCCGTGGAAAACATCAATGCCACTACGATGATTAGCAACGCAAATGGGAATATGAGGGGTATTTCTTTCATGTAAATTATGTTTGTCTCTTCTTCATAAACGTCATTTTCTGGAAGTCCTATCATACCGATCTTCAAGTCTGACAATGTCATCTTCTCCAAAGTATGAGCCTGATTGCACCTCTATTATTTCGAGATTTTCACCCTCGTCATTTTCCAGTCTATGCTGCACTCCTATTGGTATGTAGGTTGATTGATTCTTTTTTAGGGTCATTGTCTCACTTCCCCTTGTAATGGTTGCAACTCCAGATACGATCACCCAATGTTCTGTTCTATGGTGATGTATTTGCAGTGAAAGCGCATGTTTTGGTAAGACAGTTAGTCTCTTAACTTGGAATTCTTTTCCACTATCTAAAATTTCATAATGCCCCCATGGTCGAAATTCTTTCTTGTGGCTTTCGAAAATCGCTGTGTTTTCAGCTGGGACTTTATCAACTAAATCTTTAATTCTGTGTTCCTGATTCCTATCTGCTACCAATATTGCATCTGGTGTCTCTACAACAATAAGGTTGTCAACATGAGAAGCTGCAATCGTTCTGTGGTCGCTAATGAGTATGGAATTTTGGACAGAGTCGGTAATGACCTCCCCGTGCAGCAGGTTGTTTGATTTATCGGGATTTTGAGAGCTCATGAAAGAACCCCACGATCCTAAATCTGACCATGCGGATTTTAAGGGAATCACCCAATTCTTAAAGATATTTCCAGGAAATTTCAGGTTCTCCATGACTGCATGATCTATAGATTTACTTGGACAGTCATTTAGGGATTTCGATTCAGGGCGAAAAAATATGCCATCTTCTACCCCATTTTGAATGGACCTTTCACAGGCCTCCAGAATTCTTGGAGAGTGGATTTTTAAGTAATGAATCCAAGAACTAGCTTTTACAAGAAACATCCCACTGTTCCAAAAGAATTCTTTGGATTCATGCATTCTCCGTGCGGTCTTAGAATCTGGCTTTTCATGGAACCTCTTCAATTCATAGTAGTTATCTTTTGTTGAATCACCTTTTTGAATATAACCAAAGTTTACGTCAGGGGTTTGCACATCAATTCCAAATGTAACTATTCCTCCGCCTTCCGCTAATTTAGAAGCAGTATCTACAACCTCAAAAAAATCTTCATCTTCTTCTATGAAATGGTCGGATGGCATTGAAAATAAAATATGGTCTCCAAAATTTCTTAATAGGTAGAGTGCTGCAAGCGTTAAGGCGGGAGCAGTATTTTTAGGGAATGGTTCTAAAAGGATTTTTTCAACTGGAGCTGAAATGGAATTCAAGTGGTTGGTTAGCAGAAAGCGATTTTGTTCATTACACACGATCACAGGCAAAGCCAATCCCAAGTTCTGTGAGCGCTTAACGGTGTTTTGAATTAAAGATGTTTGACTATTATTGGTGAGAAAAGGCTTAGGGTATTGATTTCGGGACATTGGCCACAATCGTTTACCTGAACCGCCTGCCAATATAACTGGTTTCAATTTCACAATTGGTAGAACCTCTCACAGGCGCAGTAAAAAGTAAGGATTATTTACTGCAGATTATAAATTTTTATCGATAAATGGGTCAACAAATTGAATAGATATCTTGTGTGCAGATGACTTTGTAAAATAAAATCATCTAATGAATTCCTATTGGCGGGTAGGGTAATCAGATTGTTGAAGGAATTATATAAGGAGAAACGTTATGGGTACTTTGGATGGGAAAACTGTCGTTGTCACCGGTGCGAGTCGAGGCATTGGGGCAGAAATTGCCAGGATTTTTGCGAAAGAAGGAGGAAAAGTAGTTTGTGCAGCGAGGACTTTAAAAGAAGGAGATCATCCTTTGGAAGGTTCCTTGGAAAAAACAGTGAGTGATATAAATGACGCTGGGGGCGAGGCTAAACCAGTCATCGCCAATATATCACTGCCCGAAGATTGCGAACGCCTTTTTGCTGAGACTCATGAATTATATGGAAAAGTTGATGTGTTGGTTAATAATGCTGCCTTGACATATTTTATTCCTGTGAGGGACTACCCAGTTAACCGCTGGATGAGGTCTTGGGCAGTCAATTTCCACGCTCCATTTATTCTAAGCCAATTAGCTTTGGAAGATATGATTTCAATGGGATCTGGGAGTATCGTGAACATTTCTTCTGGAGCGGCGATTGGTCCAGGCCGCGGTCCCTATTCAAATGTTCCGCCAAACTCTGGTGGTACTTGTTACGGGGCCGAGAAGGCAGCTTTAGAAAGATTTACCCAAGGATTAGCTCAAGAAGTATATGGAGATGGAATTTCCGTAACTTGTGTGTCTCCATCCCAGGTAGTGCCTACACCTGGAACTGTTTTTCATAATTTGGTAACCGGAATGGATGACCCACGAGGTGAGCATCCGGAATTGATGGCCAAGGCGGCGTTATTATTGGCCACCGAACCGATGGATAAAGTAACCGGTAGAGTGACATATAGTCAGCAGATTCTTAAAGAATTTGGGTGGATAGATGAAGCCAAAGGTACAGGGGTTGATCAGGATCGAGTGGGTAGCGGGTATAGCCAAGTATAATTTCCGCTCCACCGGTGGAGGCCGAGACGGTAATACCAAGCTTTAAACATGGTATATAAATGCCTTGCCTTTGAGGTCCCTCTGTGGTTAGTTTGAACTGGCCATTCATATAATGGGGACGTGTTCTCTATGGTAAGGAATTTATAAGGTAATATAAAGTGCAAATCGTAGAGGTGGAGAAGCTATGAAACTAACTCAAGCTAGGGTAATCAACTACAGAAGTATTGACGATTCCTCATGGGTTAGAGTTGATGATGTCACGGCTCTGGTTGGTAAAAATGAGTCTGGTAAGACAGCATTTTTGCAGGCTATTAGGAAGATCAATTCTATTTCTGGTGAAGAAGATACTTTTAGTATTAGGGATTACCCTCGAAAAGGTTACATCAAATATAAAAAAATACATGATCAAAACCCATGTGAAGTAGCACAGGCAGAATTTGAGCTGAATGCCGAGGAAATATCTGAAATCGAGGCGAATTTTGGCGACGGCATATTGGCTTCAAACAAAGTGATTGTCACTAAAAACTATAAAAATGAACGAAATTGGAAAATTAGCCTTGCGGAATCGGTTTCACAACCTCCCAACGTGACGACTTTTACTCAACCTTCCACACCTGCTCCAACTTCTTTTCAAAGTGCCGTGCAGACAGTGGATGAGGTTAGTAATGTTTCTGAGAGAATTTCAGAGCAATTTCTAGAAAAATGGCTCCCTAAATTTGTTTACTTTGATAATTACAGCCTCATGAGAGGAAAAATATCTATCAACGAGCTCAGGCAGAGATCAGAAAATGGAGGGCCTTTTGATGATGCCGATAGGACATTCCTGTCTCTTTTGACTTTATCTGGTGTTTCTCTAGAGGATTTGGAAAAAGATTTAGGGTATGAGGACATAAAAGTCGAATTAGAATCCGCCTCAATAACCATAACTGATGAGATATTTGAATACTGGCAACAAAATCGCCAACTAAAAGTTGAATTTGATGTGTCCCAGGCCGATCCTAGGGATGCTGCCCCATTAAATCAAGGAAAAATTTTACACGTAAGAATAGAAAATGCGAGGCACCGCGTCACGGTGTCATTTGATGAAAGGTCCAAGGGGTTTGTCTGGTTTTTTTCTTTTTTGTCGTATTTTTCGCATCTAGAAGAAACAGAAAGTGGTGATTTGATAATCCTACTTGACGAGCCAGGTACAGCATTACACGCCATGGCCCAAAAAGATTTTTTGAGATTCATGGATGAAAGACTTTCACCAAGATGTCAGGTTCTATACACCACCCATTCACCTTTTATGATTGATCTGGAAAAACTGCATCGAATCAGGTTGGTTCAGGATATGGATGGTGTAGGCACTGTGATAACCGATGATCCTGTTCATAATGATAGGGAGACTGTATTCCCTTTACAGATGGCCTTGGGTTATCAGATGGCTCAAACCTTATTTCTATCTCCCCACTGTTTGATGGTTAATTCTCCGTCTGATTTGATATACCTACAAGTTTTGGGTGATATGGTGGCAGCAGAAGCCGGGTCGAGGATCGACCCAAGATGGGTGATTATACCCGTGGGTAGCACGGATAACCTTTCTACTTTCATCACTCTTCTTGGGGATAACTATGTTAGTGTCGCGGTGATGATGGATTTAACCCCAACAAATAAGGAAAAGATAGAGGCTATCAATAGGAAAAATGAATTAGAAGGCGAGAACCCCGTAAAGTGGGTTCAAGTTACCAGGGTACGAGACGCGGACATCGAGGATTTGTTTGATCCAAAGGTTTATTTACAATTGGTCAACCTTTCTTATGCTAATCAACTGGACCAAACATTGACTATGAGATCCATCACTGAAAGTAATCCAAGGATCGTGGAAAGACTGAAGGTATATTTCGCGAAAACAGGAATCGCTGGGGGTGTCTTTGATCGATATGTGCCTGCGGCATATCTTCTGGAAAATTTTGATGATTTCAAAGTGCACATATCTGAAGATACTATAGAAAAAGCCAAAACGTTGGTAGAAAGAATAAATTCTTTGATCACTGAAGTAGATTCAATCGATACTTTGAATTCCTCTAAAGGTCGTGCCTTAGGCGGATCTCGGACTGCATCTAACAAATCAAATATAAATGCGACTGGTACGGTAGGAATAGATTCTATACAGTCATCGGCAGCAGTAGGGTCACTACCTCTCCCGACTCAATTCTAGCGCCCTTGAAAGAAGATAGTGATTACTACCGTGCTGTTGAGCAGACTCTTACTTTAGCCGATTTCGAAAGAGGCAAACATAGTCCTAATCATTCGCTCTTTCACTTGGAAAGGATGCGTCTCCTCTGCACTCGACTGGGCAATCCCCAATCGGATATTCCCTCTGTTCATATAGCTGGCACAAAAGGCAAAGGTACCACCTCAGCCATGATCACGGCTATATTGGATTCATCTGGATATAAAGTGGGCTTAGTAACTTCACCTCATCTACATTCTTTAACTGAGAGGATTCGGATAGGGTCTGAGCCGATTTCCAAAAATGATTTTACTAATCTTGTTAAGCAGATCTGGCCGTTAGTTATGGAGACCGGGCAAAATAGTCAATATGGTGAGGTCACTTGGTTTGAGTTTATGGTATCGGCCGCGTTCCATTTTTTTGGTGAATCAAATGTTGATTTCCAGGTTGTTGAAACTGGATTAGGCGGGAGGTTGGACGCAACAAACATACTATTACCTATTGTTTCAGTAATCACTTCTATCAGTCTTGACCATATCAGCATATTAGGCGATACCTTAGCCCAAATTGCCTCTGAGAAAGCTGGAATCATAAAGGATGAAATCCCAGTAGTCATATCTCCGCAGCACAGGGAATCGATGAATGTCGTGACAGGAATTGCTGCTGCATGTAATGCACCGATCAAAAAAGTCAGCGAAGATTATTCCGTTGCCATAAAACATAAAGATTTATCTGGACAGTACCTCCAGGTAAAAACTCCACTACGAGATTACGAATTCAAGTTACCATTACTCGGAATTCACCAAACGGAAAACGCCCTTACTGCCATATGCGCTATTGAGACAATAAAAGAATTGGGTTATCTAATTGATGAAGATTCAGTTGAAACTGGACTGTCGAGGGTCTGTTGGCCTGGAAGATTCGAAGTGTTAAAAACATCAGGTCCAATTTTAATAGTTGATGGCGCTCACAACCCATATTCAATGGAACGATTGGTAGAGACTGTTAACGACCATATGGATAACTCCAAAGTGATCGTAGTTTTTGGGGCGACTGGGGGCCATGATCTCGCCAATATGCTGAGACCTTTGAAGTTACTGGAGCCTGTTCTAATTCCAGTATCTTCAAGGCATCCCAAATCTATTCAGTCGGAAATTGTTAGTAAAGCTTCCCTGAATTGCGATATTGTTACTAGCAAGGCATTTGGGAGTGTTTCCGAAGGTTTAGACCACGCCTTTAGGTTAGCAGGCCGGAATGATTTAATATTAGGTACGGGTTCTCTGTCCGTTGTTGCAGAGGTTTCTGAAGTTATTAAGGAAATTTCGCCTGAGATTTATCCAAATTTACCTTAAAATAGCAGATGGAAATTAAAATGAGGAAATTAGAAGGGTTATAAAAACAATGGCAAAGGACAGTACAAGGGTAGTAATAACCGGACTAGGGGTAATGTCCCCTTTAGGCCAAACGGTCGAGGAATTTTGGAATGGCTTGTCTAATGGACACTCTGGAATAGGCAGAATCACGTTATGTGATACAGAAGGGTTTCCGAGTGACATAGCAGGGGAAGTTACAGGATTTGATGCAGGGCAATACGCAAATCCAAAAGAGGCTCGGAGAATGGCCAGATTTTCTCAGTTTGCGGTAGCAGCTGCAGCTACCGCAATTGAAGATTCCGCTTTAGATTTGTCATTAAATAACGACCGAGTTGGAGTTGTGATGGGCAACGGGAATGGCGGCTTTCCCACTACAGAAGACAACGCAAAGATTCTGTTTGAAAAAGGAGGGATGAAAGTAAGTCCCTTTTTTATTCCAATGATACTTCCTAATATGGCTGCGGCCCAGGTTAGTCGAGTATTCAATTTAAAGGGGTATTCCTCCACCGTTATAACCGCATGTGCTGCGGGTAATCAGGCGATTGGAGAGGCATATGAGGCTATCAGGAGAGGAGCAGCGGATGTCATAGTGGCTGGTGGTTGTGAGGCAGGTATAAGCAGAATAGGTCTTGGTGGATTTCACGTTATAAGGGCCCTAAGTAGGTTTGATGGAGACCCACACTGTGCGAGTAAGCCGTTTGATTCAAACCGGGATGGTTTCGTTCCGGCCGAAGGAGCGGGAATACTCATAATGGAAACCTTAGACCACGCTCAAAAGAGAGGTGCGGATATAAAAGGGGAAATTGTTGGATATGCTGTGTCCTCTGATGCATATCATGCTGTGCAGCCTGATAAAAATGGAGAAGGCGCTGCTCGAGCCATCACATGGGCTATTAATAATGCCGACAAACGACTAGAAGATATTGACTATATCAACGCTCACGGAACCTCAACACCATTGAATGATGCTTCAGAGACCAAAGCGATCAAGCTTGCTTTTGGCGATCTAGCTTATAAAATTCCAATAAGTTCGAACAAATCTATGATTGGGCATGCTCTAGGTGGAGCAGGCGCTATTGAGGCAGTTGCTGCCGTAAGAACTATACAGTCGAATCTTATCCCCCCCACTATCAATTACAATGATCCGGATCCTAATTGTGATTTGGATTATGTTCCCAATGTGGCAAGAAAGGCTATAGTGAATACAGTTCTTTCCAATAATTTTGGGTTTGGTGGTCAGAATGCATGCGTAGTTTTCAGCTCATTTGAAGACTAACCTTGAATAGGTATTTTTAAGGTATGTCGAATCTTTCTGATTCAGGTGGCTTGCTCCATAAAGAATTTGCATCTTTCATTGCTTCGGCTCTTTCTGGACTTTCCTTCCATTGGTCGTAAATTTGATCACTTTCCCACAACACTAAAGAACTGATTTGCGTCGGGTCCGTTTTGGATAGAAGGGTGGTTCTATTAATGAACCCTAAAGCTTTACTCTGAGCTTCTCCGTTTCCGTCTAAAATATGTCTAGCATTTTGGACTTGGTCTTGTTCGGCCCAGTGATGTGTTAGGACTCCTATCATTTAGCTACCTCCACGGGATTACTAATTATCTTTAAAAATTGAATTCAATGATCGATGTCCAAAGATGTCATAAGATTCCCTTTTCCTCAAACAAATTACTTCACCACCATGTGATTTGAAAGAAGCCCATACCTGTTTTCTGCGAAGATATAGGTATTTGGACTCGGAACCTTTTTTAACTATGGTTTCCCTTTCCTCACGCACCATATAATATCTCTCCCATTCCCATTCCGTTGGAATCTACCATCTTAATACCCTGTATATTACCGTTATAGAGGTTAGGTAATGAATTTAAAGCAGCATATAAGAGATATTCCTGATTTTCCTAAACCAGGAATATTGTTTAGAGATATCACCCCTTTACTCTATCATCAAGAGTCATTTCGATATTGTGTCGATGCTTTTGCAAAGAAATCAGAAATAATTTCTCCTGATCTGATTGTTGGAATAGAGTCGAGGGGATTTATTTTTGGCTCCGCACTTGCATACGAGATGCAGTTGCCATTTGTGCCGATAAGGAAAGAGGGTAAATTACCATATTCGGTTCGGGAGGTTAAATACGATCTCGAATATGGCTCAGGCATA
>Ga0209228_1000366_pt1 | contig 23523 bp, 19 predicted proteins | sample METZYME_3_150m_FD_187547 | JGI IMG/M metagenome (GOLD analysis project Ga0209228, IMG submission 187547) | Marine microbial communities from oxygen minimum zone in mesopelagic equatorial Pacific - METZYME_3_150m (SPAdes) (version 2) | ecosystem: Environmental > Aquatic > Marine > Oceanic...
GCCCCAACTAACCGGGACTTAGGCGGTGATACCGAAGCGCTCCAGGCCGAAACACTCGATGGCGTTGCCCCGCATCAGCTTGTAGATCTCCTCATCGGCGAGACCCGCCGCGTCGCAGATCCGGGTAGCAACCTCGAGGGTGTGGGGGAACGTCGAATCGGCGTGCGGGAAGTCCACCTCGAAGCAGATCTGGTCCATGCCGATGACATCCCGGTTCTTCAGGCCGATCTCGTCGTCGAAGATGCAGCCCCAGATGTGGCCCGGTATGTAAGTGCTGGGTGGTTCTGGCAGGTCGATCCCGAACGAAGCATCGCCCCGCTCGGCCCAGATCTTGTCCATCCTCTCGATGACGTAGGGCATCCACCCCACCTGGCCCTCGGCGTAAGCGACGCGTAGCCGCGGGAAACGAACAAACACCCCAGAGAGGATGTAGTCGCACATTGATCCCATCGCGTTGGCGAAGGTGATGGTCGACGACACTGAGAACGGGGCATCTGGCGAGGTGGCCGGCATCTTTGACGACGACCCGATGTGCATGCACACCACCGTGTCGGTTTCATGGCAGGCCGTCAGGAACGGGTCCCAGAAGCGGTCCTTGTCGTGGATCGACGGCAGGCCCAGGTGGTAGGGGTTTTCCGAGAAGGCCACTGCGAAGGACCCCTTGTCGGCACAGCGGTGTACTTCTAGAGCCGCGGCCGCCGGGTCCCACAGGGGGATAAGCGTCAGTGGGATAAGTCGACCCCGGCCGTCGCCGGCGCACCACTCGTCGATCATCCAGTTGTTGTAGGCCTGGACACAAAGCAGGGCCAGTTCCTTGTCCTCCCGCTCAAGAAACGTCTGCCCGCAGAACCGGGGCAGCACGTTCGGGAAACAGAGCGAGGCGTCAACGTGGTTAGCCGTCATGTCGGCCAACCGGTCGCCCTGCTTCCACCCGCCGGGCCGGATCTGGTCGAAGGTCACCGGCTCCACGTCGAGAGTCTCGAAGCCCGAGGCTGCCGAGAGCTTGGGGAACGGATAGACGAGGTCGTCGTAGAGCCACCAGTCGCACTCGGCACCGCCGGGCACGCCCTTCTGGTAGGTGAACTCTCCACCCTCGAAGTTGAACACCGCGCTGTCCCGCTCGACCCGCGGGCAACGGTCCTGGTATTTGGCCGGCAGGCGTGAGGTCCACAGGTCGGGGGGCTCGACCACATGGTCGTCCACGGAGAGAATGCGGGGAATGTCAGCCATCGGCGCTCCTGACGGACTTTCTGATGCCTCGACGGTACTGCCATCGGAGCCCCACGGATACCGACGGCCGGTGGGTCTTCCTAAGTGGCTGGCCCCCTAGCGTGGCCCGATGTCTCGGCGAGCCGCCCCGCTGCTCACCCGCCGATTCCTAGTCGTATGGGCCTCGTCGCTGGCCTACTTCATGGCCGTCGGCACCACCTGGCCGGTCATTCCGGTGTTCGTAGAGGAGGAACTGGCCGGCGGACCCTTCGCCGTGGGTGTCTCAATCGGCGCCGCCGGTCTGGCTGCTGCCTTCTTCCGGCCCCTCCTTGGACCGGTCGGTGATCACCGGGGCCGCCGGTTCATCCTGGGCTGGGGCGCCGTGGCGGCCGCCGCGTCGACCCTTCTACTGGTCCCGGCGGGGGCCGTGTCGGCAGTGGTGGCCGCCCGGCTGCTTTTTGGTGTCGGGGAGGCCGGAGCGTTCATCGGAATCGCAGCCGCCCTCCAGGACCTCGCCCCAGCGGCCCGCCGAGGTGAGGCGGCCTCCTATTTCGGAGTCACCGTGTATATGGGCCTGGCCGTTGGCCCAGCCATGGGCGAGGCCCTGGCAGAGACTGGCGGAGCCGGCCGGGCTTTCACGGTGGGTGCCGTCATGTATCTGATCGCCGGCCTTCTCGGGATGGCCGCCCCCGGTGCCCCCGACCCGCCCCCCGCCCGGGGTCCGGTCCAGTGGAACATTCACCCGGCAGCCCGCCAACCCGGGCTAGTTCTGTTCATCGGCCTTATCGGCTACGCGGGATTCCTAGCCTTCATTGCCCTCCACGCCTCCGACGTCGGCATCGAAGTCACCGGATCAGTGTTCACCCTGTTCGCCGTGGTGGTACTGACCGTCCGACTAGTCGGCGCACGGATCCCGGACCGACTCGGGGCGCTCACCACCACCAGGCTGGCTCTGGGCTTCTCCGCAGTCGGACTGCTCGTCCTAGGAGCCTGGCGCGACGCCTCCGGCGTATACCTCGGCACGTTCGTCATGGCCGTTGGTCAGTCCTTCCTGGTCCCGGCCCTGCTGGTGCTCGTTGTCGACAGGGCTCCCGACGCCGAGCGCAGTCACGCCATCGGCTCGCTCAGCGTGGGTTTCGACCTGGCCGTCGGTCTGGGTGGCTTTTTGGTCGGGGGGGTGGTGGCTCTAACCGACCGGGGAGGCGGGTTCCTGTTCTGTGCCCTGATCGCCGCGCTGGCCCTGGTCGGCTCTGGGACCCTGTTCGGGTCTATGGGAGTTCCAGCCAGTCGAGTCGACCCGCCAGAGGCCACCGGAGGGCTGTCGTACTAGTCCGGCCCCACCAGCCGCCCCCTCCGGCCACCTCCGGCGGTACCCTCGGCACGGATCGCCGGGGGACCACGGGGGCAGGAGACCATGGCAGTTGACCAAGCGCTGGCCCAGGAACTGGTCAGCACCGTCCGGGCTTGGGTGGACCGGGATGTGGTGCCCAACGTGGCCCGTTTCGAACTCTCCGACGAGTTCCCCCAGGCCATGTTCGACCAGATGTGCGAGTTCGGCCTGTTCGGGGCGACCATCCAAGAGGAGTACGGCGGTCTTGGTCTCGACGTGACCACCTACGCCCGCATCATCGAGGAACTGGCCCGGGGCTTCATGTCACTGGCCGGCATTCTCAACACCCACAAGATCGGGGTGACCATGATCACCCGGTTCGGAACCGACGAGCAGCGTCGGCGCCTCCTACCCCGGATGTGTGACGGTTCCTTCCGGGCCGCCTTCTCCCTTTCCGAGCCCGACGCCGGTTCCGACACCGGGGCGATCCGCTGCCGGGCCGAACGGGACGGCGACGAGTGGGTGGTCAACGGCACCAAGATGTGGGTCACCAACGGCACCCGGGCCTCACTGGTCATGCTCATGGCTCGCACCCCCGATGAGGGGATCACCTGCTTCATGGTGGAGAAGGACCCCGGCGAGGTCTATGGCGGGATAACCGTCTCGAAGAAAATCGACAAGCTTGGCTACCGGGGCCTCGAGACCGTCGAAATGTCCTACGTCGACCACCGGGTGCCCAACCTCAACGTGTTGGGGGGTGACGACGGCGTCGGCCAGGGCCGCCGCTACGCCCTGTCGGCCCTCGAGTTGGGGCGGATCAACATCGCGGCCCGGGCAGTCGGCGTAGCCCAGGCCGCCTTCGAAGCGGCCATGGCATACGCCCAGCACCGCGAAACGTTTGGTCGGCCCATTTTCGAACACCAGGCGGTCCAGTTCAGGCTGGCCGAAATGGCCACCAAACTCCAGGCCGCCCGACTTATGACCTACGACGCCGCCCGAAGGGCTGACGAGGGTGAAAGGGTCGACATGGAGGCAGGCATGGCCAAACTGTTCGCTTCCGAGGCGGCTTTCGAGATCGCCATGGATGCCATGAGGGTCCACGGAGGCAACGGCTACACCACGGAGTTCCCCGTCGAACGGTATCTGCGCGACACTCCGCTAATGATCATCGGTGAGGGCACCAGCGAGATCCAGAAAATGGTGATTGCCCGCAAGCTCCTCGAGCGGTATCCAGCCGAGTGAGCCGACGGGTCGGATCGCCGGTACCAGACACCCCGCTTGGTGACGGCCAGGAGAACGCGAGAGGCGATCGGTGAGCGAGACCATTCCGGCCAGGGGTATTCCCGGCCAGTCGAGCACCTCCATCCTGGGCAACGCCGTGTTGCGCCGTGAGGACGCCACACTTATCCGTGGTCGGGGCGAGTTCGTCGCCAACCAGCCCTTCGACGATCTGATCCACGCCCACTTCGTGCGCTCCACGGCCGCCCATGGCGAGATCCTTTCCATCGACGTGGAGGATGCCCGGTCCATGCCCGGCGTGGTGGCCGTCTACACGGCTGATGACCTCGGCCTGGACGACCGACTACCGGCCATGGGCTTCTACGCCGCCGAGGCCATCCGGCCGTTCCTAGCCCGTGACCGGGTCCGGTTCGTGGGCGAGCCGTTGGCCGTGGTGGTGGCTGAGACCGCCTACCAGGCCGCCGATGCTGTCGAGTCCGTCTGGGCCGATGTTGAGCCGTTGACCGCCGTGGTCTCACTCGACGACGCGGTGGCCGCCGAGACGGTGCTCTTTCCGGATCGGGACGACAACGTCATGTGGCAGATCCCGTCGGCCGGCGCCATCGACTTCTCGGGCTGTGAGGTCGTGGTTACAGAGAAGCTCTGGAACTCGCGGGTAGCCGCGGTGTCAATCGAGCCACGGGTGGCTGCCGCGTCGTTCGCTGACGGAAAGCTCACCTACTGGGCCAGCTCGCAGGGCACGCACGACTTCCGGGACGGAGCGGCCAAGTGCCTGGGCATGGACCCGGCCGACGTCCGGGTGCTGGTGAAGGACGTTGGCGGAGGGTTCGGGGCCAAGGGGATGATCTCCGAGGAGGAGGTCATCGTGGGCCAGTTGGCCCGGCTCATCGGCCGCCCGGTGCGGTGGGTGGAGGGCCGGACCGAGAACCTCTCCGCATACGTCCACGGACGAGCCCAGGCCCAGACCGTGACGATCGGCGGTAACCGTGACGGTCGGGTTACCCACTACCGTCTCGACGTCGTCCAGGACTGTGGGGCCTATCCCAAGTGGGGGGCGTTCCTGCCCGAGTTCACCAGGCAGCTGGCCAGCGGGGTCTACGACATCGCCAACCTGGAGTTCTCGGCCGTGAGCGTGGCCACCAACACGGCTCCCACGTGCGCCTACCGGGGGGCTGGCCGACCCGAGGCCACGGCGGCAATCGAGCGGGCCATGGACCTCTTTGCCGCCGAGGTCGGCATGGACGTAGCCGAGTTGCGGCGGGTCAACCTGCTGGCCTCCGAGGCCTTTCCGTACACCACGCCGACCGGTACCTCGCTGGACAGCGGCGACTACGAGGGCTCGCTGGACCGGGCGCTGACCGCCATCGACTACGCGGGCTTGCGGGCTACCCAGCAGCGACGCCGCGACGCCGGAGATCCCGTCCAGATGGGCGTCGGCGTGGCCACCTACGTGGAGATCACCGGCTTCGGCGGGAGCGAGTACGGCGAGGTCCGGCTCCGGAGCGATGGCACGGTGCTGGCATATACCGGTGCCACCCCCATCGGGACCGGCCACCACACCACGTGGGCGATGATCGTCGCGGACCGGCTGGGCGTGCCTCTGGATTCGATCGAGGTGTTCCACGGCGACACTGAGGCCATCCCGTCCGGCGAGACCACCGGCGGTTCCCGTTCCGTCCAGATCGCCGGATCGGCAATGGCCGACGCATCGGAGAAATTGGTCGATCTGGCCCGTGAGGCCGCGGCCGACCTGCTGGAGGCGGCGCCCGGCGACGTGGTGCTGGACCGCGAACGCGGTGCCTTCCACGTGGCCGGGACGCCTGCGGTGATCCGGTCGTGGGCGGAGATTGCCTTGGCGGCCGACGAGGAGCTGGCCGGACTGTCGGACCACTCTCAGGACGGGGCGACCTTCCCGTTCGGTACCCACATCGTGGTCGTCGAGCTGGACACCGATACCGGACAGGCCACCATCGACCGGGTGGTGGCTGTCGACGACTCCGGTCGGATTATGAACCCACTGCTGGCCGCCGGACAGATCCATGGCGGGCTGGCCCAGGGAATTGCCCAGGGCTTGCTGGAGGAGTTCCGCTACGACGAGGAGGGCAACCCGCAGACCACCAACCTGGCCGACTACACCGCCGTGTCGACCATGGAGGTCCCGAGCTACGAGCGAAGCTTCATGGAGACGCTGACGCCCAGGAACCCGTTGGGCGCCAAGGGCATCGGTGAGTCGGGGAGCATCGGGTCGACTGCAGCAGTGCAGAGCGCGGTGATCGACGCGTTGTCGCCGTGGGGGATCCGCCACCTGGACATGCCCATGACCCCTGAGAAGGTCTGGTCGGCCATCACCACAGCGTGATCCGGTCACCCTCCGGCTTTCATCGGGGGATCGGTCGCCTTTCCGGCCGGAGCCGAGCGGCCGCTAGCGTCGACCATGATGGCTCCCCCAAATCCGCACCTAGTTGCCCGGATGCAGGGCCACCGCCTATCGATTTTCGCCGAGATGTCGGCGCTGGCGGTCGAGACGGGGGCCATCAACATGGGGCAGGGCTTTCCGGACACCGATGGTCCGACCGAGGTGCTCGACGCAGCGGTGGCGGCGATCAGGGCCGGGCACAACCAGTACCCGCCGGACCGTGGCATCCCTGAACTCCGTCAGGCCGTGGCCGGACACCAGGACCGGTTCTACGGCCAGGAGGTCGACCCGGACGACGTGATGGTGTCGACGGGGGCCTCGGAGGCCATCGGAGCGGCGATCATGGCGCTGGTGTCCGAGGGCCAGGAGGTGGTGGTCTTCGAGCCCTACTTTGACCTGTACGCCGCGGTCATCGCCTTGGCCGGCGGGGTGCGACGGGCCGTCACCCTAAGGGCCCCCGACTACTCCTTCGACGAGACCCGGTTGGCCGCGACCATCGGCCCGATGACCCGCCTCATCCTCCTCAACACGCCCCACAACCCGACGGGCAAGGTCTTCTCCCCGGAGGAGCTGGGGGTGATAGCCCGGCTGGCCGTAGAGCACGACCTGCTGGTCGTGACCGACGAGGTCTACGAGCACATGACCTACGACGGCAGATCGCACCTTCCAATCGCGACCCTGCCCGGGATGGCGGATCGCACGGTGACGATCTCGTCCGGCGGCAAGTCGTTCGGTCTGACCGGGTGGAAGGTGGGCTGGACCCACGGCCCGACGGAGGTGATCGAGGCCGTCCACACCGTCAAGCAGCACCTCTCGTTCACCAGCGGTGCCCCGTTCCAGCGGGCCATGGTCACCGCCCTGGGCCTGGGCGACGACTACTTCGAGGGCCTGGCCGCCGACCTGTGTGCCAAGCGGGATCTGGTCTCGGCCGGGCTAACCGCCGCGGGCCTCGAGGTGTACGACGCGCCGGGCACTTACTACCTGACCGCCGACGTCCGGCGACTTGGCTACGACGACGGCATGGACTTCTGCCGGGAGCTTCCGGGTCGATGTGGCGTGGTGGCCGTGCCCAACCGGGTCTTCTACGACGACGAAGAGGCCGGCCGGTCCATTGTCCGGTTCGCCTACTGCAAGCGCTTCGAGGTGCTCCACGAGGCCATGGGCCGCCTGGCTGGTCTGGCAGCCTGAGACCATGAGGATCGCGGCGCTGCAGCACGACATCGTTTGGGAGGACGCCGCGGCCACGTGTGCCTCCCTGGTCCCGATGATCGCTGAGGCGGCAGCCGAAGGAGCCGGCCTCATAGTCCTGACCGAGATGTTCGGTCCCGGCTTCTCGCTGGCTGCCGATCGGATCTCCGAGGCTCCGGGCGGTCCGACCGAGCAGTTCATGGTCGACCAGGCGGCTTCCCACGGCGTGTGGATCGGTGGCTCGATCCCCACCCGGGACCGCGACGATGTACACCCGGTTAACCGCTTCCTGGTGGTCGGCCCGGACGGCACCCGGCACCACTACGACAAGCTTCACCCGTTCACGTTTGCCGACGAGCACGAGCACTACCGCGCCGGCGACGAGCCGGCGACGGTTGACATCGGTGGGCTGCGGGTCTCGCTGTTCGTCTGCTACGACCTCCGGTTCGCCAATGCCTTCTGGGAACGTGCCACCGGGACCGACGTGTACCTGGTGGTCGCCAACTGGCCGGCCTCCCGCCGCTACCACTGGCGGACACTGCTGCGGGCCCGGGCAATCGAGAACCAGGCCTACGTGGTGGGCGTAAACCGAGTGGGAGAGGCCGAGGGCCTGACCTATGCGGGCGACACGGTAATCGTCGACCCTCTCGGCGAGCCGGTCGCCGAGGCCACCGCGGGAGCCGAGGAGGTGGTGGTGGCCGACGTTGACCCGGCTCGGGTGGCTGAGGTACGAGCTGCCTTCCCGTTCCTGCCTGACCGACGCGGCTGATGGCCGCCCCTGCCGTACTAGCCCGGTCCCGGGCATTGGTGGAGCCGGCGTTGGTCGCCGCAGTTAGCGAACTGGCCGACGAACTACTCCCGGCCATCCGCTACCACTTCGGTTGGGCCGACCCGGACGGTGCCCCGGCCGACGTGGACACCGGCAAACGACTCCGACCGGCCCTGACCGTGCTGTCGGCCGAGGCCGTCGGGGCTGAGGTTTCGGTCGCTCTACCGGGAGCGCTAGCGGTCGAACTTGTCCACAACTTCTCGCTGATCCACGACGACGTCGTCGATGGTGACACCGAGCGCCGGCACCGGCTTACTGTGTGGGCGGCCTTCGGCACCGACGAGGCGCTCATTGCGGGCGACGCCCTCCACACCCTGGCCTTCCAGGTTCTTTTGGCCGAGGCCGACCCGCCTCGAGTGACCGCGACCCACCGTCTGGTGAGCGCCACCACGGCGATGATCGCCGGTCAAGCAGCCGATATGGCCCTTGACGACCAGTCGGTGGTCACCCTCGAGGACTGTCTGGCCATGGAGGCGGCCAAGACTGGCGCCCTGCTGGGCTATGCGTCGTCGGTAGGCGCCGTGTTGGCCGATGCCGACCCGGTGACCGTCGACGCTCTCGATTCCTACGGACGCCAACTGGGTCTGGCCTATCAGGCGATCGACGACGTGCTCGGTATCTGGGGCGAGCCCGAGGTCACCGGCAAGCCTGCGGGCAATGACCTGCGGCAACGTAAGAAGTCGATGCCCGTGGCCGTTGTGCTCTCCGCCGGTGGTACGGCGGCCGCCGACCTGAGTGCCGTCTACGGGGGTCGGGGCACCCTTGACGACGACGAGGTAGCCCGGGCCGCCGCCATCATCGAGTCGGCGGGCGGCCGGGAAGCCACCCTGGCCGAGGCCGGCCGGCGACTAGAGGCGGCCCTGGTCTCCCTCGAGGGGGTGGAGCTCGAGCCCAGGGCCCTAAGAGAACTGGAGGAGGTGGCCCGTTTCGTAGTTGAACGCGAAGCCTGACCGGTCCGTGCCTGTCCGGCCTATTCCACCCGGGGCAGCTCTACTTCTTTCCTATAGCCGGCGGACGGCCCCTAGACGGACTACCGCCCGCCCCTCCCTGCGGGAGGCGGCCAGGTCTACCGAACCTTCTAGAACCCACTCGTCGAATCCCTCCGGATCGGCGATCCCCTGAATGACCGGCCAGGAAGACCCGTCCGACTCATCCAGTCGGAAGTAGGCCGGACCCCGAGCCCGGGCGTCGGTGGGGAGATCCAGATGGTCGTCGAAGTAGGGGGCGATGGCCTCGGCCAAGGCCTCTGTCGTCCACGGTCGGTCGCCTACGGCCGGAACTGTGGCCAGAGTGGCCAGGTCGTCGGTGCGCCGTCGGGCCAGTAGCTGCACCCAGCGGAATGTCTCGTTACGTACCATCACGCGAAATGCCCGGGCATGAGCCGTCACGTCGGGCCGTCCCGCTTCCCGGTCAGGTTCCGGTCTCTCACCGCCGCCAAGGGCCGCTTCCGGGTTGCGGAGGGTGTCCCATTCATCGAGGAGGCTCGAGTCAATCTGGCGAACTATCTCACCCAGCCAGGCCTCCAGGTCCTGGAGGGCCGCAGTCTTGGCCGCCTCAGGAACGTTCTGGACTAGTGCCTTGTAAGCCTCGGTCAAGTAGCGCAACACCACCCCCTCGGAGCGCTTCAGACCGTGGAACTCCACGTACTGGCGGAAGTCGAAGCCGGTTTCGAAGAGTTCCCGGGCCACCGACTTTGGGCGCACTTCTTCGTCGCCCACCCACGGGTGGTGGGCCCGGAACACCTCGAAGGTGCCGTGCAGAAAGTTGGCTAGCGGTCTGGGTGGTTCCACCTCGGCGAGGCGCTCCAGGCGCTCCTCGTACTCGACGCCCTCCATTTTCAGGCGGTCCACCAATTCGGAGCGCAGCCGGTCCAGCTGCGCGGCGACGATCACACCCGGGTCGGCGAGCACTGCTTCTAGGACGGACAGCACGTCAAGGGCGTGCTCTGTGTCGTCCCGCTCCGTCCCTGGTTTCGGGGCCCCGACGGTCGGGGCGACCGTCAAGTCGGGGATCACCTCCACGGCGTAGAGCGAGAGAGGCTGGTGAAGGGCGAATTCGTCTTGGAGGTCCACTCCGACCTGCACCCACCGGCCTTCGGCGTCCGGCGCGTCCAACTCCTCGACAATCCCGGCGTCACGCAGCGACCGATATATGCCAACGGCCCGGCGGATGTGGTCCCGCTGGCGTTTTCGAGGTTCGTGGTTGTCGACCAGTAGTCGTCGCAGGTCGGCCCGGCCGTCGCCCGAACGAGACAGGACGTTGAGCACCATCTGGTGGCTGACCTCGAAGCTGGATTCCAGGGGTTCCGGGACCCCGGCCACTAGGCGGTCGAAGGTTTCCACGTTCCAGTGGGCGTATCCGCGCTCCGGCGGCTTCCTCTTCACGATCTTCTTTCTTCGTGACGGGTCGGTGGCCGCCTTGGTTTCGGCCCGCCGGTTCTCGACCCAATGCGCCGGGGCCTGGACCCATACGTACCCGCGGTCGTCGAACCCCCGCCGGCCGGCCCGCCCGGCGATTTGGTCGAACTCCCGCACGGTCAGGACCCGGGTGGCGGATCCGTCGTACTTGCACAACTGGGTAAACAGCACAGTGCGGATTGGCACGTTTACCCCAACACCGAGGGTGTCGGTCCCACAGATCATCTTCAGGAGACCCCGCTGGGCGAGCTTTTCGACTAAACGTCGGTAGCGGGGGAGCATCCCGGCGTGGTGGAGGCCGATGCCGTGACCAATGAACCGGCGGAGGTCCTTGCCGATAGGGGTGTCGAACCGGAAGCCCTCCAGATCGTTACGCAGGGCGCTCTTCTCGGCCTTGGTCAGCACGTCGAGGCTGCACAGGTCCTGGGCCTTGTCGGCGGCCGCCTTCTGGGTGAAGTGCACTATGTACACCGGGGCCCGACCCTGCTCGACCAGGTCGGTGATCGACTCGTGCAAAGGGGTCTCCCGGTAGGCGAACTCGAGGGGAACCGGCCGTTCGGCGTCCGCCACCACCCCCACCCTCCGACCGGTACGGGCTTCGAGGTCTTCGGCGAAGCCCTCGGTAGGTCCGAGGGTGGCCGACATGAGTAGGAACTGGGCATTGGTCAACTCCAGGAGCGGAACCTGCCACGCCCAGCCACGCTGCGGGTCGCCGTAGAAGTGGAACTCGTCGGCCACCACCAGGCTCGCGTCGCAGGCCCGGCCCTCCCGCAGTGTCCGGTGGGCAAGAATCTCCGCCGTACAGCAGATGATCGGAGCTCCGGGGTTGACCGCGGCATCGCCGGTAACCATCCCGACCTTGTCAGCTCCGAAATCGGCCACCAGGGTGAAGAACTTCTCGCTGACCAGTGCCTTGATAGGTGCCGTGTAGACGCTGCGCCGCCCGGCGGCCAAGGCCGCAGCATGCCCGGCGGTAGCCACCAGCGACTTACCGGAACCGGTCGGGGTGGCCAGGATCACGTGGTTGCCGGCCAACAGTTCGAGGATCGCCTCCTCCTGGGCCGGGTAGAGGTCCAGACCCCGATCGGCGGACCAACCGACGAAGACGTCCAGCAGGTCGTCGGGTCCGGCCCCGACCGGCAGGCGGTCGGTAAGGGTTTCGTTCATCGGATAGGCCTTAACAGCGCGGCCCGCTCAGCTTCCACGGCCGGGTGGGCCCAGCAGTCGGGCAGGTGATCGTTGACTATCCCCACGGCCTGCATGGAGGCGTAGATGGTGGTCGGCCCAACGAACGACCAGGCGCGCTTTTTTAGGTCGTGACTGAGGGCGACCGAGGTCGGCGTGGAAGCGGGGATCGATCCGTCGATCTCCCGCACCGGCTGGTCGGGTTCCCACGACCACAGCCAGCTGGCCAACGACCCGAACTGCTCGGCCATTTCGAGGCAGCGTGCGGCGTTGTTGATTGTCGACTCGATCTTCCCTCGGTGACGGATGATCCCGGTGTCGCCCAGAAGGAGTTCGACCTCGGTTTCGCCATATTGGGCCACCACGGCCGGGTCGAAGCCCGCAAAAACCTCCCGGAGCCGGTCCCGCTTCCGTAAGACAGTCAGCCATGACAGCCCCGCCTGGAAGCCCTCCAGGCACAACCTCTCGAATAGGGCCGCCTCTTCGACTACCGGTCGACCCCACTCGTTGTCGTGGTAGGCCCGGTAGTCGTCGTGGGGGCCGGCCCACGGGCATCGCACCGTCCCGTGGTGGTCGCTTAGTTCCTGTTCCACCGGATCCCCGTCCCGTTCTCGGCGACACTACGCTCCGGCTCCTGCGAGAGCCGCGTCACGGCTCGGGAGGTAACCGTGCTCATCATCACCGGACACATTGCTATGGACCCTGACAAGGTTGACGGGGCCACCCCGCACCTAGTGGCCCTCATGGAGGCCACCAGGGCCGAGGAGGGTTGTGTCGACTATGTCCTCAGCCCCGACCCGTCTCGGCCCGGGGTGGTGTGTATTTCCGAGCGGTGGGAGACCCAGGAGGCCCTCAACTCTCACATGAAGGCACCACACATGGCCGAGTTCCAGTCGAAGGTCGCCGGGTTCGGAGTGACAGGGATGTCGGTTACCAGTTATGAAGCAGCATCCGAGACGAAGCTGATCTGACCGACGCCTGTTAACCGGTCCGGCTCAGATCGGGACGTCGGCCCCGACGGGTATTCCGTCGACCACCTGGTCGAGGTACTCGGACAGTCCCCAGCCGACCTTCCCGTCGCAGCGGTACTCGGTCAGTCCCTCGGTGATCCGGGTTAGGAGGTCCTCGCCGTCGGGGGTGGTACGTCGGTTGCGCAGGGGGATCAGCGACACCACGTCTCCGGTCACCTCGTAGGTGCGCTCGTCGGTCGAAACCGTTGCCGTCAGCGCTGTCTGGTACCAGTCGTCGTCCCAGTCCGACTCGACGGACACTTGGCGGATGAGGTGGTAGTCGTCGCCGTGCAGGACCATGCCGCCCCCGGCGGCCGTCACCCCGTCGGCGCTTATCAGCGAGATCATCATGGCGAAGTCCTCGCCGAAGGCCATGGGCAGCCACCGATACCAGGCGATGGCCTGCCAGTAGCGGGGACCCCACGACTTGTCCCGGAGCCCTAGACCGTCGACCTCGAACCGCTCGCCGTCCACCTCGACGGCGCCCACTGCGGCCACGTGCTGCTCGTAGTGGGCCTTGGAAAAGGACCGCTCGGCGTCCCGGTCCGGCTCCTCACCGGTCTCGGCGTCGACCGTTCGACCGCCGAACATGGGAGCGATGCCTCGGTAGGCCAGGTCCACGGTGCAGGGCACCAACGGGTTCTCGGTGAAGGCCCGCTTCGGGTCGGCCATCCGACCGGGCTCATCGAGCAGGCAAAGGTCGCCGTCGTAGCGGACACGTAGCCTCTCGAACGGCTCCTCGACCTCGAAGCTCAGGCCACCCGCGTCGAACACCTCATTGGTGGAGATCCTCGGCCGCTGGTACATGAACCCCACCCGGCCGTCGGGCAGATACACGCAGCACGACATCTCGGCGTAACCCTCGTTGACCCGGTTGCCGAGCCGAAACCAAGCGCCGAGACGGCTGTGGTGGTCGACCACGTTGAAATACATCGACTCGTTGTAGTTGGGGACCGGGTCCGGTCGGTGGTTGTACTCGTCCTCCGGTTCCAGGACGAGTCTGACGGGTCGCTGTTCGTCGGCCACCCCCGGAGTCTGGCAGGCCAGACCACCGGCCGACCGACCAGGCTTCGATCCCGGGCCCGACGGGGTGTAGGTTCCGCCGCCATGGACATAACTGCAGTGGCCAGCGTGATCGAAATCGTCCTCAACGGTGCCGCCGAGAAGGGCGACGCCGACATGATCGTCATCGGCGAGGACCGAATCTCGTGGAACGAGATGCTGGAACGATCGGGCAAAGTGGCCAACGCCCTGGCCGCCGAAGGGGTCGGAGCCCACGACCGGGTGGCCTTCATCGACAAGAACTCGGTCGAGTACTTCGAACTGGCCTTCGGAGCGGCGTTCCTGAACGCCGTCGAGGTCGCAGTCAACTGGCGCCTCGCCCCACCCGAGATGGCCAACATCGTCAACGACGCCACGGCCAAGGTCCTGGTGATCCACGAGGAGTTCGCCGAGCACCTAGCCGCCATGGAAGGCGACCTCACCCACACGACCCGGATCGTGGTCATCGGTTCCTCCGACGAGCACGTCTCATACGCGGCGTGGCGGGATGCTCAGGACCCAGCGCGCGACCCTGTGACCCCGGCCGGTGACGACGTGGCTATGCAGCTCTACACCTCGGGGACCACCGGCCTGCCCAAGGGCGCACAACTCACCAACGACAACTTCCGTGCCATATTCCAGAACGTCGACTGGTTCATGGACGACTCCAGCCGCAACTTGGCCGTCATGCCCCTCTTCCACATCGCTGGGGGTGGTTGGGCGCTCTACGGGATGGGCTGCGGTGCGACGACACTCATGACCCGGGAACTGGACCCAGCGGCCATTCTCCGGCTCATCGAGGCGGAGTCAATCACCCACGCCCTGTTCGTGCCGGCCGTCCTCCAGTTCTTCCTGATGGTGCCCAGCGACGGCATCGACCTCTCGTCCATGGAGTGGATCGTCTACGGGGCCTCCCCGATCACCCAGGATGTGCTCGTCAAGTCGATGGAGCAGTTCGATTGCGGCTACCTCCAGGTCTACGGGCTGACAGAGACCACCGGTGGGGTCACCCAGTTGGACTTCGAGGACCACGACCCAGGCGGCCCCCGGGAGCACCTCCTCCGCTCGGCCGGCAAGGTCATCCGCGGCGTGGAACTGCGAATTGTCGATCCAGATACCGGTGAGGACATGCCGGATGGCCAGGTCGGGGAGGTGTGGATCCGCTCCGCCCAGGTCATGAAGGGCTACTGGAACCAACCGGAGGCCACCGCCGAGTCCATCGACGAGGACGGTTGGTTCCGTTCGGGCGACGCCGGCTACCTGGAGGACGGCTTTATGTTCATCCACGACCGGGTCAAGGACATGATCGTCTCCGGCGGGGAGAACGTGTACCCGGCCGAGGTGGAAAACGCCCTCATGGGCCACGAAGGAATCGCCGACGTAGCGGTGGTCGGGGTGCCGGACGACCGGTGGGGCGAGGTCGGCAAGGCCTTCGTGGTACCGGCCGGCGACATGGCCCCATCCGCGGAAGAAGTCATTACCTTCGCCCGGGAGCGCTTGGCCGGCTTCAAGTGTCCGGCGAGCGTCGAGTTCGTGGAGGCCATTCCCCGCAATCCGTCGGGCAAAATCCTCAAACGGGAGTTGCGGGACCCCTACTGGGAGGGTCGGGACCGCCAGGTCTAACCCGGTCCAGTACCGTTCGGCCCGACATGCGAAGCCACTGGGCGCTCTGACTAGGGTCCTCGCCCATGGACACCAACATGGACGGAAAGGTCGCCATAGTCACCGGCGGCTCACGGGGGATCGGCAAAGCCATCGCCGCTTCGCTGGCCGGGGCCGGGGCGAGGGTGATGATCACCAGTCGTAAGGCCGACGCGTGCGAGGCGGCGGTCGCTGAACTAGGCGAGCTGACGGGCGGAGACCTGGCCTTCGAGGCAGGGCACGCTGGACGCCAGGAGGACATCCAACGGGTGGTCGACGCAACCCTGGCCATCTTTGGGGGTGTGGACGTGCTAGTCAACAACGCGGCCACCAACCCCTACGCGGGGCCGACGATCGATGTGGACGTGCCCCGCTGGGAGAAGACCTTCGAGGTGAATGTGACCGGGCCTCTCATGTGGACCCAGGCCTGCTGGCGGGCCTGGATGTCCGAACACGGCGGTGGAGTTATCAACATCTCATCGGTGGGCGGCCTGTCCACCAACCCGATCCTCGGCCCCTACGACATCACCAAGGCGGCGCTCATCCACCTGACCAAGCAGCTGGCCGCCGAACTGGGGCCCGGAGTCCGAGTCAACGCCATCGCACCGGGGCTCATCAAGACCGACTTCGCCCGGGCCCTGTGGGAGGGAGGCCAGGGCGAGGTGGTGGCCAAGGCCTATCCGCTCAAACGCCTCGGGGAGCCCGAGGACATCGCGGCCGCCGCCCTATACCTGGCCAGCGAGGCTTCCGGCTGGGTCACCGGCCTGACCATGATCGTCGACGGCGGCGGGCTCATCGGCTTCTCCAAGATCGCCTGAGTAAACATTGACCGTGGAACTGGTCATGGTCGGGACGGGCAGCCCCCTCCCCGACGCGCTCCGGGCTGGCCCGTCCCAGGTGGTCCTGGTCGACGGACGGGCTTTCCTGGTGGACTGTGGTCGGGGAGCCCTGATGCGTCTAGCCGGTGCGGGCATCAGTCCAGGGATGATCGATCGCCTACTACTCACACATCTACACAGTGACCACGTCACCGACGTCAACGATCTGATCACCACCCGGTGGATCACCGGGTTTCCCGCTGCCCCGCTGCCCGTCGTAGGCCCAATCGGCACCGAGAGGTTCGTGGAGGCCACCCTGGCCATGCTGGCCCTCGACATCGGATATCGCATCGACCACCACGATGATCTGGAGGAGCCCCCAGGGGTGGAGGTCGAGGAGGTCGACAACGGCCTGGTGTTCGACGACGGGGAGGTGCAGATCACCGTGGCGCCTACGGACCACCGGCCAGTGCATCCCACTGTCGGCTACCGGATCAACGCCGGCGGAGGGTCGGTCGTGCTGGCCGGCGACACGGTGCCATGCGAGGGCCTTGACCGGCTGTGCGACGGTGCTGACGTGTACGTCCAGACCACGATCCGCGATGACCTAATTGGCCAACTGGGCGTCCATCGGCTCCTCGACGTCCTTAACTACCACTCCACGGTTGCTGATGCGGCCCAGACCGCGGCCCGGGCCGGGGTAGGCACCCTGGTACTCACCCACTGTGTGCCCGCTCCGCTTCCGAACCAGGTGGACGAGTGGATCTCCATGGCCGCCGAGCACTTCGACGGGGAGGTGCTCCTCCCGGCCGACCTGGATCGTGTCCCGGTGGGCTAGACGCTAAACGGACGCTTCGGTTAGACGTCCAGTTGGTCGGCGAGGGACTCGCAGGAGTCGATGAACTCCTCGACCATTTCCATGACCACCTGACCGGCGGGTCGGGACCGGCTCATCGACCCGACGATCTGACCCACGAAGTAGGTGGCCAACTGCTCGGCACCCGAACCGGCCCGGTGGGCAGCCCGGTTGATCCGGGCCTGCGAGCCGTCGGTGAGGATCGGCTGGAGAGGCATGCCCAGCGGGTCCGGGGTGTCGTCCCGGCTCCACTCGTCGGTCCAGGCGCTGCGCAGCATCCGAGCTGGTTTGCCGGTCAGCGACCGTGACCGGAGGGTGTCACCGGATCCGGCGGAGAGCATCTTGTCCTTGACCACCGGGTGGGTTTCGGCTTCCTCAGTTGTCAGCCACACCGAGCCACACCACACACCGGCTGCGCCCAGCGCCATAGCGGCCGCCATCTGGCGACCCCGCCCGATCCCTCCGGCTCCGAGTACCGGCACCGGGGCCACCGCATCGACGATCTCGGGGATCAGGACCATGGAGGCGATCTCGCCCGTATGGCCCCCCGCCTCGTAGCCCTGGGCGACGATCAAGTCCACGCCAGCGTTCACGTGCCGCTCGGCATGGGTCCGAGCGCCCGCCAAGGCTGCCACTGGCACGCCCGCCTCGTGGCAGCGGTTGATCATCTCGGCCGGAGGGGGACCCAACGCGTTAGCCATAAGAGCCGGCCGGTGGGCCAGGGCGATGTCGATCTGGCGGGATGCCCGGTTGGCTGAGAACGGCGCGTCGGCGGAGCCGACGGGCACCATGCCTAACGGCTGCTGGTCGACGGCCTCATCGGCAGGGACGTCGTAGCGATCCAGCAGTTCGTCGAGGAACTCCCGGTGCTCGTCGGGGATCATGGACACAATGTCGACCATCTTCAGCCCGCCCTCGCCGTCGCCCGCATACCGGGCCGGGACGATCAGGTCGATCCCGTAGGGGCGGTCGCCGACCTCGTCTTCGATCCAGTTCAGGTCCACCTCTAGGGCCTCGTCGCCATGACCTACAGCCCCGAGGACGCCCAGGCCACCAGCTCGGGAGACGGCGGCCACCACATCGCGGCAGTGGCTGAAGGCCAGGATCGGGAACTCGATACCGAACATGTCGGTGACCGGGGTCTTCATCTCGATGCTCCTCGTCAGACGCGTACGGTGCCGTCGGGCGCCAGCTCGACTGGTTGGCCTGCGTGTTCACTAACCATCATCGCGCCGAGCAGGTCCGGGTCGGTGGTCCGGCCCCAGGTCCGGGCATCGGATGGAGTGCGCAGCGCAACTAGTGCCCATTCAGGTGAACCGGCCCGGTCATGGATCACCGAGTAGGCCTCCACAGTGGCCGAGCCGACGTGCTGGTGGTCGGCGGCCCGGATGGGTTCGGCGTCCACCGGCTCCTGGGGATGGTCGGAGCGGAACCGACCGGCTGGCGGGGGTTCATTGCCGTAGACGGCCATGGCGTGGCTGGTTACGTAGCCGCCGTTGGCGTGGATGAAACCTCGACCAGGCTCGTCGCGTAGCCGGTGCACCATGGCGGCCAAGGCCTGGCCGCTGTAGTTGTTTATCGGAGCACCTGCGAAGGTCAAGCCGCCAGTCACGGTAAGCGGACGATCAGTGTCAAGGCCCAGTTCGTACGCGCTGACCTGCACCGACGACGGGAAGCAGGAGTAGAGATCGACATGGGCGAGGTCATCGACACTGGTCTGGGCGAGTTCCAGGCAGCGCCGGCCGGCGTGGCGGATCCCCGGTGATCGGTGCAGTTCATGGCGGTTGGTGAGACGAGCGGTGTCAGTAGACATTGCCCCTGCGTGTATGAAGATCCACTGGTCGATGGGCACCCCGAGTTCGCGTGCCCGTTCGGCCGAGCAGACGATCACCGCTGATGCCTGGTCAACGTTGTTGTTGGCGTTCATGGCCACCGTGTAGGGGAACCCCACCATCCGGTTCCCGTCGGTGGGTTCCTTGATCTCGGCAGCGGTCAACGCTTCCTGCTGCGCTGCATGCGGATTCTGGGAAGCCACAACGCTAAGCCCAGCCCAAAGGGCGGAAATTCGGTCGCGGTGTTCTTCGATTGTCTCGCCACGGGCGTGCCGTATAGCCGAGTCGATCACCGGGTAGACGAAGGCCGGAGCAAGCACTCCCCGCTCGGATTCAGCATCGTCGCTCATGACGAGTGGGGGGCCGAAGCGCTCAGCCGGTGGAAGCAAGGGGTCGAGATCGCGTCGCCGTTCAGTAGCTGTCCGGCGGGCCCGTCGGGCAGCCCGGTTTGCCTCACCACCACATACCACCGCCATCGAGAGATCCCCCGCCTGGATCCGGCCGGCAATGTGGTTAATCAACGCCTGAGGAATGTGCCCGGAGAACTCGGTCAGCAGGGTGGCTGTCCTGTCCGCACCAATCCGCTGGGCGATCTGCCGGCCCGGATCGGGATAACTCCAAAGGCCACCGACCACCGCTATCAGTTCCAAGCCCCGAAGCACGGTTGGTGCTCCCGCGTCGACCGCCGCCGACCGGACAGCGTCCACCATCAACTCCAGAGGAGTGCGGGCCGCCGTGGGGTCCTCGATCCGGTCGGTGACCTGGGCGGCTCCAACAATCACCGGGGTTCGGGGGTCGTAACGCACGGCCAGAGCATGCCCCGGACCTGCCCCGGGCCACCTACCCGGTCGGTGGAGGCCCGATTCACCCCCGAGCAGGGCCACGTAGACTACGCCTATGAAGTACCGCACCCCCGAGTACCACCCGGCGTTCGAGGAGTATTGCGAGACGATCTTCGAGTTGGCCGAGGATGACTTCGAAGTCATTCAAGCTCGGATTGTCGAGCGCCTAGAGGTCAGCCGTCCAGCGGTCTCCGAGATGATCCATCGGCTGGAGGATGCTGGGCTGGTGAACGTGGCGGATGGGACTATCAAGCTCACCTCCGACGGTCAGGAGCTGGCCGCCTCGGTGGTGCGACGACACCGATTGGCAGAGCGGTTTTTGACCGACGTACTAGGTCTGGACTGGACCGATGCCCACCACGAGGCAGGCAAGTGGGAGCACGTCATCTCCCCGGATGTGGAAGACGCGCTCAATCGATTGCTCGGAGAACCCACCACCTGTCCACACGGAAACCCCATCCCGGGAAGTTCCTATCGGGAGCCAGACAGCCACCAGCTCTGCCAGGTTCCGGTCGGCGGCCAGTTCACCGTCAACCGCATCCCCGAGGAGCTGGAATTCACTCCGGGGTTACTGGCGTTTCTCGAAGAGTCGTCGTTGATCCCCGGAGAGCGCGGCACTGTGACCGCCTCGTCTCCGGATGGAACGGTCACCGTTGAGATCGACGGTCGTCATGTGGGGGTTGGATCGTTCGCCTCCGAGAGAATCCTGGTGACTACCGCCTGACCCAGTGGAAGGTTTAGGCCGGGAATCGGCCTGGGCGTACAACCAACAGCCATGTCATGACAGCGCTGATGGCAACGAGTACGAGGGCCAGTACCGCCGTCTCGGCCAGGAACGATGCCTCATACGTGTTCCAGATCTCGGTGGCCAGCGTGCGGAACCCGATCGGGGAGATCAGCAGGGTGGCTGGGAGCTCCTTCATCGTGGAGAGCATCACCAGACCGGCGCCGGCGGCCAGGCCGGGGGCCATAAGGGGCAGATCAACAGTGGTAACCCGGCGAAGCCGCCCGGCACCCAACAATCGGGCCGCGTCGTCCATCCTCTGGGGGACGGTGGTTACCGCTACTTGAGCCGTACGCAGAGCCTGGGCCCCGAAGTGCACTACGTAGGCGAACACCAGCACCGGCATGGATCCGATCAGGAATTCGAACGGGGAGGCGTGGAGGGTCCAGAAGATGAGTGAAAGAGCCACGACCAGGCCGGGGATGGCGAAGCCGGCTACCACGACCCCGTTGGCGATTCCACCGACTGGGGAACGGTGACGAGCCAGCAGATAGGCCACCGGGAGCAGTACCGCTACGGCGACTGCGGCGGTCACCGCGCTGATCCAGATGGTGGACCACGTGGGGCCGACCACATCGGCCCAATCGAGTCGTAGGCCAGTGCCGGCTCTGCCGTCCAAGTAGGGGAGCAATCCCCAGTCGGCTAGTGACACCGTTGGGGCGACAAGTGCAAGGCCGAGAACCAGTGCGCATGCTCCGGTTGCAGCGGTCTTCCACCGACCCAGAGGGACCAGCAACGCGTTTCGATCACTGATCCCCTCGGTCGGAGCGGATCGTCGTGCCACTCTGCGTTCGGCAGTCACTACTGCAAGCGCCAGTGCCACAAGCAACAGGGCCAGGGTGAAGGAGCGGTCTTGGTCAAACAGTCTGGTTCGGAAGATGGTTTGGGTAAGAGTCTCGAAGCGCATCAAATGGACGGCACCAAAGTCGCTAACCGTGTATAGGAAAACCAGCAGCGAACCGGCGGCGATCGCCGAAGAAGCTTGGGGCAGGACGACCCGTCGGAACGCTCGACCCGGCGTATCACCGAGTAGTCGGGCGTTCTCCTCCAGCGAGGTGGGCATTGCAGAGAGTCGAGCGGCCACCGGAAGGTAGACGTACGGGTAGGTGAAGAGGGTGAGAACCAGCCATGAGCCGAATAGCCCATGGAGTCGCAGTGTGAGGTCCATGCCCAGGGCACCGAAGACGTCGTGGACTATTCCGCCTGGGGTCAGTCCAGAAATGAAAGCCGCTGCACCAACGAAGCTTGGGTAAACGAGTGGTAGGGGGATGACGATCCGCCAGAACCGGCGCCCCGGGAGGTCGGTGCGGACGGCTAGCCAAGCCAAACCCGTCCCCAGCACGGCCGTGGTGACGGCGACCAACGCAGCCAGTTGAATCGTGCGCCAGAGGGGCTCAAGAGTTCGACGTTCCATGAGTAGTCCGAGTGGATTGCCCGACGCGGTCAGGACTCGCCACACCACGTAACCGCCCGGCAGGGCGAAAGTTGCAGCAACAACGACCGCGGTCGTGACTAGCCCTGTCGATGGCCGGCTTCCCCAGGTTCGGGTGTGCGCTCGGATCGCCGTGGACGGAGCGGTCAAGAGTTGGTCACTGGTCGAGGATCCCGCTGGCTTCGATAATTTCGATGGTGTGCCGGAACTCCGCGGCCATGTCATCGATATCAACAACACCGACCGAATCAGCGGGAATTGGAGGCAGAACCGAACTGGGGTCGATGCCGGTGGCTAGTGGGTACTCGTAGACCGAGTTGGTTAAGTAGCGCTGCTGGGCGTTGGAGAGAATGTGCGCGACCAGCCGGTTGGCCAGATCCTGGTCGTCGCTTTCCTTCAGAATCGCCGCGGTGGCGATGATCATCAATCCACCGTCATCGCCGGGTCTAAAGCCATGGTTGGCTGATCGCTGAGTATCGCCGTTGGCTGCTACTTCTTGGAAGTTGTAGTAGTGGTTGACAAGGCCGAAGGTGACCTCGTTGCGGCCCACTGCCTCGACGATCGCTCGGTTCTTTGGATAGAAGCGGGCACCGTTGGCCACCATGGCATCGAGCCAGGCAACAGCCGCTTCGTCGCCGTTGCGGAGTCGGAACACAGTGAACCAGTCCTGGAAAGAGGAGTTGGAACCCGGGATGGCTACTCGCCCCCTGTAGGCGGGTCCGGTTAGGTCGAACACGGAGTCGGGTAGATCAACTTCCGCGACCTCGTCGATGTTGTAAACGAGCACCCGGCCACGGCCGGCGAAGCCCACCCACCTACCATCCGGAGACCGGTGTCGGGAATCGACCCGAGCCAGGACTCCGACCTCAAGGGGGGAGAGCATTCCGAGGTCGTCGAGGTAGCTGATTGGACCCGGGCTACGGGATAGGAACACGTCCGCTGGCGTCTTGTCTCCCTCCGCAGACAGCGCCAGTGCCAGGTCGTTGGACGAGCCGTAGCGAACTGCGACGTCTATGCCGGTAGCCGCCTCGAAGTCATCGAAGATAGGGCCGACCAACTTCTCACTGCGTCCCGAATAGACGGTGAGGCTCTGGGTTCCACCGTCATTGCCGCAGGAGGGAAGGGCAAGCGTTGTGACGACAAGCAGGGCGACAAGGAGGCAACGTAAGTTCATCTCGGCCGACTCCGTTCGGATTTTAAAAATGTATTAAGGGACCCTAACAAAAGATGTATAGGAGTCAAACCGGGAACACGATGGCGCCGGAACCGGCATAAGTCACCCCAACCCGGTCACCACGGCTAAATGGCAGGTCTGCAGCCGTCCTGGCTCGGACGGGGACGCCGTCGTCGAGACGCACCACGACCATGGCGTCATGGCCGTAGTACTCGACCAGCTCGACGGTGCCGTCATCTCCGTTGGTTATCGCCAGATCCTCGGGGCGGAGTAGCACCTC
>Ga0209228_1000368_pt1 | contig 23495 bp, 17 predicted proteins | sample METZYME_3_150m_FD_187547 | JGI IMG/M metagenome (GOLD analysis project Ga0209228, IMG submission 187547) | Marine microbial communities from oxygen minimum zone in mesopelagic equatorial Pacific - METZYME_3_150m (SPAdes) (version 2) | ecosystem: Environmental > Aquatic > Marine > Oceanic...
CCCCGCTGGAGGGGGACCAAAGTCATTCGATCCCTGCGGTCCATAGAGTCGGTAGCCGTCTACATCGAACTCATTCTGCTTGGCTTCGCCGCCGAAGACGGCATGATTGTCCAACATCAGGCACCGGCCGCTGCCCCCATTCTGTTTGTGAAACTGATACGCGGCTCCCATCCCAGAAAACCCACCACCGATGATGATCAGGTCGTATTCTTCACCTGTGTCCTCGATGCTCTCTGTAAGATCCGGTGGGATACCATCACGGATCAGGTGAGCAGCATCTCGAACTGACGCCACGTTGCCGTTGGAGGTCGCATAGTCGCCCACCCCACCATAACCGGTCCACGGGTCCATCATCCCGGGAGCGGTACGAGGCCTGGTACACGAACCGAGCAGGGCGGCCCCGAAACCAACCAGCGTCCCGCCTACGAAGTCTCGTCTCGTGATGTCTGGAAGGGGCATCAGTTTCGGCCCGAGTCGAAGTCCGTCCAACCTATTCGCTACTTAGTGTGCTTATATGAGTTCCCACATCTATAGTGGGCCTGGGTAGATTTGAACTACCGACCTCACGCTTATCAGGCGTGCGCTCTAACCAACTGAGCTACAGGCCCCAAGGAGCCCGAGAACTTATAGTTTTCAATGAGTTCACTCAACCGACCCGTCCATGAGGGCAGGCCAGCTCTAATCAAGTTCTCAACTCTGGGTATTCGAGTCCGTCATGGGGATTCCGAACCGCTCAAGTACTGGAAGCATGGTCTCGAAGTCATAGAATGTAAGCTGTTGAATGCGCAGCAGTGCACGACGCCAACCCAGGTACGCATCAAGGAAATTGCTCGCCGTATCCGACTCCCTTTGGAAACTTTGTATCAACTCCAAAGCTGAGATCGAGCCTTCCCGATACAAATCGATACTTGACGCTGACAGATCATTTGCCAGCGCCAGATTACCCTCCATCGCTATCGTGCGTGCTTCGAATTCCTCTACGTTTGTTACTTGATTTTGAACCTGAGAACGGATTTGCTGCTCTGCTTGTTCAATACGAAGTTGGACTTGATCTAGCCCGATTCTGGAGGATGCAATGCTTGCGCTGCGCTGCCCCCAATCCCAGATAGGCAGGTACGCATTTACGTCTATTGTGTAGGTATTTGACGGTCTTTCCCACAGCTCCCTAAAAGCCGGATCCTGCATCTCTCGCCCATAACTCATTGCGAGATCCATCCTAAAGCTACCCCTGCTTCTCGTATTCTCCAGATTGATCTCACTTTCCCTATAGCTGATGTTCAGTTGCCTCATACGCGGGGTGAGCTGTAACGCAAATTGCGTGGCCTGCTCTACGTCAATCTCAATTGGCCGAACATCAATAACGGGTGTGAGAGTAATCGAGTCAGATGCAGACAGGTTGAGGGTCGTCGTTAAACTCGCAGCCTGAAGTCGGAATTGGCTTTCCATCTGCTGCACCTGCTCCACAGCATTTGCCAATTCCACTTGGATTTGGCCTAGGTCAATAGCTCTTGTCGTATCCGTTAATGCCAACTCCTCTGCAGCCGCGACGGCGTCTGTAAGATTAGCCACCCGAGCCTCGTTGATGATCCTCTGATAGGCGGACTCAAAGAGCTCGAAATAGTCCCCCGACAGGTCATCGATGATTTCGACAACATCTTCATAGAATCCCAGCTGAGTGTCCTCGAGGTCGAGTTCTGCTTCTTCAATGTTGTTCTTAAGAGAATTTGCCTGGAAGAAAGGCTGGTTGTACCTGATGTAGTAGCGGTTGTAGTAACGCAGGTCTTTGTCACCATCGGGTTCCGTCTGTGCGTACCGGTAGACCCTGTTGTTCAGTGACAGATAACCGTTTGTTGGGTAACCGAAGAGGATGACGGGTTGGCGGATTGACAACTCGGCCTCAAGACGCCGAGAGTCCTCATGAATGATCTCATCCCGCTGAAGAGTAGAGTTCCACTTCGTCTCGGAAATCGACCTTAAATCAGGTGCGGAGAGGTTCAAGTCCACCCGTGAACGCAGTCTCGCACGCTGCGCCTGCAAACGGAACCGAGTGCGATCGATACCCATATTCAGCTGGCGCACTCGGAAGCTGTTGCTAAGCGCCAAGTCTACCATTCCCTCAACCGTGAGATCCACGATCCTGCCCGGAACTTGGGCATGGACTGACTCACCAACCATCAGAGGAGTGACTAGAAGCGCCAAGATCACAAGCGATTTCAGCTGTATCTTCTTCAAACCCATCTCAATATCTCCACCAGAAATTATTCTTCGACCCGAATATTGAAGCGCACTCTTATATAAAGACACTCAAGCAACTATGGAATGTTAAATCTTAATAAATACTTCCGTGTGCCACTCACTGAGTCTTGGCGCTAGCTCTGACCCGTGATTGCTTACCCTGAGAGCCTCAGTGATACATGCAAATAATCGCTGACCCCTAAGTGGCGAAGGGAATGGAAGCCAAGTGCCCAAAATCCAAGTTCGATGGCACGGTTTCTCCATTCCGACTTACTGTTTGTCGCAAGGTCAAGCGAATGAATCAGGCCATCCTTCTGCACGAAATGAAGATTCGCTTCATTAGCCGATAGGCCCATCAGTCGATAGTCCTCTAGCATAGACCCTTTAGACTGTCGGAAAGAACTCGGGTCAAAGACAATCACCGGACTAGCAGCTAAACGCAGTAGCGGATGAATCATCTGGTATTCCTCTCGGATCTCGTCCGGGACTGCATTTGTACTCGCAACGTATAAGACGGCATAACCCGTATAGATGAACGCGATCGCGATCGCGCCCCGGATAAGCATATGCCAGATGATTCCCCGCCCGGGGATCATCACCCAAGCTCCTAGGAGTAAGAGTGGCACAGTCATAAGAGCCGCAGAGACTAGGGACAGTGATGCGGCAAAACCCCATGTGTGGTAGGAAAAAACACTACCCCTTACGAGTATCGCAAATAAAGTGGTAACGAGAATGCCCATTCCCATCACCCAACTCACTGATCGCCTTAGAAGGCTGCCGGGGTGATAAGTCATCCCAATTCCATCCTTCTATCAGGCCACATTAACAGGATCACTCGATAGGAGGCACTGCCTCCATAAGCAGCCCAAAAGCTTGATTGAGTGCTTGTCCGCCAGGTCCTGAACCTGTGTACTTGCCTAGCCGCACGACCACAAGGTCGTGAGTCGGAATAATGGTTGTACTCTGTCCACCAGCGCCTCTCATACTATAGGCGCTTTCAGGCAACCCCTGATTACCCTGACCGTTCACCCAAAAAAACGCTCCACCATATTGGAGTCGACCGTCCGAAATCCATGTCGGAGCAAGTGTTGAAGCGTATTCCACATAGCCTTCAGGCAGAATGCGTTCACCATCCCAAACGCCGTCCTGAAGGTAGAGATTGCCGAGTCTGGCCCAATCACGCGCCGGCATAAATGCGAGCCCCTGACCAAGGAAGTTGCCCTGGGGATCCGTCTCAATGAGTCCATCCCTGATCCCAATTTTGTCGAAGAGATCATGCTGCGGGAACGAGTGATAGTCCTGCCCTCGGCCCTCCACTCCAAGACGAATCAGATAGCTAGTCAGAACAGGGTCAGTGTTCCTGTAGCGCCCGATTGTATTGGGAGGCCACTCTTGAGGGCGTGTCGCAGCCCACTCGTAGGAATTCGATGTAGCTGTATAAAGATACAAATGATCAGCGTAGATATCGCGGTCATAGTCAGGATCACTCGGAGCATTGATCTTGATTCCGCTGGACATGCGCATGATGTCACCAATACGGATTTCTTGACGGGGGTCACCCGGCTCCTGCCATTCGGGTACCGGAGCAGGTTGCCATAGTTCATAGGTTCCCTGCTGGATGAGGACACCCATGAGCGTGCCGGTCAAACTCTTCGTCATCGACCAACTCTCAAGGGGGGTATGGATGTCGATACCTTCTCCATATCGCTCACCCAAGATGCGGCCCTCATATGTGATTACGAGTCCAAGTGTGCGCGCTTCGGCAGGACCGAATCCAATATCAAGAGCCTCTTCAACCTTCTCCATATCGATTTCAGATGGCCATGGCACATCGGAAAGAACGTCACCCATCGGCCAAGGAGTTGTCGCTGCAGGTGGCAGGTTGCGCTCCACGGTAGTCGGTGCGAAATGCACTGAGTCCTCGCCAATTCCATGGGCTACGCAACCCTGATTCTCATAGCGCTTCGCAGTTCGAGTCACTCCATCAGGAAGCGTAAGAGCTACGCGCTCCTGTTCGTAATCAACCACAGTGTCGACAACATGCCTGCGTTCATCGAATGGAGAGATGAACCCGCCAACATTGGCAGCTGCGTCAGCAGCATCCAAACCAGTGATGAAGACACCAGAACAAAGAATCTTCGCAAAGCCCGCAGTCTGATGGTGTAACGCCTCACCCGGTGGAGGATTGTATTCTGTGTCGAGTTCAAATGCTTGTGCTCGCGCAATAAGCGACTCAGTAGAGCCATCCGCATTCGGGATTTCTTCTTCAGCTACACCGCACGCCACAGACAAAATGCAGGTCGAGAACAATAAGGCTTTGATAGACGAGGCTGTACGCATACCACTGCTCCCAGTGTTGGTGTGCCCTGAACATATGCTGGGTTATAGCAGCGCGCGACGGACAGTTTATTCCAGTACGCCTTCTCCAGATGTTAGCTGGGCAAGCTGTTCTCTCAGTGTCTCTAGGGTCGTCGCGGGAACAGCGATCTGATATCTAACCTCCTCGCCGTAATCCTCATGCTCTACCAAGGCCTCCAGATCTTCCAGTAGCCTTTGAAGATTCTCCACATGGGGGTATGCGACTCGCACAGTAATGCGGACACGCTTGATCTTTGATTCGGTCGGGAGGGTTTGAAGTAACAATTTAACTCCACCAGCATAAGCACGAGAAAGTCCGCCAGTTCCGAGCTTCACTCCTCCGAAATAACGCGCGCAAACCGTTACAATTTCACCCACCTCAGAATGCAGTAATACACTGAGCATGGGCCGACCAGCTGTTCCGTGGGGTTCACCGTCGTCGCTCATACCTATATGGGCAGTACTCCCTGGGGGACCAGCTACAAAAGCCCAGCAATGATGGGTCGCATCAGGAAACAACTCTCTCACCGAGCCCACAAAAGCATTGGCAGCATCAGCGTCTGGTGCATGCGCTGCAGTGGTGATGAAACGACTGCGCTTAATTACTTCCTCGACCGTGTAGATTCGCGAGGGAATAGCATAGCGGAGACCGGGGTCTGAGCTCACTCGACTCTAGCCGCCATGTTAGTATTCGAGTGTAGCGATCAATCCGCTGACATACGATCCAGGAACTGCCGCTCTGAAGGCCTCAAATTACCTGCACCTTCAGACTCCACCTTAGCTAGAAGTCGCACGACTTCTCCTCTGTTAAGCTCATGCAGTGAATCTAGGGCAATCCCCTTCCACCTCGCCGTAGCCAGGCGGTCCCCCACCATCCCTTTAGGTGAAGCATCAGAGTGGAGTTTCTTATCAAAGGCTCTCTTCGCAGCCCCTTTATGCCACTCCCACCACTTGATGAAAACAAATGCAAAAACGATGCCTCCGAGGTGAGCAAAGTGAGCTGTGCGAGAACCCATGGAGGGGTTCACTCCAGCATACAGAGATCCGAATACAAGCAGGGTAGCAAGAAGCCAAGCCTCGATGGGTAGGATAGCCCACAGATAGATCCGTACACGCGGCCAGTACAAAGCAAACGCCAAAAGGATGCCATACACCGCACCAGAAGCACCGACGACCGGGTACTGACGCGAGAATATGAAATGGAAGAGCGCTGCTCCTAACCCAGAAAGGAAGTAAAGCCAAAGGAATCCCTTCGCACCCAGCCTGTCTTCCACTCGGGGTCCGAAAAAGTAGAGGCCGATCATATTGAAAAGCAGATGCATGAGGCCCGCATGCAGGAACATGTACGAAACCAGCGTCCAAGGCCGAACAAGAATGTCTGGCGGATAGAAACTGAGAGCCAAATAGAGAGGAGGTATGGCGCTCGATACGCCAAACATCACGATGTTCGCGAAGAGCAACTTTCGGACCCATGGTGTCATTGCGAGCATGTCGAGCCTCTATCCCTTCTTACCCGCCAAGTGTGTTTCAGTCTGAAGGACTTGATCCATTACCAGCTGAATCCTTTTTGTCTGATTCTTCCGGAGCTTCCCAAGAAATCTCATTACCGGGCACTAGGGCCGTGACCTGCCCAAAACGTAAGGGAGATCTTCCCTTGTTCCCCAATCCCTCCAGGAACCATCATAAAATTTCGTTTCGTAACCCAGCAATCTGGCCGCGAAGTATGTGAAGCTCGCCCTCCATCCGACCATGCAGTACGCAACAACTGTGTCACCTTCCTCTGCCCCTGCAGAGAGAAAAAGCTCTGTTAATTGGTCCAGACTATGAACCGTCGGTAATGGCCTGCTTACCACAAGTTCTTCCCAATACATCTGGGCCGCACCTGGGATATGGCCTGGATTAGAGGTTCCACCCAAGCCCCCATCCTCACCCGTATACTCGTCGTCTGGCCTTGCATCGACGAGCGCAGTACCTGGATCAAGCAGTCTCTGATGAATCCAGTCAGCAGTAACTAGAATATCATCCTGCGCCACCAGGGAGATGGAGCCTCGATTGAACGTCGGTGACTCAACGGAAATCTCACGGCCATCCTCCTGCCATCCCCCAAAACCACCGTCTAGCATAGATACGTTACCCCGAAGCCCCATTACTTCGAGTGTCATAAATACTCTGGCTGCGAACAGAGGGTTCGGGGCATACACAACCATATGTTGACCCTCTGAAACTCCAGCCATTTCCAGTGCGTTATCGATTTCGGCTAGGGAACGCATTTCCGTGCCCCATGCAGGGTCCCCTTCCCATACGATCTGGTTCATGTCAAGAAAACGTGCCCCATGGATGTGTCCAGCCTCATACCTGCTTTTCTGCATATCAGCATGCAAGACCACCACTTGAGGATCAGCCAGATGGTCACTAAGCCAGTCTGCTGATACGAGTAGGCCGGGAGCTTCTTGGGATGGCTGAGGCAAGGCCAGCCAAGAAGCCATAATTATCACGAGCATAGATTTTGTCATCTCTTCTTTCCTCCAATCTCCCAACCATCTGACCAGCTAAGGGATGATGCTTGGTAGATACGATAAGATGACAGCAGGTTAAGAGAGATCATCATCTAGTCAACGTGGTGCGAGTTTTTCATGGCTCACTCCCCTGAGAGGGGATCTCATAAACTGCAGGCATCTGGCCTTTCACTTTAGCACCTATAAGGCCTGGTTTACCTTGATTACCCCAAGGCAATACAGCGAGACGAAATAGAGCTACGGCACATGACACAACTCCCGAACCCAATCCTGTCTAGGGATTTCCGAATTCCGTTCAACCGAATTCGTGCAGAGCATGTCGAGCCTGGCATCATTAAGGCTCTTCAAGAAGCTCAAGCCGATATTGATCAGATTACATCTGACATATCAGAACCAACCTGGGATAATACCGTTGGATGCTTAGAGTTGATCGGAGGCCGTCTTAGTGAGCGGATTGCACCGCCTACTCACCTTGTATCCGTTTCAGAGACGCCGGAACTCCGAGAAGCCTATAACGCTGTCCTACCGGAGATATCAGCGTTCTGGTCTAGTTTGCCCCTCAACAGACCACTCTGGGAGAGGGTGAAAGCTTACGCCGAATCTGAAGAAGCTACTCAGCTCATCGGAATCAAAAAGCGACATCTCCAAAAAACTGTCCAGGATTTCATACGGGCTGGTGCAGATTTGGAGGAAGATGAAAAGAAAGAGCTCATGGAACTCAAGATTGAGCTCGCTCAGCTTGAGCAAGCATTTAGCGAACATGTTTTAGATGCGACTGCTGAATATGAGTTGATCGTTACTGATGAAGCCCGGCTTTCTGGTGTGCCAGAAGCAATGCGCAAGCGCGCAGAAGCGAAAGCGAAGGAACAAGGGACTGCGGGATGGCTTCTGACACTAGACTACCCTTCAGTCGAACCAATCGTGAAATACTGCGAAGACCGAGAACTTAGGCGCGAAATCCACACTGCCTTTGTGACCCGATGCCGAGCTGGAAAGTTCGATAACCGACCCCTTCTCGCCCGCATCTTAAGATTGCGAGATCGTATCGCCGAGCTTTTGGGTTTTAACGGTTTTCCGGACTACGTCCTTGAGGATCGCATGGCGAAGACCGGAGCACATGCAATGTCTTTCGAGCGAGATCTAGTAGAACGTACTCGTCCTTTCTGGGTTCGTGATGCAGCTGAACTTCGTACTGCCGCCACACACCTCGGTATCGAAGAACTTAAACCATGGGACAGTGCTTATGTGACCGAGAAACTTAGGAAGGAACGCTATAACATCGACGACGAAATGCTGAGACCTTATTTCCCCCTACCACAAGTCCTTGAAGGAATGTTTGAGATCGTTCGTATGACCTTCGGTTTTAGTGTAACAGAGTTGGATATTGAGGAAGTTTGGCACGCGGATGTTCGGTATTATGAGATCTTTGATGAGTCAGGCGAGAAGGTCGGTGCTTTCTATACTGACTGGTTTCCTCGTAAGGAAAAACGTCAAGGAGCGTGGATGAACCACTTCATCACTGGGGGACCGCGCAATGGAGGGTTTACTCCCCACCTCGGCGTAATCTGTGGAAACTTCACACCGCCTGATGGAGATGAGGAAGCACTCCTTACGCATCGCGAAGTCGAGACCATCTTCCATGAGTTTGGGCACCTGCTACATCACTGTACATCCCGAGTGGAGATACCTTCACGAGCTGGCATAAATGTCGCTTGGGACTGGGTCGAGCTACCTAGCCAACTCATGGAAAATTGGACTTGGGAAAAAGAAGCCCTCGACTTATTCGCTCGTCACCATAAAACTGGAGACACTCTGCCGGACCAACTCTATGAACGTATGGTAGCTGCTCGCCGCTTCATGGGAGGCTGGTCTCAGATGCGGCAACTCTCCCTAGGGACTGTCGATCTTGAACTCCACGAAGAACTAGCGCCCCTACTAAGGACCGGCGCAGCAAACTACTCCGAAGAGGAAGTTGACCTGGTCCAGGGAGACCTCGTTATGGAATTTGGCCGTGAGCGCTTCGAATCGTTCGTGATCGGACCACACTTCGCGGAACTTCATATCCTACCGGTATTCACTCATCTCTTCTCGGGTGGATACGCCGCAGCTTATTACAGCTACCTCTGGTCCGAGGTGCTGGATGCAGATGTTTTTACCCGTTTCCGTCAGGAAGGAATTTTCAACCGTGAAACTGGTCAAAGTTATGTAAACTCAATTCTATCACGAGGTGATTCAGCTGAACCGGGAGCCCTATTTAAGGAATTCATGGGACGTGACCCAGATCCGGACGCCCTCCTAGATCGGAACCTCGGCCCCAAACCCGCCTAGAAAGGTACATGACCAAACTATCTTCGATCATTGCGGTAGCCGCACTCGCTTTAGGGTTAAGCTCCTGCGATAACACAGCTCTAGCCTATGGAGATGCGAACAGCATCATCGCAGTCATGCGTCCAGAGCTGTGGGAGGAGGTATCCGAGGACGTATACTCTGCGCTCGAGCGGACGATAAGGACGGTGCGTAACGAGAAGACCTTCACGGTCACGTACCAGGACCCATCTGGTGATTACTGGGGTGATCTGCGCCGTTTTCGCCAAATGCTCTTGATCGGCACCTTGGCGGATAGTTGGATCCAAGAAGCCTTAGATGGCGATAATGAAGATGCCTCAATGACTAGGCTTGGTATCCATCAAGTTGGGGATGTCTGGGCACGGGGCCAGCAGGTAACTGTTGTGCTATTACCAGATGATGGAAGTGTTGGGGAGCTAACCCTCCACCTTGCTGAAGTTCACGAGCTACTCGACGAACAGTTCCGCACCTACGCGCTGAACAGAATGTATATGTCGGGAGCTGACACGGCACTTGCGGATACATTGACCATCGAGGCCGGGTTCAGCCTCATTCTGCCATCGGTATACAGGTGGAATCAGTCAGACTCGGTATTCCTTTTCCGGAATGACAATCCCGACCCTTCTGAACTGATTCGTCAAATAGGAGTCACTTGGAAAACTCCTATCCCATCGGCTATACAGCAGGAAGCAGTCTTAGAATGGCGATCAGAGCTAGTAGCTGGTCACTACTCCGAGCCCCAAGACCATGCTCTTGAAAATGTGTCCTCAGGCCCAATCGAGCACTTGGGAAATAATGGCTATCAAGTACAAGCTGAATGGAGGAACCCGCCGGACCGTGGCTGGCCAGCAGGCGGAGTGTTCATCACTCGAATAATCGTTTGTGAGAACCAGAACCGAAGCTATTTATTGGACTCCTGGCTCTATGCCCCCGGAAAAGAAAAATACGAATACATGATTCAGCTCGAGACGATCTTAGATTCCTTCCAATGCGGTTCTGCTTGAGGGCGAAAGACCACATCTAAGATGTGACTAATCCTAAGTCACAAAACCATAACTACCGAGCCAACTGCATTAATTAATGTCGTCTCAGCAACACTTTCTGCTTTAGGTACCTATTGCTCTGTATAGGGCCTCCCAGAGTGATTGGCATCTCCGGTCTACCTCCGTAGAATGGTTGCTTCTTGATCCTAATCGCCTCCGGAGTAGCAAGTAGTGAGCTTCGTCCATCTACATACGCACTCTGAGTTCTCTCTACTTGATGGTGCTAACCGGATTGGAGACCTGGTTTTAAAAGCCAAAGAGCACGAAATGCCGGCACTCGCGCTCACTGACCACGGATGCATGTTCGGTTCGTGGAGCTTCCATAAGAAGGCGACTAGCGAGGGGCTCAAGCCCATTATTGGTATGGAGGCATACGTTGCTCCTGGGGATCGGCGGGAGCGATCCAAATCCGGTGTTGGGGGGCGAGCATACTACCATCTGGTTCTACTCGCTCGTGACCGGATTGGTTACCAGAACCTCCTAAAACTCTCTTCGCTCGGATACACAGAGGGCTTCTACCATAAACCACGTGTAGATCGGGACGTCTTAGCCCGCTATCAAGAAGGCATAATCGTTAGTTCAGCATGCCTGGCTGGTGAAATTGCCCGCCACCTCAACGTAGATAACTGGGCCGCGGCTAAAGAGACAGCTGAATGGTACGCAAACGTTTTTGACGGGCGCTACTACCTTGAAGTGCAGGCGCATGACTCTGAAGGGCAAGCAGAAACTAATAAGAAGATCTTCACATTAGCTGACAAACTCGGGCTCCCCGTGGTTGCCACTAACGATGCGCATTTCTTGCGACCAGAGGATCATGAAGCCCATGACGTCCTCCTCTGCATTGGGTTGGGTAAGGATCGCGATGACCCCAAGCGCATGAGATATGATGAGGGCCTCTATTTTAAGAGCTCTGACGAGATGGCATCGCGGTTCCCTGATCGACCCGATGTTATTGAAAACACGTTAAGAATTGCTGATGAAGTCGATCTCCTCTTCGAGAAAAAGTACCACCTACCAGAGTTCCCTCTTCCGGACAAGTACTCTGACCCAAACGACTACCTAGAACAACTCACCATTCAGGGAGCGAAGAATCGCTACGGCGACCCACTACCACCAGAAGCTCAGGAAAGACTTGACTACGAAATTGGGGTGATTAAAGGCACAGGTTATGCCGGATATTTCCTAATCACCCAGGATTTCATTCAGTGGGCTCGCAACAAGAACATCCCTGTTGGCCCAGGTCGGGGCTCAGCTGCAGGATCACTCGTCGCTTACGCGCTGGGCATCACGAATCTGGATCCACTCAAGTTCGGACTACTCTTTGAGCGGTTTCTGAACCCGGAACGTATTTCGATGCCAGATATAGACATCGATTTCTGCTACGAGCGTAGAGGCGAGGTCATTGAATACACCCGTCAAAAATATGGGGAAAATGCGGTTGGTCAGATTATCACATTCGGAACAATGAAGAGTCGCGCTGTCATCCGTGATGTGGGGCGCACACTTGGATTTGAGCCCTCTGAAACTGACCACATTGCCAAGTTAATTCCGAACCAACCTGGTAGTGCCTTCACGGTCCAGGAAGCAGTCGAAAACCTCAAAGAGGTCAAGGGCTTATACAAGTCCGACAGCCGACATCAACAGCTATTTGATTACTCGATCACTCTGGAAGGGCTCGCACGTCATGCGTCCGTCCATGCTGCCGGCGTGGTGATCGCGCCAGGTCCTCTCGATGACTACGTACCGGTCAGCGTCCAACCTGGAAAGAATGGTAACGGCAACAATGCGATGTCAGTTACCCAATATGACATGAATGGCCTAGAAGAGGTTGGGATGCTCAAGATGGACTTCCTAGGCCTCAAGACACTTACGGTTATCCATGATGCAGTAGAAATGGTAAGAGAGAGGTATGGAAACCTTAGTAATCCTGATAGCGAAGAGGCCTATGATACAGTAGACGACATACCACTAGATGATCGCTCAGTCTACGAAATGTTGGCTCGTGGCGGGACTTCCGGCGTCTTTCAATTCGAGTCTAACCTCGCGAACGATAAGCTTCGGGCGATGAGGTGTGACCGTTTTGAAGACCTGGTCGCGACGAATGCTTTAATCCGCCCAGGTCCTCTCGACTCTGGTATGACCGATGTCTACATCGATCGCAAGACAGGCAAAACAGACGTCACATACCCGCATCCTGATCTAGAGACAATTCTCGAGTCCACTCATGGAGTGATCGTCTATCAGGAACAACTGATGCGGATTGCGTCGGAACTTGCTGGCTTCACCCTAGGAGAAGCAGATGTGCTCCGTAAGGCCGTCGGGAAAAAGATCAGTTCTCTTATCAAGAAAGAACTGAAGAAATTTGTCGACCGTTGTGTCGAGCGGGGTGTCGATAAGCTGATCGCGATCGAGCTTGGAACTCAAATTGAGACCTTTGGTCGCTACGGTTTCAACCGAAGCCACAGCGCAGCATACTCATTGATTTCTTACCATACGGCTTGGTTGAAAGTGCACTATCCATCGGAGTTCATGGCTGCGCTTTTATCTTCGGCAATTGATAACACTGATAGTGTCGTAAAGTATATCGGTGCATGCAGGGACTTGCCCCGCTACGTGCCAGGTCTGAAAGAGCCGATTGAAGTCCTCCCTCCAAACCTAAATGAGTCGGGATGGAAATTCACGGTTACGGAAAGTGGGCAGATTCGCTTTGGATTAGGCGCCGTCAGAGGGGTTGGACAGGCAGCGGTCCGTTCAGTTCTCGAGGCACGTCCAAATGGGAAATTTAATTCACTCTTCGAATTCCTTGAGCGCATTGATATCCGATCCCTGAATAAACGTGCGTGCGAAGCACTGATCGCTGCGGGCGCGATGGATGAATTTGGAGGCCGAGCACAATTACTAGAAAGCCTTGATACTGCATACGGTGAAGTACAGGCACGTCAGTCAGAAATTGCATCAGGACAAGGATCTCTGTTCGGAGACACTTCGTCACTTCCTCAAGCAGAACCACCACTCCGAGAGGTTCCTGAATGGGCTGAACAAGACCGTCTTGCTCGTGAAAAAGAAGCTCTGGGATTTTTCATCTCAGGACATCCCTTGGATCATTACCGAGATATAGTGGAGGCCTTTGGGCCGGTCTCAAGTAACACGCTCGTTGAACGCGCAGGACAAAACGTTGATTTGCCTTGTGTCGTCACAGCAGTAGCGAGACAGATTTCTCGGCGTAACAACTCAGAGTGGGGCAAGATCACCGTAGAGGACTTCCAGGGAACCGCGACAATCCTAGCTTTCGGAGAAAATTGGGAAGCATACAAAGATGTGCTCCAACAAGACTCTGTCGTCCTACTCTCAGGCAAAGTGAGTGGCCGGGAACGTGATGAAGACGACCCTCCGGTCTTCTTGGATTCTGCTCGCCCCCTTGAGGAGCTTACGGGAAGCGGAGAACTATCTGTAAGAATCGAACTAGACTTTGGGCCCGATGCGGATGTGACAGAAGAAATATTCAAGAAAGCGAAACAGGTGCTTGCCTCCCACCCAGGAGCGTCACCCGTTTTGGTGCAAGTGGGCTTGGACAACGGTGCCCCAGCTCCACATTTCCGATCTCGATCCCTTAAGGTCAGCTCAAATAGTCAAACCCTTCAACAACTCCGCAAAATCTTTGGTCATGGTAAGATCAGACTAGTCAGGACAGTGGAACCAAGCTCAGAATTCGTCGTTGGTCTGTAAGAAGACGGACATTTACACGTACAGCGATTACCCTTCCAATCGGCACTGATCCCTGGGAAGTTATGACCCTCCCCATATCAAGAGCCGAACCAACAACCCCAGGTGGAACAGCTAGAGTATGAGCGAAACCGGAAACACTCAGGTCTCGAAGATATCGAGACAGATCCTAGAAGATCTCGGTATAGAAGACACCAACCTCGGAGGATTTGCAGGTACTTGGATTGGATCAGGTCCTGACCTGGACGTCTATTCCCCTATCGATGGTTCTCGTCTCGCTACTGTGACCCAGGTTACTGAAGATGAGTATGACCAAGTAGTAACCAGAGCTCAGCAAGCATTTCTGGAATGGCGTAAAGTACCAGCACCCAAGCGCGGTGAGGTCATCCGGCAACTTGGGAATCGTCTCCGTGAGAACAAGCATTCTCTTGGTGCCCTGGTCACTCTAGAAATGGGTAAGATCAAGGATGAGGGTGAGGGTGAAGTTCAAGAGATGATCGATATCTGTGATTTCGCGGTAGGGCTCTCCCGTCAGCTTTACGGCCTGACAATGGCGAGTGAACGACCCGACCACCACATGAGAGAGCAGTGGCACCCTCTCGGTGTCGTGGGCGTAATCACAGCCTTCAACTTTCCTGTAGCAGTATGGAGTTGGAATGCTGCGATTGCTGCAGTTTGCGGCGATTCCACCCTATGGAAACCAGCGTCAGGCACGCCATTAACTGCACTGGCTGTAACAAAGATTGCTGCAAACGTCTGCATCGAGAATCAAGTGGATCCAGCTATTTTTTCTCTGGTGGTCGGTAAGGGCTCCACCGTGGGTGACCGTCTACTACATGACAGACGCCTACCACTAGTATCGGCCACAGGATCTTGCCGTGTAGGTGAACGCGTCGCGGAAGTCGTCGGCAAACGCCTCGGTCGAACCATACTAGAGTTGGGGGGCAATAACGCCATCATAGTGACGCCTAGCGCTAATATGGATTTGGCTATCCCTAGCATTTTGTTCGGTGCTGTTGGAACAGCGGGACAAAGGTGCACGAGCACCCGCCGTATCATCGTGCATCGGAACATCCAGGACGAACTTATTAGGCGGCTAGTGAAAGCCTACGGAAGTATACGGATCGGAGACCCGACTAATGATGAAACGCTTATGGGTCCGCTTGTAAACCAACAGGCAGTGGATGACCTCATCAAAGCTCGGAGCAAACTCTTGGAAGAAGGCGGAGAGATCATCTATGGTGGCACACAACTCGTTGGGGACGAATACCCCGGTGGCCTCTATGTCACACCATGCATCGCTGCAGCTGAGAACCACTACGAAATTGTGCAGACGGAGACGTTCGCGCCGATCCTATACGTTATCAGTTACGGGTCTTCCGACGCTGGTCCAGCACAGGCAATCGATGAGGTGCATGAAGCCATCGTACTCCATAACGCTGTGCCACAAGGGCTCTCTTCAGCAATCTTCAGTGAGAACTTCCGAGAAGCAGAGTATTTCTTATCTCACCGAGGATCAGATTGCGGGATCGCTAACGTGAATATTGGCACATCCGGCGCTGAAATTGGTGGGGCTTTTGGAGGAGAAAAGGAGACAGGGGGTGGTCGTGAATCTGGATCAGATGCCTGGAAAGCCTATATGCGTCGCCAAACTAACACCGTGAACTGGAGCACAGAGCTTCCCTTAGCTCAAGGCCTCTCGTTCGAGGTCGACCAGTAGAGAGAACTGGATACTTGGCTGACGATTATCTCCAAGTCGCCCTAATCACTGAGGTCTTCTTCGATGATCCTACCGGAGAACGACTTCAACGGGCGCTCGTCGATGCACAATCCCGAGGAGCTGACCTAGCTCTATTACCCGAGATTCCATTGAACCGATGGTCGCCTGCATCTAAGCAAGCCCTTGATGAAGATGCGGAAGAACCAGATGGATGGCGCCAAACCCTTATGGCCAAAGCAGCTAAGTCAGTTGGGATTGGCCTTGTAGGAGGAGCAATTATCCGAGATCCAGATACCGGGATCCGCTATAACACTGCTCTACTCTATGACGGCAAGGGAGTTTGTCATGCCCGTTACCGTAAGATCCATCTTCCTGAAGAAGAAGGTTACTGGGAGACAAGTCACTATATGCCTGGCACCGAACCACCACAGGCAATCTCCGACACCTTCTCTCTCACGGTAGGGCTGCAGATATGCTCTGACGTCAACCGTCCACAAGGGTTCCAGATTTTATCATCCGAAGGGGCTGAAGTCGTTTTCGCACCTAGAGCGACCCCACCCGAAACATATGAGCGCTGGCGACTCATCCTTCGTGCAAATGCAATCATGAGTGGGGCGTATGTACTCTCAACGAACCGCCCGCGCCCAGAGGGTGGAGCACCTATCGGTGGCCCCTCTGTTGCAATTGACCCATTTGGGCATGTGATGATAGAGACGAGCGATCCCATCGCTCTAGTGAAGCTCGAACGTAGCATGGTTGAACAAGCCAGTAGGGATTACCCAGGTTATCTAGATCGCTTCCCAGATGTCTACGCTAAGGGATGGCTCAAGCTCACGGAGTAATCTAATTGTCAGGCCAAGGCCCTTAAGAGCTCGAAATCCTTTGTTACTAAATTGACATTTACTAGTGCAGGCAGCTGACCCTCAAGGATTCGGCTCAATGCTCTCCAATTTAGGTGCTATACGGTCGACTCTGTAGGAACCAATCCTGTATATGACATCGTCGCCGGTGGAACGTGCCCACCGATCTGAGTCCCCGGTACCGATGGTAACTCGTGCAAGCACATTACTACTTTCGTCATATGCAGTTGTAACACCCCCCTGATCCATCACTTCGAGAGAGTCTCCTTCCTCAAGGAACCCAACGGCTAAAAGGCTGGCTAATTCCGACATGACTCCGTTCACAGCCGAGGAGCTCGTTTCACTCCCATTCTCGAACGTCCAAAGGCTATCACCTCTGACCAGCGTATATGCCTCAGCATCACGCTGGATCTCTATTCTGGTAACCGCAGCCGTATCGATCCCGACCACCCTCTTGCTTCGCCATTCATTGGGCAACCTCCGAACATGGGTTCGTAGGTCACCCTCCAGGATATAGACCTCATCCTCATCCGGAAGTCTCACGTAGGTCGTCGAAACTCTGGGGCCTGTATCACCCACCAATATTGTCTTGGTCACACCGTTTACATCGAATTCGATTGACCAACCGGCGTCAGCTGATAGTCCCATGCGATCATGGTTGCTGGGGTTCGAAGCTACCAGATCGCCAACTTCAAAGGTCAATATTGCCGTCCATAAACGAAAAACAGCCGCAGAGTCCGCTTGATAACCATTCACAGTCCAGTTATCGAGTCCACCAGACAGCTCCGAGTTATAGTCCGGGCCATTCATACGGACTGATGTAACAGATACTTCCGAGATGTCCTCAAAGAATGTGGCGATATTTCCGGAAGCACCCCTTCCTCCATCCCCCTGACTCGAGAACAGCGCCGCGACAGCCCAAACTCCAGCTATAACAACCAGCGCACCGACCAACGTCTTAAGTGTCTTTTCGCTCATGCCACAACTTCCTTCCATCGAGACTCAGCACGACGTCTTCGGCCAGTCACTCGGTAGACCCCTATAAGAACAAAAAGTAGAGGGACCCCAACTAAATTCATCCACTTAAGCATCACCTTACCATATTCGGAATCGAACACAAAAGTCGGTGGCGTTCGGTCTTGGGAACGAATCCGTATCAAGGATTCGTCTTGGGCCAACCAGTCGATCGTATTGGCGAGAAAGATCAAGTTTGATGGATTACCCTGCAGGAACTGAAACTCAGTGAAAGTCGCATCACCTACTACGATGACCCTCCCCCGTGTTTCTCCTTCATCTGGAGTAAGCGCAACTGCCAGTGTACGCACACCAAGTTGACCTGGTGCAGTAGCCCACTCTTGATCAGGTGCGATTGACTCCATTGGAGCACGTGTGAAGCCGGATTGTGTGGTTTCCCAAAGAGGTGTTACCTGAGCTGTATCTGTTATCTCCAGTTGAGCAGCCCACGCAAAGGTGACGGCATTAATACCCGAGGTGGTGGCGTGATCTGAAGCCGGAATCGCTATAGGCCATAGGGGATAGGGAGCTATCACATTGAAGAGTCCACGCCGCCCCATAGACACATTTTCACTTGATTGAAGATCCGCCACCAAGCTTCCAGATAATTCCACACCGCGGGCGCTCAACATGGACTCAAGGCCAGATCGCACAGGCAGTGGATTTGGCGTTTGCGGGTTGAGGAGAATCGATTCCATCAACAGAAGCGTAGCGCCACCTTCGTCTATGTATTCTTCAACACGCTGAACAGCTAAGCTATCCATCGTAGCCGTGGCACCTGCCACAATAAGCACTGCCGTTGAATCACCTGAAATTACCGAACCCGATTCACCTGCAATATTCACCGAACCGATCTCATACCGATCGCCTAAGCTTTCACGAAGCCCAGGAATATCGTCTATCCCTTTCGTATCGAAGCCCTCAACAAAGCTGACTTGAGGGCGGGTCTCCGTAGTCATCCGGTAAATCGCTGATGCTAACCGAAACTCCAGATCGTCGGTGCGCTCAATGAGTGGCATGACCTCCTGGTCATCCGCATAAGTCATCGCGAGACCGTAGTACCCTCTCCGGATCTGGAATTCGTCATCCCTTAAGACGTTGAATTCAATCGGGAAAATACCAAAGGCGGACGCTTCACCTGCTGCATCTTCATCATCATCCGGATTCAGTTCACTCACCACCACCCTCCCACCTGAAGCTGCCCGCATATCCGCAAGCAAATCCCGAACGTCGCGGAGTTGGATCTGAATTTCAGGAGGCAGCTCCGCAGAAGCGTACAACTTTATCTGGACAACATCATCGATCTCACCAAGCAAATCCTCTGTGCCCTCAGAAAGGGTATAGAGATTCTCAGCAGTCAGGTCGAGTCGGCCTCGGACGTAGCTTCCAAGAAGATTGGCCATTAACACTAGGACGATAAAAACAGCCGAGCCCAACCGCAGTCTCTTAAACTCAGGTCGAATGTGGCTTAGCCTCTCTCTACTCACCGCTCCAACAGCCAACACTAGGAACAGAGCGGTAGTTGAGACGAAGTAGAGGACATCCCGAAGATCAACGACGCCTCGTGCGACATTTTCAAAGTGACTGACTACTGAGAGCCGTGCGAGTGCACCGGCAAGCATAGGTGGCAAGCCAATTTGCACTACCGGCAGACCAATCAAGAACAGCACAAAGCTTAGTGCGGCAGCAACGATGAATGCAGTGATCTGGTTACGAGTCATACTCGAAGCCCAGATGCCGAGTGCTACTAATTGGCCGGCAAGTAGTGCAGCACCTACATACTGAGCAGTCACGATACCGGGGTCAGCTTCTGATGCCATCAGCATTCCGATCGCTGTTGGCACGGTACCCGCAAGTGCAATAAGAACGAAAATCCAATTTCCTAAGAACTTCCCAGCAATGACCTCAGCCTCAGAAAGGGGCTGGGCCATCAACCATTCAAGGGTTCCTCCCCGCCGCTCTTCTGCGAGTGTGCGCATCGTTGCGGCCGGGACGAAGACCGCAAACAACATAGGCAGCAAATCGAAGAGAGGCCTCATCGAAGCCAGGTTCGACGCATACATATTGCGGAAACCCAAAAAGAGAGAGATCCCCAGAAAAGCTACCGCCAAGACGTAAGCAGTAGGTTGATCGAAGTATCCACGCACTTCGTGCCGAGCAATAGTCCAGATTCTTCGCATTATGAGTCCCCCTCAACCTCGGGATCCTCCAGCGAATCCACTAACTGAGGACTTTCTTCTTCTAATCCCTCTGAAGTAAGATCACGGAATACTTGTTCAAGGCTGGCACGCTCACGATGCAATTCCCATAGCATCCAGTTGTTATCGCGGGCAACCGAAAAAATCTTCGGCCTGAGGTCCTCTTCCGTGATCGCCTCAAGTGTCACACGTACACGACCTTCAACTTCCTGGACTGTATGACCGGAGACACCAGACATACCCGATAGGGTTTCTGTAACTCCAGCACCTTGGGCCTCAACGATATAGCGAGCTGCTCCACCTTGATTCGCAAGTAGGTCTTGGACACTTCCAATTGCGGCAAGTGTTCCCCGACTGAGGATGACCAATCGTGAACAAGTTGCTTCAACTTCCTGCATGACATGCGTGCTCAGCAGAACAGTCCGCTCTCTTCCGAGGTTACCAACAAGCCGTCGAATCTCGACCCGCTGGTTTGGGTCTAGCCCTTCAGTTGGCTCATCTAAAATTAAGATCTCTGGGCGGTGTAAGATCGCAGCTGCCAGTCCAATTCTTTGGCGATAGCCCTTGGAACACTCACCCACCGGTCGATAAAAAACACTACCAAGAGCTGTTTCTTCCACCGCACTTCTAATGCCCACACGGGTGTCTTCCAGAGACAAACCTCGGAGATCGGCCACGTGTTGCAGGTAGTCTGCAACCAACATCTCATCGTACAAAGGGTTCGATTCAGGCAGGTACCCAACTCGACGTTTTGCATCTGTGAGATCTTCTGTGATCGGAGTTCCATCAAAGAGAACCTCACCTTCATCAGGCTGAAGAGTACCCGTGATCATCCTCATCGTTGTCGTCTTCCCAGCGCCATTCGGCCCGAGGAATCCAACGACTTCACCACGGTCGACGGTGAACGTCAAATCGTCCACTGCAGTTACCGAGCCGTAGTTCTTACTTACGCCATTAACTGCAATCATTCGCACTCCTAAAAGCAACAAAGCCACATCGGGCTATCGCTCGAGGTGGCGGCTGGCACGATAGACCCATATGGGTAGTCGAGCGAGTAACCAAAGTCAGTTTTTTTGACCAACCTAAGAAAGAATGCGAGCGAGCTTTCCTAAAGAAGGTTTGATACTCTAAAAGTGCCCCCTGAAGTTGTCCACACCTACGAAACACTCCTAATATCTAGGCCGAGCGCCTTCTTCTCCTCCGAGACCTCCTTGGTTTGCGACCACTATTAGGATGACCGAGGTGTCTCCATGTCTCACCCCGCCTCAGCATATAGATCGTGCTCGCTGATACATTGAGTTCTTTAGCCCAATCTGCTCCGGACGTTTTCCAACGATCAGCCTGCTCATCCCAATCATCTAAAACCTGCCTAGCTGACTCCTCGGTCAGTTCTGCGTGGGGAGAACTTTCTCCCCTTAACCAAACGTTCGAACCTAACCAGCGATCCACCTTCTGGAGTGGTCCCGGTATCTTTCGGCCGGTGTGACCCAAGCAGTAGTGGCGGACCTGGTCTACCGAAAAACCAGGATATAGCCTAGCAATCTCAGCGTACAAGTAGCCCTCTTCAGCTAAGTCTCTCCACTTTTTTACGAGGGCAACTTCAGGTTTCGGCATTCGCACAATCTCCCTGGATTGATCGGTTTTGTTTTGTGTTTCAGCCTGCCTTATACCACAACAATCCACGAAGTTCCGCTTGTTACAGGACCATTCGAAGAATGTGGGAGTAAGTCCTCCCACAAACAGCAGGGATCCGGACATATTTCAGCCCACACTGTCTCAGAAAGTTAGGTGGGCGAAGAACTGTCCTTCATGAAACGCTCACGAAATTTCGCAACTTTCGGCGCAATGACAACCTGACAATACGGCTGTTCGCCATTTCTCTCAAAATACCGATCATGATAGTCTTCCGCCGGATAGAAGGCTTCGAGAGGTGCTACCTCGGTGATGATCGGATCAACCCACGGCCCGTCTCTGTCGAGCCCTCCGATAAGGTCCAATGCGGTTTCTCGCTGGCCGTCAGTATGGTGGAATATCGCTGAACGGTACTGGGTACCAACATCATTTCCTTGTCTGTTCAGCGTTGTTGGATCATGAACGATAAAGAAAATTTCAAGAAGCTCCCGAAATGTGACGACCCCCACATTGAAGTCGATTTGGACGACCTCAGCGTGTCCAGTAGAGCCACCACAAACCTGATCGTAACTAGGGTTAACTACGCTTCCACCAGTGTATCCCGATTTAACACCGGTTACGCCCGGGACCATTTCGAAAACAGCCTCAAGACACCAGAAGCAGCCACCCCCGAGAGTAGTCGAATCCGTTCTGGACATCATATCACTCCGATCATGACACCACCTTCAACTGAAACCCTCCACCACGTCGTTTCTCGCTCGTTCCCTTCCCAGTTGAGTTCAGACCTTGAGAAGAGCACCCAACTTCCATCCGGCGAGATCATTGCATCCCCAACGCGGACCATATCGAGGCCATCATCAGTGGTCATAGCCCTCTGCTCCCGTCCTGCTACCGGAACAGCAAGAACGAACGCAATTAAGAGGGTGAGGTTACGCATAACTTTCTCCAGGTTGAACCTGAAAAGCATCATTCGTTATCCTAGCGTGGACTTCAGCCATAGGCCGTGTCGCTAGGCATCAAAACTACAGTGCGCAGAAGAGCAAGGGCAAAGTGTTTGAGTCAATGGATACCCGAATGATCATGAGGCGGCTCGTCTCAATCTTTCTACTCTCCTGTAGCGCATGCACGAGTGCTGTCGACAACATCAGTTCGGGAAGGACCCACATTCTATACAAGCCAGCGAACCTACCTACTAATGCTCCACTGGTCTTGGCCCTTCACGGCTACGGAAGTAATGGAAGGAATCTCCAGTGGTACTCTGGTATGAATGAAGCCGCAGATACTCACGGCTTCGCTGTTGCATACCCTTATGGAACAACAGACCGTGGTGGTACCCGACACTGGAATGCAAATCTTAATATTAGCTCAACGGATGATGTGACTTATTTATCTGGACTGGCTAGAGATCTCCAAGCTGAACATCAATTGGATCCCCAGAGGACGTTTGTTTTTGGAATGTCTAACGGCGGATATATGAGCTACACACTCGCCTGTGAGACCCGTAACGTCTTTCGAGGAATTGCTTCGGTGACAGGTACGATGAGTGGATACGATTGGAATAATTGTAGTCCGTCAAATCCTGTTCCTGTCCTCCATATTCATGGCGTTGATGATCGTGTGGTCCCAATCGACGGAAGTATGAGCGCTGGAGGTGGCTGGGGTGGTGCACCACACGTTGATCAAGTCGTTTCGTTCTGGGCAGATCTAAATAGCACTACGACTGTAGACAGCGTCTTTCTCGCTCCGAGCACATATGCTTTCTACTATCGAAACGGCCAAAACGATAACGAAGTGTGGTATCACCGAATTAATGATTGGGGACACGAATGGCCTGGTCCTCAAGACCAAAC
>Ga0209228_1000369_pt1 | contig 23435 bp, 20 predicted proteins | sample METZYME_3_150m_FD_187547 | JGI IMG/M metagenome (GOLD analysis project Ga0209228, IMG submission 187547) | Marine microbial communities from oxygen minimum zone in mesopelagic equatorial Pacific - METZYME_3_150m (SPAdes) (version 2) | ecosystem: Environmental > Aquatic > Marine > Oceanic...
TGACTCGAGCCTTTGATGGAGAGTTTAGTGGAGTTAAAAATAACAAGTTAATTAACACCTATTGCACTAGTTGTCATAACCATAAGGACTTTGATTCCGAGACACATCTTGTTAAGATTCGCCCAAAATATAAGCGAAAATTATTCAGACTTACATCAGAGTGTAGGACTTGTCATTACATTCAGAAAACTTGGGCCGATGATCATACCTTTCGAAAAACTCGCGGATACAAAAAAGCAAATCGAGGCGGTTTTAAAAAGTTTGAAAAAAATTATTAGAAGCACCTTCGGTATAATTAAAAAAAATACGGTTACTTCTGGGTTGAAATAGTCTAGAAGGTAATGTTGCTTGAGTTCTGATACTACAACCAATGTTTTCTAGAACGGAGTGACTATTAGGAAGTTAAAATTTTTATAAAACTCTACTGACGCAAAGTAAAAGCTTGACAACAATTTAACACTACGGAGCTAGTTAGAAGGGCGAGTTCTCTAAAGATAAAAACGGGATTTTTTCTAACTAAAAAATTTCTAGGGGATACAGCAACCTTTAACTTAAGGATAGATTTTTTTAAAAAAAATGGGCCTAAGTATCGTTCTGGCAATCAATGTAGTAATCTGATTTATAAGGACATATAGGATTTTGCGAAAAAAAAACCGCCCTTTTTAGGGGGCGGTTTTTATTTTTTTGATCTGTGTACTTAAAGAGAACCTTTAAGAGTAGGTGCGGGTTTAAACCCAACTGTCTTGCTCGCCTTAATTTTTATTTCGGCGCCTGTCTGAGGATTCCTTCCTTTTCTTGCTTTTCTATTTCTTACTGTAAATGTTCCAAATGCTGGGTATGAAAATCGTTTATCTTTTTTTATAGATTTTCCAATGCTGGCAAAAGTAGCATCTATTACATCAGATACTAATCGCTTTGAAAGCTCATCACCCTTACAACTTTTAACAACTTCAGTTACTAAATCATCCTTGGTCATTTATCCTCCTCCTAAAGATTGGGGCCATCTGTTTGGCTATGCTAGGTGCTGTGAAGTAATTCAGGCGGTAATATATAGCAAAGACTCATGTGATGTCAAAATAAAAAGATAGTTTGGATCAAGTTGATATTTCTTATATTAATGGTCCGTGGCTTTTGTATAATTTGATCTATCTGTTTTAAAAGGCGCATTGAGCTAAGTCATGCTTTTAAAGTTCATCTAATTTTTTTAGTACTCTATATAAGAAAGTAAAGTGCTCTAATCACGCTTTAGTCCAACAATTCCCGTTGTTTTTTTTTTTATAAGGCTTAAAATCATAGGGCACTGAGTTTAAGATAGTTTTTTAGAGAGGATTAAGATATGGCTCAGCTTCAAGTGGCTAAACTAGGGGATCCGATTTTACGCCAGAAAGCCAAGTTAGTTAATTTAGAGGCTTTGAAATCACAAGATGATAAAATATATTCACTGATCGAAGATATGATCGAAACAATGCGTGAAGAAGATGGTATTGGTTTAGCAGCCCCTCAGGTTTTTCATTCTTTGAGTATAGTTGTTATTGAATGCTCACTTAGTGAGAGGTATTCAGGTTCACCGAATATTCCTTTGACTGTATTGGTAAACCCCTCGATCAAGTATTACGGAGAAGAAACAGCCTTAGGTTGGGAGGGGTGTTTGAGTTTGAAAGACTTACGAGGTTTGGTTCCCAGATCTAAACAAATAACAGTAGAATATTTTGATCGAGAGGGAAATCAAGTGGTCATTAATGCTGAGGGCTTTCTTGCAGTGGTTCTTCAACACGAGATTGATCACCTTAATGGGAAGGTTTTTTTGGATCGTATGGATGATATTAGCCAATTAGCTTACGTGGAAGAATTTGAAAAATATATTGTAAAAAAAGAAACTGTCGACTCAGAATTAATTTAATAAAGCTAGATCTTTTTATGTAATGGTTGCTATGTCAGAGACTACTCTCATGTTAGAAGAAGAAATTTTGGATCTTTATCGCTCACCAATAATTGGAGCTAGCTATAATAATACATTTGGTGAAGAGAACATTAAGAGTTTGGTTGAGAAATACAGAAAACTAGATGATGAAAAAATGCTGATTATGCAAGGCTTAGTTATTTCCTGTTCAAAGTCTCCAGATTTAGCAACAAGCTATGTTTCGGTTGCCGTTCTACATGCCTTAGGGATGTCAAAGGATGTGGAAGAAGCTTATATTTGGGCGCAAGGATTGGATGAAAGCGAAACATTCATTCATCATTTTGATATTGGTAAATCATTGGCCGAATACTTTACATAGGACAACGATATTTAGCAGCCATCCTTTTTTAAGATTGCTCTCGAAGTTAGGAATATAAGCCATAGTATTCCTGGTATCATATATAGTCCACTCATCCATAAAATAACTGATTGAATAGTCATTTGTAGTCCATCAATAGCTACTCCAACCACTCCATTGCTGATACCCATAATTAATGTCAATAGGGCCATTTCAACTCCAAATATTCTTCCTAAAAACTGTCTATCGGCTTCTAAGTGAATAAGAGCAGTACTGAATACCCACACTATTGACCCGAACATTCCCGATAGTCCTATAGATAGTGAAGCGACCCATATATTTTCTGAGAAAGAAAATGCTAATAGGGCAAGGCTTCCAAGAAAAAATGCAGCGAGAATGGAGCCTTGAAGTATTTTTGGAGATTCTCCGAAATATTTTCTTGTTAGGATCGGCCCTATTGCAGATCCAACCCCTCTAGAGGAAAATAAAATACCCACTGCCATAGAGACCGCAGCAGGGTCTGACCATAGCCTATTAGCAAATAAGGGAATTAATGTCATTATACCGCCTTTAATTGCCATGCCAGACTTTAACAGAGTGAGAGCTAATACGATGGGACGAGAGATAAGATAGCTCAAACCCTCTCTGAATCCCTTGACCCCACTGGACTTAATTTTATTAATAGATTCTTCAGGTTTTGTATTTGGGTAAGAGATTTTAATTATGAACCATGCAGACAGGAGATATGTTAAAGCATCAAGGATGAAAGCTATTCTAATTCCAAATAAGCTTACTACAACCCCACCTAATGCCGCCCCCAGAGTCAACATAACTGACCAGGTAGCTCCAGATAAGGCGTTGGCAGTTACTAGGTGATTTTTTTCTACAATGGATGGGAGAATAGCGCTTCTTGCGGGTTCAAAAAACCCAGTTAGGGCGACCTCAAATAAAGTTAATGTATAGACTAGCCACAGTTCTTCTCTACTTTCTACTATAAGAAAACATAGGACGGTAAAACAACGAAGAATGTCACTGGCAATCAATACGGTCCTTCGATCCATACGGTCTATCAAAACCCCTGCAAAAGGGCTTATAATAACCATAGGTAGAAGCTTTGCCATCATAGCAGCAGCCATTGCCATTCCAGAGCCAGTTAATTGGAGGATAAGAGCATACAGCGCAATACTGTTGACCCAGTTACCCAATTCTGAAATAACTTGTCCATACCAGAGATTTCTGAAGGAAGAGTTTTGTTTTAGAAGGGGGAAATATCCAATTGAGCTTTCGTTTGGTTTGTCAGGCTTCAGAACATTCACAGTTGGTAGTAACCATTCACGATAGAAAGTTTGTATATATTGTTACATATTTACAGAATAACGTGAGCTTTAGATTATATGCTTGTTAAATAGTGGTTCAATTTTCATCAATCTTTAATTAAGTATTTTTAGTTGATAAATTAAGATTACTTAATTGCAGGTTAATTGATTGTTAATGGATAGAGTTTTATAAAGCTAGTAGATCTGAAAAATCATGTCATTCTCTCAAGAGGCTTGTTTTTTGAAAAATTTTTGGATCTTACATGTTAGATGGTGCCACTTTTATTGAATAATATATAATTAAGTTCTTTCAAGTATTAATTTAAGTTTAGGCCACTTTCTTGTTCAATCTCAAGGCACTATGTATAATTAGATTCAACGGAGTGCCTTTTAAAATTTAGTTTAGAATTTTAAGTTTTGTTTTATTGGAGGAAGGAAAATGGAGGGCGAGCTAGAACAAACAGAAGAACTACGAAATAACCAGAAAGAAGTCATCAGTCGTCGGATTTCATTCTGGCTGTCTTTTATTTTGGCCGTAGGTATAACTTGGTGGTATTACGCTTCGAATCCACCAGATACTGCAGAAATGAGAAAAATGAGGTTGTTTTTTAAAGAAAATATTATGGATGTCGCAAAATTTATCCGCCTTCCAAGGGATGAATTGAAAAAATTTACTGACTCTAAGAGCCACCCATTTTATGAAACATACTTCAAGTCGTCAGATATTGAGAAAGAAAAAATCAAGGCCTTGATACATATTTCTCGTGACTACAGCCCAAATCAGTATTGGTTTAATATTATATTCCTCTGGGTGATTGCCTTTACTACTCTTTGGTTTTTGGGGTTAATTTTGGAAGCTGTTATTATTCTTGTGAGGCAAGAAGATGCTGAAAGAAGAAAGAGGTTAAAAAAAAAATCTAGATAACCATTTTAGAAATCAGGACTAATTACTTTTTTGCTTAAATACTAAGGCGGAAAAAATGGATGGTAATACCCTACGTTTATTGATTTTTATTTCAGTTTTTATATTGATGCTGGTTCTCGAATCATTTATTCCAAGGCACCCGACAGTAGATTCGAAATCGAGACGGCTGGGAATACACATTGGTCTATCAGGATTAAATACCCTATTGCTTAAAATGGTATTTGGTGCCGCAGCGGTTGGCGCTGCAAAAACTTTTGAAATAAATGGTTGGGGTTTGCTTAATGTTTTAGACTGGAACGGATTGGTGGAATTTGTTCTGGTAATAGTTTTTCTAGATTTTTCGATTTATCTACAGCATGTAATAGTTCATAAGATACCTTTTTTTTGGAGGTTTCATGTTGTTCATCATTCAGACCTAGACCTCGATGCATCATCTGGCTTGCGCTTTCACCCAGTAGAGATTCTCGTGTCAATGCTCTATAAAATTGGAATTATTTTCCTGCTAGGCCCGGCTCCTATCGCTGTTCTAGTATTCGAAGCCGTTCTCAATGGGATGGCTATTTTTTCACACTCTAATATAGCATTGCCAGTTAAAGCTGATCATTTTTTTAGAAAGTTAATCGTGACGCCGGATATGCATCGGATTCACCATTCTGTTGAAGTCAGTGAGACAAACTCTAATTATGGATTTAACCTGTCAATTTGGGACCGAATTTTTGGTACCTATAAAAAAGATGCCTTAAAAGCACAACCTGAAATTATTATTGGTATTGATACATTTAGAAGCCCAGATGAATTAACTTTCTATAACCTTCTAATAATGCCAAAAAAGTATAGGGGACTAACGTATGTCACCTAAGTATTACCTGATTTCTGGAATCGTTGTAGTTGCTTTAACAATAACCATCAGTTGGTGGGAGCAGAAAAAAACAGTAAAAGAAATTTTTGTGGTTTTTTGTCGAGTTGTAGTGTTAATACTTTTGCTTCTTTTTTCGCTGGTTGGTTTATCAGAGCTTTTTGTATACTTCGGTATCGCCCAAGATGGATTTATTATTCAAAGGGATCAATTTCTCATTCAAAGAGAAGGGCTTAAATAATGTCGGGGTTAGAGTTTTCGCCAGTTATGGTTTTGGTTTTATTTCTTTCATTTTTTGGGATATCTTTTTTTATGGGAATGCTGATTCACTCATCTTTCATGTATGAGGATACACGAAACCTCAAGGGAGATAGCAAAAAAGCTTGGATATTGAGTATGTCAGCAGGGCTAGGGGTTACAGGTTGGATGTTTATCTATGGTTATTACATTAATTTTCTATAATATCGGGTTGGCTTTTAAATAATCAGCCGGCTAAAAGTTCTACTAATCGATTACAGTTATCTTTAACGCTTATGGTTTCCTCCTTTTCTTGATCATCGAGTTCGGCGTCGGTCAACATTTCTTCAAGCAGTTGAATCGCATCATTTAAACCGCCCGCGGTTATATCAAGCTCCGCTTCGCTCAACGAATAGATCGATGGATTTTGGCGCAGCTTGTTATAAACCTTCAGGTATCTGTCCTTGTAATTTAATAATTCTACTCGCTTCTTTTCTTTAATATCTTGCTTAAGTTCGGTATTTATATCTGACACGGAATCATTCAAAGCGATTTTAATGGTATCAATATCGTTTCTTGTAATTGTAGCTAAGGATTTCATTTTCGGCTTTCTTGTACACTCGAATTGTGTTTGTGCCCGAATAAGCTAGACCAAAGTTGTTCGTATAGAGTATAGAATATCGATAAATAGAATGAAAATATTTTTTGACTCATGGTTTTGAGTGTTTGTAATAGTATATTACTCGTTTGCGGGGGATTACAGTCGAACTGCTAATTTACTTAAAAAAACTAAACAATAACAACGCCTTAACTTTCATTGTGTTATGACCATGAGGTTTTAATTTTTAAGTTTCCGGTATCCCCTTTCGTCAGCTTTTGCCTCATCTTGTAGTTTCTCTATGTTTTGGAGAACCTGGTGGGCCCAGGAGGATTCGAACCTCCGACCGCCCGGTTATGAGCCGGGAGCTCTAGCCAACTGAGCTATAGGCCCGGAAAACGATTAACTTTCTACAAAGCTACGCAGCTTTTTACTTCGGCTAGGGTGTCTAAGCTTACGTAAGGCTTTTGCTTCTATTTGCCGAATTCTTTCACGAGTAACAGAAAAATCTTGCCCAACCTCTTCCAATGTGTGTTCAGAGTCAAGCCCGATCCCGAATCGTTTGCGAAGAACTTTTTCCTCTCTTTGGGCTAGAGTTGATAGTATTTTTACTGTTTGGTCTTTCAGATTCTTTTTAACTACGGAATCAATAGGTGAAAGAACTTTTTTATCCTCGATAAAATCACCAAGATGGCTATTTTCTTCCTCGCCAATCGGTGTTTCTAGTGATATCGGTTCTTTAGCAATTTTTAAAACCTTACGGACTTTATCTATAGGTAGAGCCATTTTTTTTGCGATTTCTTCAGGAGTAGGTTCTCGTCCGAGTTCTTGAACTAGGTGTCGAGATACTCTTATAAGTTTATTAATAGTTTCGATCATATGAACAGGGATTCGGATAGTTCTTGCTTGATCAGCAATAGCTCGGGTAATGGCCTGCCTTATCCACCAGGTTGCATAGGTGCTAAATTTGTATCCGCGTTGATACTCAAATTTATCTACGGCTTTCATAAGACCTATGTTTCCTTCTTGGATAAGGTCAAGAAACTGTAACCCCCGGTTGGTATATTTTTTTGCTATGCTAACCACTAAACGAAGATTAGCTTCTGCTAATTCTCTTTTAGCATTTTTTTCTTTAATTCGGCCGCGTGCTACTGAGCGGACTGTTGCAAGTAGACGTTCCTTTGGTGTTCCTGTTTGAAGTTCAATTTGTTTGATTTTTCTACGTCCGGGTTGGACTAGTTGTATCTGATTTTCGTATTGTTTTTTTGTTAAGGTTTTGCCACGGGATAGTTTTATGCTTTTTTGCTTACTCCAGTTTCCAGCTTGTTTTTTAATGCTAGCCAAAGACATTCCCCATTCTCGTTCGAAATCTCGTTCCTTTTTTCCTGCTGAACGTAATTCATCAGCAACGGCATAAATCGTTTCAATTACTCGATCCATTATATCTGGGCTTAATTTTAAGTTGCGTATAGATTCTTCGAGAACAGCTTTTTGACCCACTTCTTGTTGCTCGCATTTCTTCAGAGCCTTATCTGTTAGCTTGGTTTTGATTTTAGTTTGAATCGTTATTAGTTTTTTGCAATCCGTTTTAAAGAGTTTGACTTGCTTAAGAAATTTTTTTGTTTCTTTATCTTCGATCTCTATTTTTTTTTCCTCAGGTTCGCCTATTACAATTACGTCAAAGACATTGATTTCACCTCTTTTTGTTTGCTCGCCTAACTCTGCTATTTCTTTGTGTGTAATAGAACAGTTAGCAACTGCCGAAATAACTTCGCATTGTCCTGCCTCAATTTTTTTTGCAATAGTCACTTCCCCTTCACGTGTGAGTAAAGATATCGTTCCCATTTCCCTGAGGTACATACGGACAGGATCGTCAACTGAAACGCTTTCGTTTTTTACAGGAGCACCCTCAGAGTTTGGTGTCTCTTTCCCATCTGAGGCATCGCTTTCTGACATAAGCTTTTCTCCTGCCGAATCAGAATCTACAACATGAATTTCGTTTTCCCCAAACATATTCATTAATCCATCAATTTGTTCTGGAGCAACAAAATTAGAGGGTAAAGCGTCATTCACTTCCTCATAAGTCAAGTACCCCTTTTCTTTGCCTTGTAAAATCAATCGACCGATTTCATTTGATCGGCTGAGTTCTTCCTGATTTGACATTGTTTAAACCTCTCTAGATGGGTGTCAATAAGCTTTAATATAAATTCTTTAAAAATATTTTTTAAAACTGAAACTTAACTTGAATTTAAAGTTATGCGTAATTGTTTCAACTTGTTTTGGATTTTTTGTGAGCGACCGGACTCCCCAGCAACCAGAGCTTCATTTCTTTCCTTTTTGAGTTCTTCTACTTGTTGGCTATATGTTTTTTTGTTTAGCGCGATAATACAGTCAGCAAATGTTTGTTTTGGGTTGTCGAATGGTATTGTCGTTACGCCTATCTTACTAAGTAGAGTTTTTGTTTTTGGTTCGTTTGTTTTGTCCATCACCAAGTCTATTCTTGGCTCGCAACCTTCAGCAAGTAATTGGTAACACAATTGAATAATTTGACGGAGGTTGGGATCTGCGAAATCTTCAATTTTGACCTGTTCTTTTATTTGTAGTGCCAATTCCTTATCGGAAAACATTAAGTGAACTAAATACAACTCTGCATTTTGTTTATTCGAGTTATCAGTTCTTTGGTGAGATTCATGAACAACCGTTTTGTCTTGTTTAATAGCATTTTTTAATTCTGATAATAGGGCTTTATCTTCTACATTCGCCCGTTCTGTAAGAATACTGATCCATTCGGTTCTTTCGATTGTATTTTCTATTTTCATCAAGATAGGGAGCACTTTATTGACCACATCTACCTTGCCCATTGGTGTCGATAAATTTCCATCTGCAATAGCATCATCAATATAAGACTCAACAAAGGGCTTAGCATTTTTTAATTCATCTAAAAATTTTTCAGATCCAAATTTATGGATGAAAGAATCAGGGTCGTGTCCAGCGGGAAGGGAAAGTACTTCAACACTCATGCCTTGCTTAAGGAGTACCTCGAACCCTTTTTTCGTTGCTGCCTGACCAGCTGAATCGCTATCAAAAATTAATGTAGCTCGATTTGTGTGATTTTTGAGCAAGTTTGCCTGTTCTAAGGTTAAAGCCGTTCCACAGGTAGCGACACTGTTCCTAATACCGTTCTGATGGGCTCGCATCTGATCAAAGTAGCCCTCTACTATGAGTGCTCTATTTTGTTTCCGAATTGATTCTTTTGCCCGATTAAATCCAAACAAATGTTTTCCCTTAATATACAAGGGAGTTTCTGGAGAATTAAGATATTTTGGTTCTGTATCAGTGATAACTCTTCCAGCAAAAGCTATTAGATTACCATGAATATCTTGAAGAGGGAATATTATTCGTTCTCGAAACCGATCATAAAAATTACTTTCATCGGCGCCCTCTTTTTGTTTAATTAGCCCAGCTCGTAATATATCATTTTTTGAAAATTTTTCTTTATTTTTCAATAGGTTGAATGTGTTTTTCCAACCGGGGAGAGCCCAGCCAATACTATAGTCAGTAAGTAGCTTTTTGTCGTTAAAGCCTCTGGAGTTTAGATAGCCTCTCGCAGACGTCCCATCTTCACTCATTAGGGAGTGAATGAAGTAGTTTGTTGCTTTTTGATTTATATTCAGGAGCATATCTCGTTCATTTGATTTGGCATTGACTTGTCCTGATTTGAAAGTGGGTAGTTCAACGCCACATTTTGAGGCAAGTCCTCTAACTACGTCTAGAAATGGTAGGTCCTCCATTTCCATAACAAACTTAAAAACATTTCCTCCCGCACCACAACCAAAACAATGATAAATCTGCTTTTCAGGGCTGACTGTAAATGACGGCGTTTTTTCAGAATGAAACGGACAAAGTCCTTTGTAATTTTGTCCGCTCTTTTTTAGAAGAACATTTGCTGAAACGATATCTAAAATATCACTTTGAGCACGGATTTCTTCTATTAAATGGTCAGGGATAAAATGATTCAAGTAGGTTTTTATTAGTTTTAGTTGAACAATAAGTCCAAGATAATATTGAGTATTGGACTATTTTCTGGCAGGTATGATGGGGCATCATTTCAGGCATTCAGCAACCAAGTTTTTTATTTGACCATTGTCTGCACGCCCTTTGAACTCAGGAATAACGGTTTTCATTACCTTGCCAAGATCTTTTATGTCAACGATTCCAAGTTCTAAGATAACTTCTTGAATTCGATTTTTTAAATCACTCTCAGAAACTTGTTCAGGCAGATAATTCTGGAGAATTACCATTTCTTGATTCTCTTTTTGACTTAGATCACTACGTCCCCCTTTATCAAATAAGGTTGCAGCCTCTTTTCTTTTCTTGATTTGAGTGGAAACTAGGGAGATTATCTCGTCGTTATCAAGTTCGCGACGAAGATCAATTTCTCGGTTCTTAATCTCGGAAATTAGGCCACGAATAGTATTTAACGTGAGAGAGTTTCTAGCTTTGAGCGCCTCTTTCATATCTGAAAGGAGACTTTCTTTTAAGTTCATATCTTAAACAACTTGGTAAGTCAAAAACAAAATATAGGGACTGATTTATGTTTTGTCAATAGGAAGAGGTTATTTTTTCTAAGGACTTGAAAAATATTTTAAGTTCTTGTTTATAAATAAGCTATCTTCACCTGAGTATTCTTTGGAAATTAATTAAAACTAAAAAAGGGAATCTTAGTGTCAATAAATCAGACATGCTTCGCGCTTTGGAGAAAAAGCTTTTATATCCTCCTCCCAGGCAGACTCTAGGTTTTTAATAGATAAGTTATTAGCTTCTATTCCTTCACGTAAAGTCGGATTTCCATAAAGTAGGTCAATAGCTAATCGATCACTAACGAACTCATAAGCTTCTGTTCTCCAGGAAAAATCGTTTGGGTATAAATTCTTAATGGAAGAAAGCATAATTATAGTTGTTGCAAGTGGTTTGATTTTATTTCTTTCAGTAATATGCAGCTGCACGCCACCGCACACTTCGCCACTCCATTTTTGAAACTGAGGCTTAAAGTATTGTGGTCGAAAAAAGAGACCCGGAAGGTTTTCTTTGTTGAGTATTTTAGCTAAAGTCTCTGCATTGATATATGGCGCACCAATTTGCTCAAAGGGAAGGGTTGTCCCCCTTCCTTCCGATAGAAGAGTCCCTTCTAACAGGCACATTCCTGGGTATACTGTAGCGGTAGATAACGTAGGCATATTAGGTGATGGCGCAACCCAAGGAAGACCGGTTTCGTCATACCACATGTGCCGTTCCCAACCCTCCATTGGAATTACCTTCAAATCACATTTAATACCAAAATGGTCATTAAATAACACTGCCAGTTCTCCCACTGTCATCCCGTGGCGGTTAGGAATTGGATACTGTCCAACAAAAGAATAAAAATCTTTTTTAACAAGATTTCCCTCAACCTCCAATCCATTGATCGGATTTGGGCGGTCGCAAACAATCATCCTTGTATTTGACTGTGCGCAGGTTTTCATGCAATTCGCCAAAGTATAAATGAAGGTGTAATAGCGTGAACCTACATCCTGAATATCAAAAACTAAATTATCGATTCCGTTTAAAAGAGCTGGGGAAGGAGTGAGTGAAGAAGTGTCTTTCCCATAAAGGCTTTGGACGGTGAGACCTGACAATGGGTCGGTTTGATTTGCGACGAGTGCCATGTCCTGATCGACACCATAAATTCCATGCTCAGGTGCTAATAGTGTTTTTAATTTAAATGATTTATTGTTGTCAAACTGACCGATTGAGAACTGCCCATTTGAGTTCAGACTGGTTTGATTGACGACAAGGCCTAATGTGTTTCCATAGAGATATTTGCCAGGGTTCTCTATTAGTTTTTCGAGACCAAGGGTGACTCGTTTCATTTAGTTGAACTCGATTTGGGTTTGACTCATCTCCCATTCCTTATTGAGATATTGGAGTGTTTCAGCTAAGGGTATAGCCCCGTTGTTTAAAGTTTTTTAACCAGCTAGCTCTGCAATGATTAATTCCTAACACGATAAGGAAGCAACTCGTGAAATTAATTAACCGGTTAATGTTGCTATTTCTAAAGTTTCGTTATCTTCGATAGGTAAATCAATATCAGTTTCGATATCCTTTCTGCTGGAAGGTCCCATGAGCTTTTTCCAATTTTTCTTTTCCCAAGAATGGGCTTCATCATAAAAACGATATTCTCTTTCTTTTTCTTTAAATTGAGGGTGATGGGCTATCCACATGCCCTTTTTTCTTATCATTGGGGCCCATTGATGACACATTTCATGATACACGGTTAGCTCGAGAACTGACATAGGAACAAAATCTTGCTGCAAGCGGGGATGAATTCGGATGAGTTGTTTCTCTGGATCGTAAGAACCAAACCTGAAAGAGGTGAGATTTTTCTTATGTACTTTTTTCCCCCACTCGATACTTGCTTTGATCTTAGATTCAAAATATTCATTGTTGAGTTTGTCGAATATTTCTTTCAGGCTGCTATCGGAATCATTGATAAGGTCTAAAGCTGATAAGCTTTTGCTTTCAGTTTTCTTATTATTTATAAGAGATAAAACTACTTCCCTTAATCTTTCAGGTAAGTTTTTTTCAGATAGGAGTTTTTTGAGTAAGGTCCTTTTTAAGGCAACTGTAACGTATTTTAGGGGAGTATCAAAATAATCAAAGTAATTTGTATTAAACACCTCTAAATCAGCATTGATTTCTGAGAGATTGACTTTGATTTGCCCCACGAAATCAAACCCATTCTTGCGGCATCTAAAAACCCTTGAATAGATCGGCAGGTTTTTGCTGATTTCTAGAAAGGGGCTAAATACGATGTTGCCTAGTTTTGGAGGATTTTGAGAAATGTTAGTAGTGGAAGGCTTTCCCATAAAAGGTGTACCTTTCCCATTAATTAATATATTGGTTTGTAACTTCAAAAAAAATATTACTTTAACCAAAGTGCAGTGTCTATAGGTAAAGTAGTTATAATTTAAAGCTTGGAGTAAAGTTATAATATAGATTACGTTTGTTTTCTCTATCACTTTACAACAATTATAATTTATCTTAAGCTGAAGTGATTAAATTCACGCTCGGGTAACTCAATATGAAGAATATATTAATTGCACTCACTTTATTTACTGTTCTTGCCTGTACATCCGCGAAAAAGCAAAAGACTGTAGATCCGGCCTATAATAGTAAGGCGGATATAGGCTTATTTCTATCTACCGGCGATAAGAATGTAGAAAACCAAGTTCTTGACCGTTTAAAATTGAATGGCATTGACTCTGCTCAAATAAAAAATATTTTACTGGCAACACTTCCAGCATCCGGTCAGAATACTTTCGGACTTCAATCAAATTTAAAGCTTAAAATTAAACAAAAAAAATATACATATGAACTATATGTTCCAGATTTAGTTTCACCTGATATGCCAATGATTGTGATTATGCATGGCATGGGTGGCAGTGGTGCTAATACAATACAGGCATGGATTGAGCGACTGGGAGACAAGTTTGTTATTCTTTGTCCAACCTATCCCATGGGTGCATGGTGGTCGCAAAATGCAGAAAACTTTGTCTTAAAGTTAATTCATGAAATAAGCGCTAAATATCCCATTAATCCCAATCGGATTTTTTTATCTGGACTTTCAAATGGGGCTATTGGTGCTTATATGCTGGGAATGTTTTACCCTGATCGGTTTGCTGGCATTGTCCCCATTGCCGGAGGCATTACCAAGCGACTTATGTCTTTCCTAGTTAACCTGAATAACACTCCTATGTACATTATTCAGGGAGAGTTTGATCCAATATTTCCAATCGGTCTTACTCGCCGAACTCATAAAATTTTGTCTGACTTCAAATCCCCTGTTACTTACCGGGAACATAAAGAACGCGGAGCGGCACATGGTGGCCATTTCCTTCCAGAGGCTGAGGTTCCTGCCTTGGTTGAATGGCTTACCAAGCAAAGAAGAAATATCTCCCCCAAAGTGATACGTATAACCCGAGAAAAAAATCATATGAAACGTGTTTTCTGGGCACGACTCAGTAAAGGTTTTAAGCTGGCTGCGCTACAAATCCCTGGTCCAGAAATGGAACCACTTAATATCCATGACGGTAAAATTGCTACATTATTTGCCATCGACGAGGGAGACAACCGTTTTATCGTAAGAGGTAAAAATGTTCTTGAGTTCGAACTATACCTTTCTTCTGGCCATATTAATTTTGAAAAGCCAGTGGTCGTAACTTTTCAAGCCATACAGGATAAAGGAAATCAGCTTGCCCCAGGTGAAAAATTTGTAGCATTTAACAAAAAAGTAGAAAAAAGCACGAGTGTTCTATTGCGTAGCTTTAAGGAAGTCCGTGATGAGAATATGCTTTACGATGCAAAAATTACTATTTCTACACAAAAGACGGTCAAGTTTGCAGCATCACGATGACTCGGGCAATAAATTCTTTACCAGAAAACAGAAACGACCTTCTAGAAAAAACTAGAAAACTTCTTGGCTGGCCTTTGGTTCAAGAAGCTCTTGCAGGACATGCGTGTTCTCCTGTCACATCTCGACTTTGCCACTCAATTATTCCACACTCAGATATTGACTCTGCTAATAGTGCACTCAATACTACCGCCGAAATGGTTGATTTCCTCTCAACCGAAAACTCTTTTCCTATGGATTCTTTTGAGAACTTTCTACCTATATTTGAAGAGGCTAAGGAAAGGGAGTTTCTATACTCATTACAGTGCCTTTCTGTTTTGAAACTATTACGTGTCGTTCGTCATGTGCGAAAGTCTATAGAAAATCAAGATAGTTTCCCCTTGCTAAAATTATACAGCAAGTCGCTAGATCCACTACTCCCTCTATATAGAGAACTAGAGCGATGCATTGATGATGAGGGAGAACTAAAAGAAAACGCTTCACCCGAACTCAAGCAGGCTATTCGTGATGTGTCTTCTACAAAACAAAAATTAGAATCAAAAATAGCAAAATTTTTTTCTAATACTGCGTATCAAGAGATAATTCAAGATAGTTACCATACAGAAAGGGAAGGGCGACTGGTCATTCCTGTCAAATCAGATAAAAGGACACAAATAGAAGGAATTGTCCATGATAGCTCAGGAAGTGGACAAACATTGTATGTTGAGCCATCTTCTATAGTACCGTTAAACAATCAGCTGAAAATAAATAGATTAGCTGTTGATCGAGAAAAGGAAAAAGTTTTACAGTTGCTGGCTAGACAGATAATAGAATCTGGTGACATTATATACACTAGTATGGAAACTCTTGTAGAGCTCGATTTTATTCACGCTCGGGCTAGGCTTGCGAAGGTAATGCAGGCTAGGTTATGTCCTATCGGAGAAGGATTTGAGTTGCGGCTAAATAAAGCCTTTAACCCAGAATTAATGCTAAGTGGTAAAGACGTTATTCCAAATGACATTGCCTGGGACCAATCAACTCATGTAATTATCATTTCGGGTCCAAATACTGGTGGAAAAACCGTAACCCTTAAAACAGTTGGTTTGATGACGCTTATGGTTCGTGCAGGGCTTTTTTTGCCGGTCGATATAGGGTCACATATCCCTTTTTATCCTGAGGTATACGCTGATATTGGAGATGAACAAAGCATAGAGCTTAGTTTGTCAACCTTCTCAGGACATATTAAAAAGATTATACATATTATGAATCATGCTGCCTCAGGGTCACTCATTTTGCTAGATGAGCTAGGAATAGCTACAGATCCACATGAAGGCGCATCTTTGGCAGAAGCCATGCTGACCGAGCTAAATAACAAAGGCGTAACAACTCTTGTTTCGACCCATTACATGGCATTAAAACTGCTCGCGCAAACACAAAGTGGCTTTCTTAATGCATGCACGGAGTTTGATTCTAAGTCACAGACACCAACCTATCGCCTAATTTTTGGAGTGCCTGGACATAGCGCTGCTATTGATATTGCTGAACAGCTTGGTCTCAATAAAGGTGTCACCGAACGTGCAAGAAAGATTTACCAGTCTCAGGATACGAGAGCGGATAAGGTGCTAAAAGATTTAACTCAACAGCGAGTTGAATTGATTAAAGAAAAAGAAGTTTTGCGTTCTGCGACTATTAAATTAGAGGATTTGACTAGACAACAGCATGAAATTACTGAGAGCCTTCAAGAAAAAGAGAAAAAATTTAATCTTGAAAAGTCAAAAAGGATACAGTCTTCTGTTCGCGAAGCAAAAAATAAAGTTCGCCAAATGATGGAAGAAGTCAAAGGAAGCTCTGATATACCAAAACTCCGTAAGGTCGAGCAGAAGATTGGAGGGATGGGCCGAATACCATTGTCCGCTCGTAGAGACGATCTTTCTGAGTGGAGAATTTCTCCTGAAAATTTAAAGGAGGGTGATTTGGTATTGATTGAGAGTTACGGAGAAACGGGAGTCTTGTTAGAAGATCCTTTAGGAAAAAAGAAAGTTCGTGTGGGTTTGGGTAAGTTAGAAACTATTGTGTCTACTGATAAATTAAAAGGAAGTCTAAAAAAGAAGCGCGTCACGAAAAAAGTTCCAAGAAAAATAAATATTGATGTTCATACAGAATCAATGGCGAAAGTAAAAATAACTTGCGATTTAAGAGGGATGAACTCTGAAGAGGCGCTTATTGAGATAGAAGATTTTATGAGCCAGGCAATCGTAAATGGAATTAAGCAAGCGACAATAATCCATGGACATGGTATGGGTACAATTAAAAACCTTGTCAAAGACTATCTTTCTTCAACTGGAATCTGTAAGAAGTTTTCTCCTGCTCCAAGAGAGAGGGGAGGGGAGGGCGCAACAATAGTTGAGTTTTAAGAAGATATAAAACTACTGGTTAATCAAACACCTTGACTAAATGCTCAAAGCGGCTTTTTGATTTATTAATTTTTTCTTCATTCCCTAAAACACAGATAGTGCCGGACTCTTTTATTTTTCTGAATAGAGAGGCAAAAGATTTAATATCTTCCACGCGAGTCGATAGTAATTCATCTCGCCGTTTTTGTTTTAATTCGTATGTCTTGCCGGTTAAATATTCAATCATTGAAACCGATCCTTTTCGATCTGGTGTCATTGGCGGGTCTAAACGTCCTACACAACCAATCAGAATTTTAGTTAGCTCTTTCTCAGAAATATCCAAGCTTTCAATATAGTCTGCAATTTGATCATAGATATCTAATGTTTCTGTTAAATTTGGATCTCGATAAGAAACTAACCCATAGTCGCCACTATACGAGTCAAATGAGCTTTGAGAACCATAGGCTCCTCCTTGGACACGAACTCGATCCCATAAAAAACAAGTGCGCAGAACAGCATTCAAGACATCAAACTTTCCGCTATATTCCATACCTAATTCATATAAATTGGCTCCTTTTCCGACAAACTGAACGGAGCTTGCAGTTAAGAAAGCTTCATTCACTGGACCAGTTTTAAACTCAAACTTTACAGGAGATTGTTTTTGATGAGATAACTTTTGAGTCAGGACTATGACTCTTTTCTCGATTTTTTTATAGTCACTTTCAGGCGCAGTTATATTTACAAAAATATTTTCTTTTGTGAACAAGCTTTGTGTGACGTCTTTAAACTCTTCCGCCACTTCGGCAGGATTTTTTTCTACTCGGTCTAATAATTTTTCCAAAAATTTATAATATGAAATTCCTTCGGTAATCTCGTTATATTGACCTAATTGAGATTTGTATGAATTAAGTCTTGATAGTACATAATGATTTCCTGAAGATAGAATAGAGTCTTCCATTGAAGCCTTTGAACTTTTTATTATCTCAATCAAACGCTTAGGGTTATTAAAGTCATATTCTAAAATCACCTCTTCCCAGATATCAAAAAGGTGATCAAGGTTTTCCATAAGGCCTTTTCCGCTAAAGAATATACGGGACAGTATATTTTTGTGATCGTTTATTTTGGCGGAAGTAAAATGCCAGGAACGAAGGCCACCAGTATGAATACCTAACAGTTGAGAAATCTCCATATAACTATGCCGACTTGTCCCCATACCTAAGACTAAACTGCCAACCAGAGAAAGATAGGGAATTTTGTCAAGTGGGACCTTGAGCGCATCGAAACCAATTTGAACATAAGCTATATTGTTTGTGAATAAATCGTGAAATAAAATTTTAGGTTCCGATTCCCTTTTTAATTCCATTGGGAAACGTTCGCTCTTAACTTCTATATCCTCAATATCTAAGCTTGGTAGTTTTTCTAGGGCTGCTGGAGGATCTGGTTTGATCTGCATTGCTTGAAGTTCTTGGGTTTTTTTAACAAGGGAGTCAATGTCATTTTGTGACATTGAAGCCTTCAAAACCCGCATATTTTTTCTCACCTTAGCATCTTTCTTCTTTTCCAAGTCTGGTTTAGGTTTGGCAAGCATGACACTCTGATGATTATTATTTAAAAGATATTTATCTATTAAACTTTCAAAGTAACGTTCTTGTGACTTACGCTTTATTTTCTTCATGAGTTTGTCATATTTCAAATGCATAAAAGGGTCTGACCCATACAGCCAGGAAGCTAAAGTCTGAATGTTGTAGACAATCCCTTTTGGGAAACCACCAAAATTTGATTCACGCAGTTTAAAGTCAATCGAGTTTACCGCTGACTTCACCATGTCTTCTTCGATTCCGTTATCCACCAGGTTTTTTAAGGTTGAAAAAATAAGTTCAAGGATTTTATTTTCGTTGTTCGCTTCAGTGCCTTTAAGTCCAACAGCAAAAGTTGTTTCAAACCGATTGTCATCAAATCCACCTCCAATAATTTCGCTCCCAAGTTCAGAGTCAAGTAATGCTTTACGTAGAGGAGAGGCAGAAGTTCCAAGCAGTAAATAGCTTAAAATATTAAATGCAAGGCAATGTTCATGGTTAGTTGATTTATCTATTTTAAATCCTATGACTACAAAAGTTTTCTTATCCAGAGATTCATCTTTTGAAACAGGATAAAAAATTATTTTTCGTTTAGGTTTGCTAAATCGTCTTTGTGCGCTAACAGCAGATTCGACTTTAATCGACTCAAAATCTTTAAGATATTTATTGTCCAGAAAGTTTAAGTATTCCAACGTATCCCCATCACCATAAAAGAAAATACGGCTGTTTGAGGGATGATAATGTTTGTTGTGAAAGTTTTTAAATTCTTTATAGGTTAAGTCTGTAATTGCTTCGGGGTCTCCACCCGATTCAAAACCATAAGTTGTACTTGGGAAAAGAGAATGCGCTAAGTGCCGATCTAAAATGCTTTCAGGACTCGAGAACACCCCCTTCATTTCATTAAAAACTACTCCCTTATAGGTAATATTTTTATCAGGAAGTTCAAGTTCATGGTGCCATCCCTCCTGCATAAAAGTCTCTTCTGTGATATTTGGATAAAATACTGCATCGAGGTAAACATCCATCAGGTTAAAAAAATCTTTTTTATTACGACTTGCTACCGGATACATGGTTTTATCAGGAAAAGTCATAGCATTAAGGAAGGTTTGTAAACTTCCTTTTAATAATTCAAGAAATGGCTCTTTAACAGGATATTTACGTGATCCACATAAGACACTGTGTTCAAGAATATGCGCAACTCCTCGATCGTTTGATGGGGGGGTCTTAAATGTTGCACTAAAAACTTTATTATCATCGTCATTTTCCATGACAAGAACTTCTGCGCCAGTTTTTAAATGCGTAAAGAGCAAGGCCATGGAATTTAGTTCAGAAATCGATTCCCGTTGGTGCAATGTGAATCCAGAATAACTTTCTCCCAATTCAAAACTCATTATTGTCCTTTCATATCTCTATTAATTTTAAACATTAAGAGGTGTTTAAAAAATGTTTCAATTTGTTTTGATGTTAGTTTTGAGTAATAGATTCATTTAAGTTAACTCTATAAAGAGGCGCCCTAGAAATACATTAAGTCTTTATATTTAAGCCAATTGGGCAGTGATCTGACCCCATTACATTGGGGTATATGCATGAATCCTTTACCTTTGTCATTAAATCCTCGGTGACGAAAAAATAATCAATGCGCCACCCGATGTTTTTCTTACGTACATTGGCCCTATAACTCCACCATGTGTAATTATCGGGATCTTTGCAAAACTCACGGAATGTATCAATATACCCATGAGAGACGAACTTATCCATCCACGCTCTCTCTTCTGGGAGGAACCCTGAGTTTTTTTCATTAGGCTTTGGGTTTTTTAAATCGATCGCCTTGTGCGCTGTGTTGACATCTCCGGTAATGACGAGCTTTTTACCTTCCTTGCGTAAAGATTCACAGTGATCAAGGAATGTATCATAAAAATCCATTTTATATTTAAGACGTTCGGGGCCGCTGGTGCCATTAGGAAAGTATATATTCATAAGATCAAAGTCTTTATACTCTAGTCTGATAATTCGACCCTCTATATCAAACTTCTTCACTCCCATTCCAAGGTGAATTTCTTTGGGTTTTTTCTTGCTTAAAACAGCTACACCGCTGTAACCTTTTCTTTGAGCAGGGTTCCAAACTGCATGATAACCCTTGGGGTTAGCCATATCTTTAGTTAGGTCATTTGGGGTTGCCTTGATTTCTTGAAGACATATTACATCGGGTGCTTCAGCGTGAAACCAATCCAAAAAACCTTTTCTAACAGCAGCACGAATACCATTAACATTCCAGCTCAAAATACGCATATTCACTCTCAAATATAAACACAACTAATGTTAAATTATATGTAAATACAAAAAATACGGGGGCACATAATCTCATAAAATCTTTTATGAAACTATTAATAAATCATTATAGCGGGGCCTTGAAACTATTAATTTTAATTCAAAAGACATATAGATAATAATTAAAAAATATTTATCTAATGATAAATCCATGCACTATAATTCTTATAATAACCTTAGAAACAATGGGAATATGACTATTCAGGAATTATTAGTTAAAAATTTAAAAGTGTCATTCTCAACTTCCGAAAAAGAACTAGTTGCTGTTCGTGGAATCAACTATCAACTTAATAAGGGAGAAACACTTGCTCTTGTTGGAGAATCTGGTTGTGGTAAAACTGTAAGCGCGCTTTCTATATTACGGTTGATCGAAGACCCTCCTGGGAAAATTATGAGTGGAGAAATTTTTTTTGATAATAAAGATCTCCTTAAGCTGACAAAAAAAGAATTACAAGCCTACCGTGGCAAAGAAATTGCCATGGTTTTTCAGGATGCAATGACCTCGTTGAATCCGGTTTTGACTATAGGAGAGCAAATAATTGAAACACTGCTGCGACACACATCTCTTTCCCATAATGAAGCAAAAGAAAAAACTTTAAAACTTTTAGAACAGGTTGAAATCCCTTCTCCACAAGAAAAATTGGATCAATATCCACATCAACTGAGCGGTGGTATGCGGCAAAGAGTAATGATCGCTATGGCTCTTTCTTGTTCCCCTCGTATTCTTATAGCCGATGAGCCAACAACAGCTCTAGATGTATTAATCCAGGGGCAAATACTTGACTTGTTAAAAAAAATAAAAGATGAAACTCAGATGTCCATTTTGCTTATCACCCATGACCTGGGAGTTGTCGCTGAAATAGCAAAACGTGTCATGGTTATGTATGCAGGTGAGATAGTTGAGTCTGGACCAGTCAAAGATCTTTTTCGCTCCCCCCTTCACCCTTATACAATAGGGCTTATGAAATCTATTCCTAGACTAAAACCGACTCAAGAAAAAATTTCAAAGTTGGATGAAATACCAGGAGTTGTACCGTCGCTTGCACAAACTCCTTCAGGATGTCCATTTCATCCACGTTGTCCTTCAGTGGAAACACGTTGCAAAACTGAAAAACCAAAACTTAAAGCAATTAAAGATGAATATCATGTGAGTTGCTGGTTACACTAATGGTAAAAAATATAAAATCATCTCAGTCGATCTTGCTTGAGGTGAAGAGTTTAAAAAAACATTTTCAAGTAAAAACATCTAATCAAGGAATAAAAACGGTCCATGCTTTGAATGGTATTTCCTTCGTGCTACATGAAGGAGAAACATTAGGTCTTGTTGGAGAATCGGGTTGTGGTAAGTCAACAGCTGCACGCACGATACTGAGATTGGTTGATCCCACCTCTGGAGAGATTTTTTTTAAAAATCAGAATCTTATTAATGTAAAAAATAATAAGCTACGCTCTCTCCGGAAAGAAATGCAAATTATCTTTCAGGATCCTTTTGCGTCATTAAATCCAAGAAAAAGAATTAGAAAAATACTAGAAGAACCTTTCGACATACATGGGTTCACCAGTTCAAAGGAAAAAAACGAACGTATCGCATGGCTATTAGAACGAGTTGGTCTGCTACCAGATCAGGTAGAAAAATACCCGCATGAATTCAGTGGAGGTCAATTACAGCGGATTGGAATAGCTCGAGCTATTGCACTGAGTCCGAGTTTAATTATTGCCGATGAACCCGTTTCTGCTCTTGATGTATCGATTCGCGCTCAAATAATGAATCTACTATTCGACCTTAAACAATCAATGCAGATATCGTATTTGTTTATTTCTCATGATATGACCATCGTCAGGCATTTCTGTGATCGTGTTGCGGTTATGTATTTAGGAAAAATTGTTGAGATAGCAGATAGTTATTCTCTCTATAAAAACCCAAGCCACCCTTATACTGAGGCACTATTAGGTGCGATACCATCAATTGATTTGGAAATAAAAAAGCAACGCTTAAAAATTAAAGGGGAATTACCAAATTCTATGGATATGCCGCAAGGGTGTGCTTTTTATTCGCGATGCCCTATTCGAGAGAAAAGATGCGAGCAATCTATACCAGAACTCAAAGAAATAAAGCCAGGACATCAAGTTGCTTGTTTTCTTAGTGGGTAGTATAAGGTGCTTTAAAAACAAGTAATTGTTAAATTATTAAATCTAGTTAAGAGCTTGGCGTGTGAAGGAGCTGGGTAAGGTTGTAATTAAAATTTTTTGGAGTTTAAAACACGAATAGCCAAATTAGCTCTATCGTGAATATCAGTTTTTGAATATATATTTCTTAAATGGGTTTTAACGGTTGGTTCGGAAATATGCAGGCTCTCACTAATTTCTTCATTAGTATATCCACGGGAAACTAAACCACAAACCTCTTTTTCTCTATCAGACAACTTTTTTCTCGAAACCATACGGGATCTTTCTCCTGCGAATGATCGTCCTATGAAAATAGCTATATCTTCGGTACTGCCATCTATTTTAATAAAACC
>Ga0209228_1000371_pt1 | contig 23382 bp, 19 predicted proteins | sample METZYME_3_150m_FD_187547 | JGI IMG/M metagenome (GOLD analysis project Ga0209228, IMG submission 187547) | Marine microbial communities from oxygen minimum zone in mesopelagic equatorial Pacific - METZYME_3_150m (SPAdes) (version 2) | ecosystem: Environmental > Aquatic > Marine > Oceanic...
TCACGGACATACACCAACTGGGTGGCATCCGGTGAGAGTTGCGGATTTTGGACAAACTCCCAATCGAGATAATGGTCGACCTTGAGACGCGAAGAACCCCCTTGGGCCTGTGCTTCGAGACCACCAAAAGCAAAGACGAGGGTTAACAGTGTGAGCAGGCTATGGAATAGCGTGTATCGCCTCATAAGAAGACTCCGTCTCTTCAGGGGTAGTCAGGAACAAACTTCAAGATGAGCACAGCATTCACGAATCTTCAATGGACTTGGCAGATGCGCTACGGTAAGAACACTCAGGCAGCATCGCTGATCACAGCTGATCGAGCCAAATTTTTTTCCTAATGACGCACTGAAGCAGTTAGTCTTCCTGCTCGAGGCTGGCTACTACGATCTCACGACCAGGTCGGATACCGAAAAGCGGCCGGAGGATGGCCGCTAAGATCAAAGTTACACCGAATGTGCAAACAAGAAGTGGACCTGTCGCCAGATCCCAGTAGAACGAAGCACCGATACCACTCAGGATGGCTACGGTTCCAGAACCCCACGCAATAAAGAGGGCCAGTCCAAAGCGATTGGTATAAAGAAAGGCAATTACTGCTGGGATCACTAGCGCTGTGAAGACCATTAGTACTCCCGCGATCTCTACAGAAAGAGAAATCACAATTCCAAAGGTCACATAGAACACAAAGTCCCAGAGCCTGATATTTCCAACGCTATCGGGTGCAAAAGTAAGGGCCAAGAACTTCCGTCTCAGTAAGTAGTGAAAGAGGCCTACAGCTACATACGCAATCGCCATCATACCAATGGCAGGCCAGCCAACCCAAATCAATGTGCCTGTGAGTGTCTCCTGGAGATGTTCAGAACCTTCCGCTGTAAGACTGGCAAGTAGAATCACCGCTGCGGACGCTACTACATACGAAACCCCTATGATTGCCTCCTGGGGTACGATCGATTTCTCCATTCGGGTCATTGAGAAAAGCAAGGCACCTAGGAGTGTGAATCCAAAAGCGAACAATAGTGACGTCGTCGTACTGGGCTCGATGCCCATCAGTAGAGCCACGGTAGTTCCGAGCGCGGCGATTTGTGCAAAGGCGAGATCAATGAAGATCACTTCACGGGCAATTACGTGTAGGCCCAAGTACGCATGGATAGAAAGGATGATGAGCGCTGCCACGATCGGTGGAATCATCAGGTCGAGCATTGCCTTATCTCCGCGCGAGAATCATCGACTGACAAAAGCCTGAGAGAGTTCCATTACCCAGGTATCAACCAATGTGAAGTAATCATCAACGTCTTCCCTGGCATAGGGTGATAGAGGAACCCGAACGAAGATTGCATCACCCCTAGTTGCAACAGTCTCTACCTTACTCTCGTCAAAATATGTCGCGGACAAGAGCACATTCAGGTTCTCTTCCTGCATGCGTGAGATTAGCCGAGCTACATGTCCCGGTGTTGGGGGAATACCAGGCTTGACCTCCACATAATCTGCACAACGCACCTGGAAGCGATCTTCGAAGTATGCCCAATTTTTGTGATAGCAAATTATCTCTTGCCCGCGGAAAGGGGTTGCTACTTGGAGCCATCCTCCAAGGGATTCGATCAGGGGCACGCCCTCAAATTCCTGTTGTTCCAGAAACTCGAACAGCGTTCGGTTTAGTGCGAGTTGCTCTAGTGTTTCGCCACCGATGAGTTCGACGAGACGTTCCCCAAATAGCTTCCGGTAAATTCTTTCGGCGAAACTTGAGAGCCCGGCATCAAAGTGTGTAGCCCGATCTGGAGCAACCCTCTTGAGCCCTATCGTTATGTTGCGGGCCACTTGTAGTGTCCGAAGTGGATCAGTCGTCAGGTGTGGGTTACCGAATATATGAACGTCTCCACCACTCCGGTCCGCAGAAACGGGCACGTCCAACAGCTCAATCCCCGTATACGCAGTCACATAGCCCCTACCCCCTTCGAGGACATTCGAATTACCCGCCCGGTCAAGTAAGGTTGGCACCCATAGCTCCAGGTCGAGTCCGGTAGTGACAAACATATCTGCTCGACGAATATCAAGTGCGAAACTCGGCTTCGGCCGCACAAAGTGAGCATCTTCATTTGGGTTCGCGATCGACGATACCACCACCTCTTCTCCGCCGACCTGTCGCGTGATATCTGCATAGATGGGCAGGGTCGCGACAACACGCACAGGAGCCTGTTGTTCCTTGTAACTGGATGGCGCTAGCAGCAAAAGGCTTATCAGTACAATCTTCATTGTCTCTTAATCTCCCTATGGCAACAACGTAACCAGCTTGAGCCTACCATGATCTCAGTATGTCTCATGCTTGTGTGGGCCCATTGCAAAAGTCACCTGAAGCAACAATCTCCCTTCCTGGCCATCCATAAAATTTCTCCCAAGCAAGTCGTACTCGAGCCTTAGCCTGACATATTCACTTTGCCACCAACTCAGTGTAGGCGAGAAAAGCCAAGCCGTCTCATCTAGGTCCTCCGGGCTTCCACTCCTACCCAATCTTGCACCCACAAGCCAACTCTCGGTGAGTCGAACTTCTCCCATCCCCCAAAACCCGAAAGCTCGGCCTGAGATTTCATGTTCTTCTTCATGTTCTTCTTCATGTTCTTCTTCGTGTTCTTCTTCGTGACCACTCCCTGAAGCGACTCGATCGACTGCCATAATACCGCCCCTGAGTGAGACACCTCGGTAGCGAGACCGTCCAGGTGGCCGCCACGTGATGGCTGCCTCAGCCCCATAAAGATTGCGATCCAATGATCGCTCATCAGCTGTGAACATTCCGTTAATCCAGCTGAAACCCAAATCGAGATCAGTTGTAGAGGAGAGATTCCAGAAACCATTAATATGTCCTAACACCGAAAGACCATTCGATTCACCGAACAACATCTCGTTCTCACTGCGTGTGACTTCGAGCGTAGCCTCATATGTGCCGCCAACACCACCGAAAGGTGCTAGCCAATGTACTGAAGCTCCTGTTTGTGCTAGCGATTCCGGCCCGATGAACGAAAGATGTGGAAGGGAGCGTGTCTGAAATGATAGGGCATGAGCATGCCAGCGATTCAGTTGACCAAACTGCTGGAAAAATTTTCCAAGCTTTATCCCTAGGCCTCCTGGTAATCCAACCCATTCGACATAACCCTCTTCAACTCCAAAACCCGAACCACTCCCATGTTCTCCATGTTCATGACCATCATGTCCTTCCGCGAATGGTGAGAGTTCCCCTCCTTCGTTATGGCGCGATAAAAACACCTTTGCTCGTGAAAAGGGATCTAGATTCGAGATAATCGAGATTTCAAACTCTCGAGCAAAGAAATTGTCTTCACCAGTGTCATCTGCGTTTATGTGACCAAACACATCTGTGTTCACACTGATTTCTGGGTTTAGCGCTTGCAGTGAGCGCTGCCGTCCAACGAATTCTTGGTTTGCACCTTCATCGGTAGAAGCTGTGGTTTCGCCCAGAGCCGCAGCCGCCCGCGCAGCCGTTCGAAGCCTCTCAAGTGCATCCTCGGCTTCCTCTTCAGGACCGGAGTCACGAAGCCTTGCAACTTCCTGGGTCAAGCTATCTACGAGCGCCGCAAGACGTGCGAGTTCCACTTGAAGCGAATCGATTCTTTCCTGGGCAACTAGACCTCCAGGACTAGCCAAGATCAGGGCTGTAGACATGAGGATCGCCCACCTGTAACGGTCGACCCTCGTTGCACTAATACTCATAATGATTTCCCCTCTTCCTCACTGTGTTCACAGAAGCAGGGCCTTCAGCGGAGGCCCTTGAGAACAGCCACTAGAGCGCGGCTGGGTACTGCGCGCAGTTAGGCTAGAGGTGGAGCTCTAGAGGGGTGCCCTTCAGCAAGCACAGAGTGCACCACAAGGTCAGCTTCACCTGGGTTGAGATGCCGAACGATGACATCCTGCTGCTGTTTTTCTAGTACAGTTGAGGGTGCAGCTAGGTTTGCCACGACCTGCGTGCAAACCGTGTGATCATGAGCCGGTGGACACGTTGATGGGTTGTGCTCGCTCTCCATAACAGACTCGTTTACCAGATCAGCACGCTCCAAGAGCGGAACTGAAATCCAGATGACAAGCATCACCGCAGAGAGGCCGACTGATACGGCCTGGCGAAGCAATTTCCCTTTTTGATTCATCACATTCTAGGGTAAAACCGAAGGCCAGTAGGTGTCAACGAAAACTGAGCCAGAGACTAGCTAACTACTTAATGAATACAGTTATCCCTTTAGCGGACCGGAATTCTCACTGAAAGCTGGTGGGTATGAACCAAAGCATCCTGTAATGTTAGGGGCCCTTGAGGTGCGATGATGAAATCATTGAAACTATCCATCGCCCTCACGCCTTCCTCCCACTCCCGGGCAGTGCCAGGTCGTCCCGTACCAGTTGTGAAACGCCCTGTATAGCGCAGATCGACGTCAGAGAAATGAAGGACGGCTCCCAGGGTAGGAGACCATTCCATCCATGACTCTTCTAAATCACGGAATGACCCCTCAATGTGATTTATCTGTTCGAGCTCATAGTCATAGGAACGCATTTCAAGACCAGCTTGGATCTCTAGATCTCCGAGTTGATGAGAGAGCCCCGTTCTGAGAATAACATTCGTGAAGAAGAAATCGTTTTCAATCGTCTTACCACCTGGATTAATCACGGCACCCGCCCCAGTTACGACGCGTTCATCCGCCTCCTGCCATGTTTCGCTCCAGATCGGTTGCAACACCATATCAACGCCAAAAGTTGTCGTTCCACGTGTCCGAGCAATGCCAAAACCTGCCTCATACGCCCACGTTGTTCCGGGATCCCTAGGAATATTCTGGATCTGATAGTTTGGGATTTTAGGATGCGATTTTTGGTTCACCGTAGCAGTTGCACCAATCCGCCATCCAGGAGCACTCAGATCCCGATCCCAGTTCAGATGACCACCTATGGTACGCGTCTTGTCTTCATTGACTTCAATACGACGTTGAGCCACTGGTGGCTCACAGCCGAATCGATCAGAACACCTATCATCTCTCCAGATGAAATCGGTCCATGTCACATCATGTGTCATCGAAATCCTATTATAGACACCAACTAAGGAAATCCGATCACGTTCTCCTGTGCGGTATAGACCGAGACGGATATCAGAAGCAGTTCCAGATTGATCAATTCTATCTGATCCCGCATACAGGAGGTCAACACCATCAACCGCATTGAGTTGCGCTGTCGAGAACCCTAACCCGATAGACCATGGTCCAGCGTCCACTTTGCGCCCAACAAAACCTCGCGCATACAAGTTCCTTGAAGAGACGTCACTGAGCCGTTGAGGCTGACTGTCCCAAACAAAAGCGGGCTCGATGAAAGGCCCCCAGCGCTCGTCGGGGTTGTCAATCTGTTGAACTGCCAACGCAGCACCGCCGAACCAGACATCTCCTTGAAATAGTCCAAGCATGGGAAACGTCTTCCCACCACCACCATGATCTGAGATTCCATAAAATGTTGGGGCACCTAGAAAAGATGACTCGCCGATGAAAATACCTTTGGCGGGATTCACCCAACCGTCGGCCAGAGAGTCATCTAGTGCGATCATCACTCCACCCATCCCAAGAGTCCCTGAAGGAACAGTCAGAAACTGATCTCCAGATGCAACTGGAACAGTTCTGATCGGAATGAGCTGAGCAGTCAGTTCCGTACCGGCAAGAATTATGAGCAATAAGAGACTTAGAGAAATCCCAAGAAAATCTTGAGACACTTTAACTTCCCTAACCATCGGCATCATTCAACCGTGTCCTTAGTAGAGGAATCAAGCAGCAGGACTACTGTGGAAAAAACTCCCTGCTAGCGCCTCTCAATGCGCAGGTACCGTGCCACAAGAAAACGCCCTTTTTCTAATAGGTCTGTAGACCTTGCGTCCTCTCTGGGTGACAATTTACAGGCCCTATTGTGACAACGGTGGCTAGCTTCTCGGCTGTAACTCAAAGAGCCAGATATCTCCTGACTCAACCTGTTGGAATGGAATGGGACCTCCACCTACATACTTCCTACTTAATTCACTCAGTACTGGAGTCGCTACCGCCTCATCTCTAATTCTCACCATCTGGCGTTCATAGAGTTTCCCATCGACTCGCAATATCGCGCGACCATCTTCTTCGGCTTCTTTGGGCCAATGCTTCCAAACTTTACCCAAGAATGAGTTCATATAGCCAGAAGGAATAAAGATTCGACCCTCATGTTCCATAATCCACGTCGTGCGTGAGCGAACGGGGTCCAATAACTGAAACTCCACCGTGGAATAGTCCTTTAAGAATACCCAATCCGGCTCCTCCGTACCCATCTGCATTTCACCTGAATCAAAGGGACCAGCCGCTACAATCTCAAAAACGCCCTCGATAGGACCATCATGAAATCTCGCTACTACAAAAACTCCCAATACAACGCCTATAACAAGGATCAGAAGTGTACTGAGTGTTCGAAATATAAGTTTCATTAACTCATTGCTCCATAAATACTTAGATGGCTGTATCTCATGTTACACTGTAATACCAACATCAAGAATCCATATTTCTGTACTGGATCACTCAATGCCAGCTATCAACCAAATCCACTGCGATACTTCCGAGTGCAGTTTCAAGTTCGAAGAAGTCCCCTTGATTCTGGTTGGTAAACACAGCAACTACAGTGGGCCCACCCTCATAGTAAAGAATCCCGACATCGTTACCAGCGTGAGGTGGCCAATCTCCAGTCTTATGGGCAATCGAGGCTCTGCCCCGTAGCTGTTGCGGCAACCTAGAGCTATAGAATTGTCTTCGGAGGATACTGATCATCTCATCACTGGATTCAGGCGATGCCAATTCATTTTCCTGGATAGCTTCAAGCATACCAGAAATCTCTCGGGCTGTAATACGCCCCAACCATTGAGCGGAATCACCTTCGAAACCAAAGCTACGGACCGCGGCTTCTGGATCTGACGGAAAGCCTGACTCAAAAACCTCACGGTCTGAAAGAGAGGCATTGAGGGGGTCAGCTAACGCCAACACAGCCCTAAACAACTCACCCGTCGTAGCACGTAGTCGGGTTTGTTCAAAACCCAATTCAGCAAGCATCGTATTTACGCGCTCCAAACCTAGACGCTTTATCACTACATCCGTCGCGGTATTGTCACTCGTGATAATCATCTGGGTGATTATGTCCCTATAGGTGGGATCGATACCTGGCGTGAAACTTTGGAGGAGCCCGCTTCCACGTCGCATATCTTCTGGTTGAATCTGATAACGTTCATCAAGGTCTAGTGCTCCGGCATCAGCATCTCGATAGGCCAGCACCATGATAGGGATCTTGATTACGCTAAGTGCATTCATCGGCTCATCAGCACGAATAGCGATCTCACGCCCTGAAGGCAGATGTTTGGCGTAAAATGACGTCTTGGCATTCAGGGCATCGAGGCTTGCCTCAATACGGGAGGCCAGATCCCCTCCTTGACCGACACTATCCTCCCCGGGTGCACATCCCGAGAGCGTCAAAGCCGTAAGCAGAGGAACTGCGCGCATTTGAACTTTCATGTTCTAGTCCTTCATCTCCAGTAATTAAAACGCCTTGAGATAGGTCAATTTTATGATTCCTGTTCGGCGAAGCCACCTGGGATCCCTCGGAAGATCTAGTGGCCCGGTGAGGTAACCTGTATCGAGCACCACAAAGAGGTCACTTCCCGGTGTGTGAATCCAATCAACTCGGATATTCGATTGCAGTGTCTGTGATACGTCATCCCATTGAACGAGGGCATACGCAAATAGTTTTCGGTTCAACGCGGCCTCTAGGCGGGCACTGACCAGTGTAGTTGTAAAGTCTCCATCAGGTACTGGAAGTGATATGTCATTCCAACTCACGCTCCCATCAATTGTGAGATGTTTATTCGCGATCCACACGACCCCTCCACCCAACTCTGTCCTTGTACCTGACCAAAAATCACCGAGTGCCGTATTGAATTTCAAGCCCACAGTACGCGCGCGATCTGGAGTAAACCCTGCAGATATGCGCCGGAATCTGTAATCCCCAGCTGGCACCATACGACCGTTGATCCGTGCAGGTTCATCAAGACGCTCGAAGCGCTCTCGAACATCTAGATTAGCGTTATCTCCTGATTGAAAGTCCAGGCGGTTCGTTACCCTTCTGCGATGAGACTGCTTCTTTCCGTCGATACCCTGAATATGGTTTGCACCAAAAGTCATAAAGAACTGCCGAGCCCACGAACTATTTTCGAAGCGAGGTCGAATTCCGGCCTGGCCACCCCATCTCTTTTGATCAGGGCGGGGAACAAAGCCGAGTGCGGGATCAAAAGCCTCACCGATGACTGTGCGGGTAATCTCGAAGATGTACCGATCGTTTTCGAGTACAAGCTCAGCTTGTCCCGCGAAGTTACTCCCATCGGAGCCTGCGTAGTCTGAATCCCAGACCTTAGCAGCCCACAGAAGTATCGAACTGCTGCTCCAGAATCTGCTCTGGAGATCTGCCCCAGCCACTCGGTTATGGCCAGTAACTGTCTCTTTGCTAGTCATAATCCCCCCAACCGTCGTCCTCGGGAGGACATTGCCACGCACTCGTGTTACAGAATTCCAAGCACCAGAACTAGTGTCGAGTGGGTTACCGACCGAACCAGGTTCACTGATATCTGAAGTCCTTAAACTCATGGCACCGATAGATATCGGGCCTGCTTGGCCAGTGAACCGACCACCACCCACAATGTCGCTATCGAGACCTACTCTGCGAGAGAAAAACACTTCCGTCTCACGTGGTGCTCCGAATTGAAAGAGTCCCGCTCGCTCTAGAAAAAATTCACGCTTCTCAGGGAAGAAAAGGCTGAACCGCGTGAGGTTTACTTGAACGTTGTCAGCTTCGACCTGAGCGAAATCCGTATTGTATGTCAGATCAAGTGTGGAATTAGACGTGAACGATGCCTTTATATCTATCCCCGCATTGATCTTAGTGTCACTTCCCTTCTTACTAGTATGAGTGGCACCGGATATCGCGTGCGGCTTCACTTCTATATGCCGGGCTTTCTGCAGATCACGAAGGCCTACCAAGGGCGCATAGCGGGAAACGTGAACAATACCCGATCTGTACTCCTGCCCTATATGAGGCCAAAACACAGACTCATTTTTTCGACGAATCGTTCGGGCAATAGCGATTCCCATCTCCGGAGCTTCTGTGTCATCGAAGCGAATCGTCGTGAATGGGATCTCAATCTCTAGAACCCATCCTTCATCTGTAATCCGCGTCTCGGTCGTGTAAATACCATCCCAATTCCAGTCGGTACTAGATTCATCAGAAATCAAAGCGTCATCCTGAGTACCGAGTACACCGACCTCGAACATGTACGCATTCCTGTCATCGTCATACGTATCAAGTGCGATGCGAATGTTGTCGTCTTTATCGATCCAGCCACCTCGCTGGAGGATATTACCCCGGATGAGACCGGGTTCTGAATCATACATCGTCATCCCGAAGTACAGAGCGGTAGGTGTGTAGGCGATTCGTATTTCTGTCTTCTCGCTAGCCGGAGCTCCATCGACGGGATCACGCTGTAAGAATCCTGTGACAGGATCAACACGAGTCCAAAACGGCTCATCTAAAACACCATCTATGACGGGAGGGGATGCGATGGGTACAGCAACCGCTATCCTATCTTGACCAAACACGGGTTCACCCAGAATGATCAGGTATACGAACAAGACCCAACCACAGTACTTCATCTCCTGACTCGATTCATTTCGATGATTCCATTGCTCCAAGTTTTGGCTGTTCTGATCCAGCCTCTTGATCCTCTTTCACTTAGAGTGATCTAAAGAAGCTATGCTTAAGGCCCTCATTACTGTACGCGTCAAAGGGTAACCGAATGAAATTGGCCGCTCGAGGGAACTCTCGAGACCAATTTTGCTATATACCTTTCGGAAAACGGAATCACACCCGAGAATCAACGGCTTCCTTAAAACAAAATTACCTGCAAGGAAATATGGGGAAAACATCCACAAGCTCTGCTCAGACAAGTTCGATCAGTCGTGAAGTCGCGTACCTCGCCTTCATCAAGGTAAAGCAGGATGACTGGCTCAACGTTCGACAACAAGAGCAGCTTCGAAGGGCCCTGATGTCGCTCGGAGAAGTACTAGGATGGGCAGTGACCTCAGCGAATAGCGAGGATCCGATCGCTGATATCAGTAAGAGTACGAGGAAAATGATGACTAATGGTGCCCGGTCCATTAAACGAAGTCTTGCTAACGACCTGGCGAAGAAGAAAGCGGAAATTACCGAGCTGAAAAAGGTTGCTAGGTCTATCCGGAAGTTGTCCGAAAGCCCCAAGACAGTCTATCCGCTTGAGATCACCTACCATCGATCAGCACGCGATTCCGTTCAGAGTATGTTTACCAAGACTGAAGAGATTGAGGCGGATGATGCTGAGGCAACACTGGCATGTGCTGAAGCCATCGAGAGAAATATAGACCATTGGACTACGCTCAGGGACATCATGATCGCCGAGATCAAGCTAGAACAAAAACAACTCGGCGTGATGACTAAGAACCTTTCTCAGTTTATCAAATCCATGCATCCACTGCTAAGTGACGTGGTAGCCACTCTCTAATCCGTGGGTCTTATCAGGGCCTGGCTACTGCTAGAGGTCATCCAAGGGAGCACCTGGTCACGAGTACCTGCAGAGCTGGAATTTTCTGAGTACCGAATTCGATTAGCTCAAAAAGAAAGTTTGGTCACCAGAACATCACAGCAAGAACTCAACGTCCATTCCTTTCCTCATAGCGCGCACCACTCAGTACAGCTGAAAGTGCATAGTTTCCTTCATGGCAAGAATACTCGTATAGCAAGTCATCAAACTTCTTGAACGGTATTTCACCACCCCAAGATTCGGTGTACGTCCTGGGATCATCAATCGTGAAATCATAGAGAATCGTTTCTTCATCTACTCTCGTGAATTTCTCGATCACCTTCATGTCCTCTGAATGCGGGATCCCTCGAAACGCCTGTGAAGGATGAAGGTTGGTTGTCTCCACCACGAGTGTATTTCCTTCCCATCGACCCCACGAGTCACCAAACCAGGGACGGTTCCCTTTAGGTAACGGTCGGGGCTCACCCAGTCGGATAATCCTTACGTCATGAACCATCTCAGCCGCGATCATTATATGATCAGCATTTTGCACGATTGTATAATTGTTATTGTATGCCGTATTCGGAGTCATTGGAGGCCCAGCGCTTGATCCAAAAGACACGACACACCGTTCTCCGAGCGGTCTGAGCTCCGGGTGGTCGTACTGACCGAATTGACTCCTAAACTCCCTAGCCTCCTGAATCCGTTCCCGAGCTTCAGGTGTAAGCGGCGGACGACGACCGTTTGCCGGCCGCGTCACTAAAGACGTTCGAGGTTCTCCGTTGACAATCGCTATCTGGGAACCCCTATCCCAATAGACTTCGTTGTATTCCTGGCCGGTGAGCCGAGCTTCATTACTCTGACCTTGTAATTCACGTCTTCCACAGGCAACAGTTCCAGGATTAGCTGGGCATTCATCAGTCACATTCTCTATCTCTGCGACTTCTTCCCATGTGAAGACGGGGCCCCTACCCTCTTGGCGCTGAAACGGAGTGAGCGTGACGTTCGTCCAGTTCCCTTGAAGGCTTGGGTGACCGTCGGACGTCCTAGGAACTTCCCATGTCTGAGTACTCGATGTTCCTACTTGTGCATCCACCGTCGAGACGAACCCCGACATTGTGATGAGACATACAAAGAACAGGGTTCTCTTCATCTTCTAGGCCTCCGGCAGATACGAGCGGTGCTTCACCCTCATTTTGCATCCTCGGCCCGTAGATCCGCAACTAGTCGGGCGGTTGGGTTGGATAACAAAATCCTGTCAACTGAGCAGCGCCATCAATCTCTCTTTACCTGAGAAACGGGCCTCATGTTGACGAGAGTATCTTGAGCGGGTCTTATGGCCCTACAGTCATTTCGTTAACCCACTCTGTTTGGAGAACTCTCATGCGCGGACTCAGAAGCGCCTCTTCACTCATCCTCGCGGGCAGTATGGCTGCGTGTGCGACGCAGACTGCACCCATAAATCACGAGACAGAGCGTTCTCAATTAGAGGCAGCGAACGTGGCGTTCACCGGAGCTATATCGGCATTTGACTTGGAAGGAGTCATGTCATGGATCGCAGAGGACGCGCTCTTCTATCCACCAGACGCCGAAATGCTCTCTGATAACGATTCGGTGCGTGACTTCTTCGAAGTGGGCATGTCGGATCCGAACGCAGCCGCCGAGTTCGAGCACCTGTCCTCCGCGATTTCGGAAGATGGCAGCATGGGCTATACAGTCAGCATGCTCCACTATACCTACACCGCGCCAGATGGAAGCGTTACCACAGACCATGAGCGAGACCTCCATATTTGGAGGAAAGACAGTTCCGGAGATTGGAAGGTGACGCTCGACATGTGGAACACTGGCTCTGGCGAGATGCAGTAGTCGAAGAGCGGGGTGGTCAGGCACCAAGGGCCATGGTGGACTGAACAGGGGTCGCTTTGCTGGTATGGGGCCTCCGACGCTCCATTCTTTATAAAAGGGAGCACTCGGTGCTCGGCATCGTCGATGCGTGACTCCTACATCCCGGAACCGTAGGTCAACGCCCAGTTGATGGCAGCATCAAAGAGACGATGGCCGTCTTCGGTCATCCGATGATACGTGCCAATGTCGTTGTTGTTCTCCGTGAAGAGCGAGATGCGCAGGTTTGGTGATGGCGAGCCGTCGAAGAGGGCATCGCCTGGGAGAATGAAGTAGATCGACTGCGCTTCAGGGTAGTCCGGAAGGGCGGCCACAGACTGGACCCCCGGTGCCAATACCTCATTTGCGGCCCAGTTGATCTCCGCAGGGATGGTGTAGACGGTAACGCGGCCCGACAGCCCTGCCGCCAGCGGGTGTGAAGGATCCACGATGACGATATCGGTCTCGCCATCGATGGCGCCGAAGTGGCCGATTTCGACCTCACCGGTCGGCTCTTCAACGGTGCCCCCGGCACCTCCCTCTGGCGAGCCGGGATCGACACTCACACCGTCCGGGTCCACGAACTGAAATTCATCCTGCAGGAACGCCTCCATGTTGATGACCGGTATCGACGTTGCAGTCAGTTTCGTGCGGACCCGGGTAGACGTCACCGACTCGGGGATGATTACCAAGTCCGCCGCGTCAGCCGCCGCCTGCATTTCGGCCTCCTCGGTGTCATCAGGTATCATGGTCACACGGTGTCCCAAGTCGAGACGCAGATGGAGTTCGAGCGAGCGATCGTCAAGGCTCGTGCAATTGGCGTAGTTGCCGTTTTCGTCCCCGCAGACAATCAGGATGTTCATGTTACCTGGGGCCGCTTGCTGGCCGAACGCCAGCGGCGGGGCAAGAGCGATCGATAGCCCGACAGCGCCGAGCGTTAACGCATGCTTTCTGTTCATTGAATTTCTCCCTTTCTCTGGCACTTCCGGGTTCGCTTCATGTTCTAATTCTGCCCCCTCACTCCGCAGAACCGCAACTTAGACAGGAGCACCACTCCGGACGTGCAGCGCCACCAAATCTTTTCAGGAAACGGCGTTTCAGTGGCGGCAATGTGCGCGGAGGCGCTCCAGTACTCTGCCCCCTGCTGGTGACAGAGGGGGGACATTGCAACGTCTAAAACGCCCAAAAAACAGCCTATATAGCAGACCCTACAATTCCCACTTTTCAAAACATCAAGTCGGGGCGCCCAGATTCGAACTGGGGACCCCCTGCTCCCAAAGCAGGTGCGCTACCGGACTGCGCCACGCCCCGAATTGGGGTGAAAGCTAGTTATTTCAGAAAGTTGTGGAAGGAGGTTATACCGAAAAGGCATAGGTACTTCTTTGCCTTCACCAGGATGAGGGGGCTCATGAGCTAAACAGACGAGGATTAAGACTAAGGCCTCCCTACCAATTCCATCCCGCATCTACAGCTTTCACTACTAGACCTAGTGCCTCGTACTCTCGATCCCGCCGATCCCTCGCGTGTGCGGCTGGAGAACGATGGCTTTGTACTACTATTACCAACTCACGTGAAGGGATGATATAGGTGCGTTGGTCTCCGGCTCCGGAGGCGTTGTAGGTGTCTGGTGGGAGACTGGGTATCCGCCCACCTCGGCCCGACTCGTCCGCAGTGTTAAGCCAAAAGAGCCCACCATAGTATGGGTCTTCCCACGCAGGAGCTGGCGTACTCACGAATTCCACGAACTCCTCGGACAGCAGGCGCGTTCCGTTCCAGATACCTCGCTGGAGATACAGGAGTCCGATACGAGCCCAGTTCCGAGCGGTTCCGAAGTTGTAGCCGGTAAGTAGGAAGTTGCTATAAGGATCAGTTTCTAGCGTGAAACGGCGAATCCCGATCTCATCGAAAAGGGAGCGCTGAGGCCAGGTCAGATACTCTTCACCTAGTTCATGCTCTACGGTCTGACGTACGATGTATCCGAGCGTCCATGGATCCGAGTTACGGTACCGGCCTACAGTGTTAGGTGGAAACTCCGCGTCCCGGCTTATCGAGAACGCAAAGGCATCAATGGGTGCCACATAGCCTAGGCGATGATCTACCTGACCTGGCACAAAAGAACGAGACATCTGTTCAGGACTGGCGCCAGAATTGCTGAAACGGAGGCCACTCGACATACGAAGAAGATCGGCAATTCGAATATCTGCACGCGGGTCATCATCAGAATTCTGCCAAGCGGGTACAGGAGCTGGTTGCCAGAGCTCCAGGGAACCTAATTGAATCAAGCGACCTATCAGGGTAGCAGTCAGACTTTTTCCCATCGACCAGCTCTCGAGTTGCATGTCGCGGTGCGCGCCGGACCCATAATCTTCAGACACAATCCGTCCCCGGTGCACCACGAGGAAGGCAGCTCGATTGTCGTCCGGGTTCGCGAAGAACACTCGGGCCGCCTCGGCGAGAAGTTCGGCATTCACTTCATCCGGCAGTGGTTCGTCCAGAAGTACGTCACCCATTGGCCAAGCCGTAGAGGCCGCATCGGGAAGGATGCTGGTGACCGCCCTAGGAGTGAAGAAGACTCCATCGGAATGGTTCGGGAGTAAGACGCATCCTTGGTCGCCAAAATGACGTGCCCGAGCTTGGACACCTTCGTACGACGCGGTCACGACTCGGCGTTCCTCGTCCACGTTGAAGGCGAGTCGGCCACTCTCGTAATCACCAACCTGCTGATCAGTCCAAAGAACGCTGTTGTACAATGCCTCCTCTCGTACTCGCTCCGAAACCCAAATCGCCGAGCAAAAACGCTTTGCAGGTCCAGTTAGAGTCAGGTATGTCGGAGGGCCGGGAGAAGAGTCAAGAGAGGCACTCTGAGAATCAACACTTCCGGTATCACCACAAGCGAGGGTGGAGACAACGACCAGTGCCATCAACCGAACAAGCATATGTGGGTGCCTCCAGGAAGAAGCTGTACTCAGGGATACTTAATCACTGATGGGCCTGTTCGCACCCCGAACATGATCATTATACCAGCCGAGATAACGCTCGTACCGATCGACTTGGTAGGTCGGTACCCGAATCCCATGGCCCTGGTCAGGATAGACAACCAGTTGTGTCTCAATCCCCCGCCGCCGGAGCGCTTGATATAGCTGTTCGGAGTTAAGGATCGGGACATTCCAATCTTGTTCTCCACCCATGATGAGTGTGGGCGTCTCGATCTGTTCTACCCGGTTGAACGGGCTTATACGCTCCCAGTTCTCACGGTTATCCCCCTCCCATGGCAGGCCGAGTTCCGCTTCCCATTGTCGCTGGTAATGGTCGTGCCCGTAGTTCGCGATGTAGAGTACTTCACTCGCCCCGGTTATGGCACCTTGGAAGCGGTTGGTTTGCGTGATCACGTAGTTCGTGAGGATGCCACCATACGACCACCCCCCTACACCGAGGCGATCTGGATCCGACCATCCCTGTTCAATTGCATAATCAACACCAGCCATTACATCCTGGAAATCTGGATTACCCCAGTCCGCCCAGAGCGCTGCTGAAAAGTCCTGCCCGTATCCCGAGGAACCCCGAGGATTTGCGCGGACAACAACATATCCATTCGCGGCAAAGAGTTGTGACTCGAACTGAAAGCCGTGGTTGTATTGAGAAACTGGCCCACCGTGGATTCGTAGAAGCGTTGGATAACGCTGACCTTCCACGAAATCCGGTGGGAAGGTGACAAAGCCCTCAACCTCGGTACCGTCCGCAGAATGGAACTGGATATTCCGAGTCTCAGAAATGAGGACCTTGGACAAGAAGTCGTCGTTATGTCCAGTCACGCGACTCAGGTTGCCCGATCCACGCTCAGCCCCTGTCACTCGGTAGATCTCTCCAGGGTGATCGAGGTAACTAACGGACACTGCGAATGTCCCCCCAGCCCAATCGAATGCGCCCGCCGAGATGGGGCCAGAAATTGGTCGTTCCAGATCTTCGCCACTCGGGCGAATGCGAGCGAGGTGATTCTCCGCTGAATCCTCAAGTCGAAACCAAATCCAATCACCATCATCAGAAAAGCGCGGCTGGCTAACATTTCTGTCTATGTCAGTCGTGAGCAGATGAGCCTCCCCGCCGTCTACGGAAATGATGGCCAGATGGGTCGTGGCATACCAGATGAGGTCGGGGCGAATACCACTGGTATAGGCAAGCCAGCTTCCATCAGGACTCCAAGCAGGAGAACGGTCAGAGCCTTCATTCGTGGTCACACGCCTAGGGCTATCGGTCGGTGCCTCTAGGTCGGAACCTACGATCCAGATATCTGAGTTTTCGTTTCCGTCCGGCTCATCTGTACGATTCGAAGCGAATGCAATCAGGGTGCCATCAGGACTCCATACACCGAGTGATTCATCCCTATCACCAATCGTCAGTTGGCGGAGTTCTCCGGACTCGAGCTCGAACACGTAGAGGTGAGTCCTCCGGTCTCCCGTGAGGTATCCCGCGTTGTCACGTTTGAACTGAAGCCGATCGATTACCCACGGGTCTGGCGGAGCGTTATCCCTTTTGTCTTCATCCTTCTCCTCTGCATCTCGGATCGTCAGGAGGAGGCGTGTACCATCGGGGGACCAACGATACCCAGAAATTCCTTGTTCGATGTTGGTGAGCGGAAAGCCTTCACCACCCCTACGGTCTAGTGCCCAAACTTGGTTTTCCCCCTCATCACGGGATGCAGTGAAGGTGAAGTAACGACCGTCCGGACTCCATCCTGGGGAGCCTGCGGACTTGCCTTCCACGGTCAGACCTACGGCATCCCCACCCTCAGCTGGAGACATGTAGATTCGGGTGTACGAGCGTTCATCCTCAAGCGATGTTCTGCCGACAGTGTAAGCAATCCAAGCGCCATCTGGACTCACAACCGGTGCTCCGACCGAACGCATGTCGAACATATCTTCAGTCTGGATAGGGCGCTTGTCCTGGGCATTAACCGGACCGGATAGGGCCAGCACGAGAAAACCCAAGACTCCGAAGCTCGAATGTCTCATTGCGATCACAATTCCTTCCTGTTGTCAGGTGTGGCTACGCCACTTAGGTAGTGGCTATTGAGGGCTGGGTTCAGGCGGATGATTCGGTCATACATACGCCCAAGATGTAGAGCGGATGATTAAACCGCGAGGGATTCGATGAGGACTTATCATCGTTTAATCCGTAATACAAGAAGCTAGGATACCTTCTATACATGTACGACAAAACATCGACGAATTAAGGATTTACATAGCTTGCTAGCATTTATTGCTGTCTGTACCCTGCTTCGAGGGCTACCGACAAACTATGCCTAAGAAAGCTAACCAGTCGGGCAGTGCTGGGATTCCAACAGCGGGAGGCATCCTGTGAACAGAGTACGTCGTTCAACTACGCCAATAGTGCTGGCATTCATGTTACTATCGGGTTGCAGTCCAACAGGGGATTCTGAGGCTGGACAGGTTCTGCCAGAAGGGATGATTCGCTGGAGCCACCAAGACTGGCCTACGGGCCATTACCAGGTGGTGGAGGACTGGCCCAAGCCATTACCCGATGATGATCACTCGCATGACGGTTGGACCTGGGGTTCAATGGGTGGAGTGTATGCAGAAACACCGGACAGAATATGGGTAGCCATGAGAGGAGAGTTGCCACTCCCTGAAGGCGCAGCACCATGGACACCGTATGGTGCTACCAACCTGGTCGGTAACGCTACAGGCAATACTGACGGTATAAGTGCAACCTGTCGCGAAACCCCTAACCTCCGGGGATGGGAGCGACGCTTTGAGCACTCGATCTTCATCGTCGATGGAGAAGGCAACTTCGTTGATGACTGGCCACATGCTGATTCACTATTCGCTCAATTACCATGTGGACGCGGGCCACATCAGATCAAAATGAGTCCATATGATCCAGACAAGCACATATGGATCATTGATGACCAGCTCCATGTGATCTACCGCTTCACATATGAGGGCGAACTCGTTCATACATTGGGAGAACTCGGAGTGCTCGGACGTGGACCGAATACTTTTAACCGCCCAACAGACATAGCTTGGTTACCAGACGGTACCTACTTCATCAGTGATGGCTACAGTGGTACGCGGGTAGCCAAATATGACTCGGATGACAATTTCCTGATGGACTGGGGCTCTGCCCCTGCGGACCCGAGAAACCCAGGTCCGAGCGAATTCAGAACACCTCACAGTATAGCAATTAGTGCAGACCGTAGAGTTTTTATTGTAGACCGGGGTCACGCGAGGATGCAGGTATTCGACGAGAACGGAAATTTCTTGGATATGTGGCCACTCACCTCACCGCACTGGCCAGACAATCAGGGAACTTTGATGGTGAACCACATCATTACCACAGACCAATACATATGGGTCGGAGACGTCCCTACAAATCGTCTTATGAAGTTTGATCTAGAAGGGAACCATTTATACAGCTGGGGTGCACCAGGTCTACAGCCTGGACGCCTAGCATGCTCGCACGGGATCACGACCGATCAAAAAGGCAACCTCTTCATTGCTGACTGTTTCGCGGGTCGTGTGCAGAAATTTGAACCAGTACCAGGTGCTGATCCCGACAAACTCGTCGGCCAGATCTTGAGAGAATACCCTGGAGCATAATGATTTTGTTAGTGTAAGATGCTCTTAACGTTTTCACCGCATCGCGTGTCTTTTTGTAGGGCGATACCCTCTGAATACGTTAGGTTTATTCCATCGAAGAAAGAAACTGAATGAGCCCCATCCCAGATCTGCTATGAGTTCGAAAACATTTCGATATCTGAAGGGACTCGGCATCCTGGCGATTTTTTCGCTTTCGCTTGCTGATGCAGCGGGTGCACAGACCATCAGAGGAATATTGCTGGAGACTGGGACCGAACGAAGAATCCAACTGGGGGAGATGGTACTTGTGGGTCAGGGCGGTGACACCATCGACGTGACCTACACGAACGATGCTGGGGGCTTTGAACTTACATCCCCCGAACCGGGTGACTTCCTCGTGCTCGCGGATGCACTCGGTTACGGCGCCGTGGCCGCAGGAGTATTCGAACTGGGAGCAGGTGCAGAAATGACGATCGAATATAGGATGCAGCCGTTTGCGCTCCCTATCGAAGATCTCGTCGTCGAGTTCAATAGACCAGTCACACAACACTCGCTCGTACAGAACGGGTTTGTAGCACGTTTTAATCGTGGCTTAGGGCACTTCATTACACCCCACATGATTGAAGAGTCAAGTGCAATCCGGACGGAAGATTTGTTCAGGAATATTGCAGGAGTGCAGGTAACAGGTACCGGATTTGGTGCTGACCGAGTCGCCCTTCGAGGCATCGGTGGAGCATTGTGTGACCCCTTGCTCTACATCGATGGTGTTAGAACAGAAAGCAGTGCAATGGGCATGGCTCTTTCAGACATGGTGCCTCTTTATCAGATAAGCGGAGTTGAAATCTATCGACGTCCGGCGGAGATACCCCTTGAATACGGAATCGCAGGAACCGCATTTTGTGGAGTGCTCGTAGTCTGGACCAAGAGATAGCCCGTAAGCTTTCCTATAACGACCCAGGCTCCGCATCCCATATCTCTCTTAGGTATTCGAATGTGTAGAGTCCGGTTGAGTGCCCGTCACTCCAAACAAACTGTAAAGCGTACTGTCCAACGTAATGTATAGCATTTGGATAAATACCCACGTCAACAGATTCGGGAATCAGAGTCCGGATTCCACTCATCTCATCTACACAGCCAGCGCACGGACACAATAGCCTCAAGTAGCGCGGCACGTACTCTGATACGACGCCGTCCTTCCACTCTATCTGCAGTCTCTCACGATCTTCGGTTGGCTCAATCCTAAGCGGATCCACACGAGGCTCAGACATGCCTAGATTTCCATCCTCGCAAGGATCCCCCCAAGAGTTCGGAATGCTTTCCCTCGATGACTCAACTCGTTCTTCTGGTCGGGATGGAGCTCAGCAAAAGTCATCTCTAAGTCGGACTGAAAAAAATAGGGATCATATCCGAACCCTCCATTGCCACAGGGCTCGGCAAGGATCAAGCCCCTGGCTTCTCCTCTCGCAACAATCATCTGATCAGTGAGTCCTAAGACAACAGCCACACAAACATATCGGCCCGTTCGTTTCTCGAGTTCGAGGCTACCCAATTGCTCTATCAAGTAATCGTTATTTGCCTGATCAAGCATGTCGCCTGAGAGTCCCTCCACAGGTGCAAAACGCTTTGAACGAGCGCCCGGTGCACCTCCGAGGGCATCTACCTCCAAACCAGAATCATCAGCTACGGTCGGCAACCCAGTTTTCGTATGAAAATACTCTGCCTTGGAGTATGCGTTCTCTTCAAACGTATCGAAGGGTTCCAGTGTTTCCTCCTCGTCACGCCACTCCAAACCAATCTCATCAAGATCTAGCACTGTTAGACCTGAGATAGCACTAAGAATCGCTCTGATTTCTCGAACTTTATGACTGCTGCGGGTTGCTAACAGTAGCTCCACTCAATCAATCCGAAGCGCGTTAGCCTGAACCGCAAACAAAGTCTCCAATCCAGCCGTAGCGAGGTCGAGCATCGTGTCCAAGTCCTCGCGTGGGAACGGGTCACCCTCAGCTGTCCCCTGGACTTCAACAAGCCCACCTCCCTGGGTAGCGACAACGTTCATATCGACCTGAGCACTCGAATCTTCTTCATAGTCGAGGTCGAGCCTCACCTCGCCATTTACCAGCCCCACACTGATTGCCGCCACACGTTCTCTCATCGGATTGCGCACGATGAGACCTTCACTGACGAGGTGTTCGAAGGCTAATGACACCGCGACACAGGCGCCTGTAATTGAGGCTGTCCGTGTGCCACCATCCGCATGTAGTACATCGCAGTCTACGGTCACGGTATGTAAGCCCAGAATTTTCATATCCGTGACTGAGCGTAGTGAACGCCCTATGAGACGCTGGATCTCTTGGGTCCTTCCCTTTGCACCTGAGCGCTCACGACGGGTACGTGTGTGTGTCGCCCGAGGTAACATCGCGTATTCTGCAGTAACCCATCCTGCACCGCTCGCTTCACGCCAAGGTGGCACGTCTGCACTAACTGATGCGGTGCAGAGTACACGGGTTGCTCCAGTAGATATAATGCATGACCCCTCCGCATAGGGGGCCACATCAGTTTCAATAATTACTGAACGAAGCTGATCTGACCTCCGTCCTCCAGTACGTCCACTCATTCCAAGCGACTCCTTATGCGAGTGACCAAGTCAGTCGTTGAATACCTTTCCAGTAAAATTACCAGTTCCGGTCAGCCCATATCGACAAATTACTTCCTCTCTGGCAAGCACTTTCTGTGTAGGATCCGAACTAGCCATAAGTCCTGAGATCGCCTCACAGCGAAGTCCTGTCAGTGAGGGTTCACTAGAGGTAAAACAGTAAATAGGCCACAAGTAGTATCGCGACCCAAAGTACCATACTGCCAGTTGGCCAACTCTTCGCTAATGGTCCAACCGGGCCATGCGTGCGCTCCGCTCCGTGCATGATTGATCCTACGAACTCAAGGACAGAAGAGCGGACGTATACATCCACACGCGTGACCGCTCTTCCAATGTTTCCTAGCAACCACGGACCGGCCTTCCGGTACAACCACTCCGCATCAACGTGTACCGCTCGTTTTTCATCTGGATAGACACCTGACTTGACCAGGGTGATGAAACCCAGAGCCCCAAAAGCCAGCAATTGAAGCTGTGTAACTACGTGCCTCAGGTCATAGGGGTGATAATCCATTTCCATCGGCAAAAGGGTGTAGAACTGTGCTGGGAAGACCCCAATCAGTACACATAGGACTGCACCAATCGACATCGCGATCAGCATGTTCCGGGGAGGTTCCTTGGCACGGATACCAGAGTCGTGAGCAAAGAATGAGAAGAACGGTATCTTAATGCCGGCATGCTCAAGTACGCCTGCTGAAGCGAAGAGCATGAAAAGCCATACGACGTAATGATGCTCTTCGATCGCCGCTACCATGATCATAGACTTTGTTACGAAAGCGCTGAATAGCGGGAACGCTGAAATCGCCGATGCACCGACTATACAGAGGCCCGCAGTAAACGGCATCGTCTTATAGATACCTCCGAGGTCTGTTCCCTTTGTCCGACCGGTCATCGTCATGACTGCTCCCATGGACATGAACAGAAGCCCCTTGAAGATGACGTCTGCAAAAGCGTGCGCTACAGCACCGTTTACTGCCAACCCTGTCCCAATCCCGATCCCCGCAACCATGAAACCGATCTGGTTGATCATCGAGTAACCGAGTACACGACGGAGATCATTCTCTAGAACGGCATAGAAGATTGGAAAGAATGTCATCGCCGTGCCGATATAGATCAGCACATCGGCTCCAACGAAACTCCGTGCCAAAGCGTAGACGGCTACTTTGGTTGTGAATGCACTCAGAAAAACCGTTCCAGTGGGTGTGCTCTCCGGATACGCTTCTGTGATCCAATTATGGAGCAGAGGAAAGCCGGCCTTGATACCGAAGGAGAGCAATAACATCCATCCAGCCGCCCCAGTGCCATCCAACCCAACGTGCTCAAACGCAATCGAACCAGTTTCATGAGCAAGCATCAGTGCCCCTGAAAGAAGCAGGACACCCGAAACCACATGAATGATTAGGTACCGGAACCCAGTCGCGTATGATCGTTCAGACTTCCGGGCCCATACGAGGAATACCGATGAGATCGCGAGGAGCTCCCAGAAGATGAAGAGAGTGATGAAATCTCCTGCGAATACCGCCCCTAGTGCACTGCCCGCATAGACCATAGCCGCAACGTGCTGCAGTCCTGCTGAGGCATTACCAACAATGTCGTCCTCACCAACCTCTCCAGCGACTGAC
>Ga0209228_1000372_pt1 | contig 23307 bp, 26 predicted proteins | sample METZYME_3_150m_FD_187547 | JGI IMG/M metagenome (GOLD analysis project Ga0209228, IMG submission 187547) | Marine microbial communities from oxygen minimum zone in mesopelagic equatorial Pacific - METZYME_3_150m (SPAdes) (version 2) | ecosystem: Environmental > Aquatic > Marine > Oceanic...
AAAAAGCTCCCGCAAAAAAAGCCAAACCTGCAGCGAAAGTAAAAACAGTGGCGAAAAAAGTAGATGGAGCAAGCGAAGGCAAAGCTGTTGAAAAAAAGCCGACAGCAGCAAAAGCGACTAAAAAGTCCGACGCAGAAAAATAAAGACTCCTTCCAGATAACTTTCCGGATTTACATTTTGTATTTCCGGAAACCACATTAAAACTAACTAAAACAATAGTAGAACAAAAAAGATGACAACAATTACAGCGTCAGCAGTAAAAGATTTAAGAGAAATAACCGGGGTAGCAATGATGGATTGCAAGAAAGCCCTTGTTGAAACAAATGGAGACATTGAAGCCGCGCAGGATTACCTGCGTAAAAAAGGCCAGGCCAAAGCTTTAAAAAAATCCGCACGTGATACTAGTGAAGGCGCAGTCTGCTTTGCAACTAGCGCGGATGGGAAAAGCGCGGGTTTAGTTAAAGTTGCCTGTGAAACTGATTTTGTCTCAAGAAACGAAAAGTTTCAGGCATTCATCAAACAACTTGCAAATCAAGTCTGTGAGAAGGGTGCAGACAATCTACTGACGCAACCGCTGGTTGCAGGTGAAGGCGATGTTGAGACTTTGCTGACTGGAACAATTGCTGAGCTAGGTGAGAATATGCAAATTCTCGACAGCAGAAAAATGGAAATCAGCAATGGCACCATCGGCGGGTATATCCACAGCAACGGAAAAATTGGGGTGGCCGTTCCACTGGAAACAGATCAGCCTTGTGATGATGTACGACTGGAAACATTGGCACGTGACATTGCCATGCATATTGCGGCATTTCCTGCAGAAGCAGTGAAAGCGGATCAGGTTTCAAGTGAAGTGCTGGAAAAAGAAAAAGATGTCTTTACAGCACAGGCACGTGAATCCGGAAAAGCGGATAATATCATTGAAAAAATGATCGGCGGCCGTTTGAATAAATTCCTCAAGGAAATTTGTGTGGAAAGCCAACCCTTTGTGAAAGACCCTCAGGTTTCAGTCAGCCAACTGGTTGAAAGCACGGCCAAAGAACTTGGTGTGAATATAAATTTCAGCACCTTTGAAAAATATCAGTTCTAAACGAAAAACTATGACCCCGAAATTTAAACGTATTCTACTGAAATTAAGTGGAGAAACTCTCGGTGGAGAGCAGGGGACAGGATTTGAGTACGATACAATCCGATCCCTTGCTGATAGTGTCGTTGCAGTTCACAATCTGGGATTAGAAGTAGGAATTGTGGTAGGTGGAGGCAACATTTTCCGTGGATCAAAATCCGCAGAAGGAAATGTCGGCCGAGTCGCAGGAGATCACATGGGAATGCTGGCCACCGTGATCAACAGTATCTGTCTGCAGGAAATACTGGAACAAAGTGGAGTTTTAACCCGCGTTTTGTCTGCAATTGAACTGAATGCTATTGCAGAACCATACATCAAACGCCGAGCAGATCGGCATCTGGAAAAAAAGAGGGTGGTGATATTTGCAGCAGGGACAGGAAATCCATTCTTCACTACGGATACAGCCGCGGTATTACGTGCCTCTGAGGTCGGTGCTGAAATTGTGATAAAAGCCACTAAAACCAACGGTGTTTATGACAAAGATCCTATCCAACACTCTGACGCAGTACGTTACGAGAAATTAAATTACGACGAAGTCCTAAAACAAAATCTGCAGGTAATGGATGCAACAGCCATTGCTTTTTGCCGTGATAATCAACTTCCCATCCTGGTGCTTGACTACCGTGAAACTGATTCCATCCTCAAGGCAGTGTGTGGTGAAAAAATCGGAACCCTGATCAACTAAAGAGGAATATGACACTTGAAAATACACAAGAAGTTGAAGAAATGGTTAATCACAAAATGGATCTCACCATTGAAAACCTGAAACAGGATCTCAGCGGCATCCATGCAGGACGAGTATCTCCCGCAATACTGGAATCCGTCAAGGTTGATTATTACGGAAACGCTACTCCAATCAATCAGGTTGCTAACATCTCTACACCTGAACCTCAGATGCTGGCAATCAGTCCCTGGGAAAAAAGTATGATCAAGGAAGTTGAACGTAGTTTACAAGCAGCAAATTTGGGGTTCAGTATCTCTAATGACGGAAATATTATCCGTGCTGTGACTCCTCCTTTTACTGAAGAAAGACGTAAAGATTACGTCAAGCAGATCAAAAAAATCGGAGAAGACACTAAAATCGCTGTACGTAATGTACGAAGAGACGGGAATGATAATCTTAAACAGATGGAAAAAGATAAGCTTATCTCTCAAGATGAGGAAAAAGTAGCTCAGGAACACGTCCAGAAAGTAACAGATCAGCATACAAATATGGTGGATGAGTTAGTAGCCGCAAAGGAAAAAGAACTAATGACACTTTAGGACTTAAATGCTGGCAGCACTACTGCACTCAATTTGGCAATATCAGGTTTTTAAGTCTGTCGTATTTCGCGGCGGAATGGCATTTTTAACGGCCTACCTACTGATTGTGTGGGTGATGCCGAAGGTGATACGATCCTTCAGAAAAAGGGGAATTACCTCAGATTTTATCACCGCGCCAGCCGACACAAAACCCTACACCGGGGCGCCTCCAATCATGGGCGGTGGCGTTTTGATTATGGGAATAGTTTTTGGTGCAGTACTCTGGTGTAATCTGAACCAGTATGTTGTTGCTCTGTTGGTGATCCTGCTCTCGTTTGGAATTATCGGGGCAGTTGACGATGTAGCAAAAGTCATCAGTAAAAGGCGGGTTGAGTCTGGTCATGAGGCCAGAAAATCGTACAGCGAAAAAGCAGATGGAATAAGCGGACTCTGGAGACTAGCTGCTCAATTTATTGTTTCACTGCTTGTTGTAACCGGATTATATTTGTTTGTCGACATTGATGGACATTTGGTGGTACCGCTGGTACCTCTCAAAACAGCGTATCCGTACTTACCGAAATATCTGTTTATTCCATTCATGACCCTTATCATCGTTGGTGGTGCAAATGCGGTCAATCTTACAGACGGTATGGACTCACTGGCAACTGTACCTTTGATGACCTGCGCAATGTTTGTCGGACTTGTGGCGTATATAGGAGGAGACCCGGAGTTCGCGGCAAAGTTGAAAATTCCAAGTCTCTCTCATGATATTAAGGAACTTGCAGTGCTCTCGGCATTGGTTATTAGTGCAGGTGTCGCTTTTCTTAAATATAATTCGCCTCCGGCTTTGATATATATGGGCGATTTGGGTGCACTTGCTTTAGGCAGTATGGTTTCGGCCATGTTTATTTTTGTTAAAGCAGAATTGTTTTTACCGATTGTTGGCGGAGTTTTTGTGTTTTCAGTACTATCCTCTATCATTCAACGAACATTTTTCAAGTTCATAATGTGGAGGAAGGGTCGGACCAAAGCAGAGCGCTACCGCTTTTTTTTACGCTCTCCGTACCATCATCATCTGCAACGCCTCTGGACATATTCTGAAAAGAAGCAGGATGTTATCTCAGTTTGGATAATTTTGCAGAACAAGTTGGGAATTGACCCTGTTCCTGAAGAAAACAAGTTGTTAACTCCACAGGAAGTTAACAGTCGTGTGATCTGGCATATGCACCTTAAATCGATCTGGCTGTTCGTACTAACGCTGATTATTTATTTCAAATTGCGCTGAACTCTCCGTCGCAAAATAATAGAGAGTTGTTCTTTTACCTGATGCTGAGTAGGATAGCTGAACCAGAAAGAATATTGCTGAGAGAATTATGAATTTAGAAGGTCAAACTGCACTAATAACTGGAGCCGGAAGAGGCATTGGTAAAACAATAGCATTAAAATTGGCTGAGTCCGGAGCAGATATTGTGCTGGCGGATATGAGCCCGGAAGTCGCGGAAGTGCGCGTAGTAGTGGAATCACTAGGTCGGAAATGCCTGACTTTTGAGGCAGATGTAACCGACTTAGAAGCCATTGAAACAATGGTGAAAAAAATTATTGAAGAGCTCGGAAGTATTCACATTTTAATAAATAATGCCGGAATTACGCAGGACAACCTATTTATGCGGATGAAACCGGAACAGTGGTCAAAGGTCATTGACGTCAACCTCAATGGCGTTTTCAATGTGACCAAAGCAGTGATCCGGTCTATGGTTAAGCAGCGTACGGGGAAAATAATAAATATTTCTTCTGTGGTAGGCTTTTCCGGAAATCCCGGACAAGTAAATTATAGTTCAACAAAATCCGCACTGGTTGGCTTTACCAAATCGCTGGCACGTGAAGTTGGAGCACGCGGTGTTACAGTCAATGCTGTTGCTCCTGGATTTATCGATACTGCAATGACACAAGCTCTCAATGAAAGTCAGCAGGAAGCAATCCTGCAGCAAATTCCTTTGGGGCGCATGGGGGATGCGAACGATATCGCCAACGCAGTTGCTTTCCTCGCTTCTGAAGAGGCTTCATACATAACCGGAACAATTCTGCATGTGAACGGCGGAATGTACTAAATATTCGTACTAACATAAATAGAGTTGACTTTTTTTCTGTTTCTAAGGAAAAAAGAATGCTCGTTTTAATCTTATTAACCTTTTTTTTGAAAACAAACATGGAAGAAATACAAGCGAAGGTCGTCCAAATCATCAGTGAGCAATTAGGTAAAGATGAGTCTGAAATAAGCATGAGCTCAAATTTCATTGAAGATTTAGATGCAGATTCACTGGATACAGTAGAACTGGTAATGGCACTTGAGGAGGAATTTGAAGTTGATATTCCCGATGAGGCCGCAGAAAAGATTACCACAGTTCAATCCGCAGTTGATTTCATTGCGGAAGCAAAAGCCTGAGTTTACGGCAATTAGTTCAGAAGATGATCTCCGCACTGCTTTTCAGGCAGTGCCTGTCATCCTTTCACGTTGTCATTCTTAAAGAACATGGGAAACCGCGTAGTAGTTACGGGGCTTGGTTGCACGTCCCCGCTCGGAAATGATGTCCCCACTTCCTGGGAGGCCTGCATAAATGGGCAGTCAGGAATAGACAAGATCACAAACTTTGATCCTGAACTATACCGTTGTCAGATTGCAGGTGAAATCAAGAATTTTGAGTTGCCTGAAATTATTCCAATCAAAGAAGCTAAAAAAATGGATCTGTTCATTCAGTATTCCATTGCTGCTACGCAGGAAGCTTTGAATGATTCCGGACTGGAGATTACTGAAGATATTGAAGAAGAGGTCGGTGTCTCGATGGGTGTCGGTATCGGTGGTCTGGGCTGCATTGAAAAATACACGAGCATTCTACTTGAGAGCGGACCCAAACGTGTCAGCCCGTTTTTCATTCCGATGACTTTGAGTAATTTGGCACCTGGTTATGTCTCCCTCCTCTTTCGAGCAAAGAACTATACCGCCTGCTCTGTTTCCGCCTGTACATCATCAAATCACGCAATTGGCACTGCAGCACGGACGATTGAACGCGGCGATGCAAAAGTGGTAATTGCCGGCGGTGCTGAATCCAGTGTAACGCCGCTGGGAATCGCGGGTTTTGCCTCAATGCATGCGCTCAGTACCAGAAATGATGATCCGCAGCGTGCAAGCCGTCCTTTTGACATAGACCGTGACGGTTTTGTGATGGGGGAAGGTTCTGCAATGTTGATTCTCGAGGACTACGAATTTGCTAAAGCACGCGGTGCTCGTATTTACTGTGAGATTACCGGTTACGGATTCAGTTCAGACGCATTTCATGTCACTTCTCCTTCTGCCGAAGGGCCAGCCAGAGCAATGAAAATGACTCTCAAAGACTCCGATTTGGCTCCAGAAGATATTGACTATGTCAACGCGCACGGCACCTCAACTCCAGTCGGTGATCTTAACGAACTAAAAGCTATAAAAATGGCTCTTGGAGAAAAAGCCGCACAGCAGCTTTCAATCAGTTCAACCAAATCCATGACCGGACACCTGCTCGGAGCAGCTGCCGCAATCGAGGCTGTTTTTTCTATCAAAGCCCTGCACCATAATTTTATTCCACCCACAATCAACATCGACAATATGGATCCGGAATGTGATTTGGACGTTACTCCCAATACCGGTAAATCAAAGGAATTGCGTATTGCTATGTCAAATGCCTTTGGTTTCGGCGGAACTAATGCATCAATAATTTTTCAAAAAATGGACTGAATATTTTTCCCACAAGACACTTCCTGCCAAAGAGGGAGCTTTTCAATAATTAAGCAAAAATAGACAACCCCTATCCTTCTTCCAAATTAAATCAACATGAGCAGCACAGAATATCAAGTCGACCGCAGAGAACTACAATTCGTCGTTAATGAAACTTTAGCCGCAGGAAAATTGTGTGAACTTCCCGATTTTTCAGAGTTTGATGAAGAGATGTTTACAATGATCATCAACGAAGCCAGCACTTTTTCGGAACAGGTACTTGCACCACTTAACGAAAATGGTGATCGGCAGGGATGCAGAATTGAAAATGGTTCAGTAGTAACTCCGGATGGTTTTGCCAATGCCTGGGAACAGTTGGGCGAAGGTGGTTGGTTGAGTATGAATTTACCTCCAGAATACGGAGGTCAGGGCCTTCCGGAAGTTATTTCGATCATTGGTAAAGAAACCCAACTGGCCGCCAATCAGGGTTTTACCATCGGCGCATCGCTTACTTCAGGCGCAGCTAATCTGATTTACACATTTGGTTCGGCAGAACAAAAAACTAATTTTTGCGAAAAAATGTTCAGCGGCACATGGGCCGGATCAATGTGTCTGACTGAACCTCAGGCCGGCACTGCAGTTGGTGATGCAGCCACAACTGCGACCAAACAGGACGCAGGGCATTACTTGATAAAAGGCACAAAACAGTTTATCACAAACGGTGACCACGACATGGCGGATAACATCATCCACCTCCTGCTTGCACGTACCCCGAATTCTCCGGAAGGTACAAAAGGCATCAGCCTTTTTATTGTGCCTAAAATACGACTGGACGGTACACCGAATGATGTAAAAGTTGTGAGTATAGAGCATAAAATGGGAATCAATGGCTCACCAACCTGTTTGCTGTCTTTTGGAGATAACAATGATTGTGAGGGATATTTGCTGAAAGCGGAAAATATCGGCATGGCACAAATGTTCCAGTTGATGAATGAAGCACGTTTGCTCGTAGGTTTGCAGGGACTTGCAGGTGCAGGCGCGGCAGTACAAAATGCATGGGCTTATGCCAAAGAACGTACCCAGGGCCCATCAGCGGTTCATCCCGGAGAGAAAGCCTTAATCGTTGAATTCCCGGATGTACGCAGAATGCTGATGCAGATGAAAGCAGTCACTGAAGGACTCCGCGCACTGATATACACAACTGCATGGTACATAGACATGGCGAAGCATGGTCCGGAAGAAAGCCGTGAAAAATACCAGGATTTGCTTGACCTGCATATTCCGGTTTGTAAATCATTCGGCACAGACCAGGGTTTTGAAGTTGTACGTGTAGGCATCCAGGTTTTGGGCGGTGTTGGATTTACCAAGGGTTTTCCGCTGGAGCAAAATGCTCGTGACCAGAAAATTGCCTCAATCTATGAAGGTACAAATGGCATACAGGCACTCGATCTGGTTGGCAGAAAATTCAATACCAAAAAAGGCCAATTGCTGGATGTCCTTGTTGATGAATTGAGCTGGTTTGATCACAATTCACCAGAGGGTGAACTCGCAGGCTGGGTTGCAGAGTGGGAGACTTATCGTACACTCATGCTGGAAAGTATTGCCTGTTTGAAAAAAACAGGAGAAACAGAAGGCAAAGACGGTTACGTACTTTATGCAGTCAATATGCTGGATTTAATGGGTGATGTACTCTGTTGTTTCTATTTACTAAAGCAGGCAGAGTCTGCCCAGAAAAAATGGAAAAGCATGCTTGATGGTGCGGTTTCTCAAGCAGAATTACTTGAGGAAAATGAAGAAGCACAATTTTATTGGAATAAACTGCGTACTACCGAATTCTACGTCTGGAGCGTTTTGCCACGTGCCTTGGCAAATGCAAAGACTATTAAAAACGCAAACCTCGCGCCTTTAAGTGCTTGTTTGTAAGCAGACTTATTTTAGGAAAAATGTGGAAGAATTCATAACTCAGTTAAAAAATAACCGCTTCGTCCGTTACAGCGTTCTGAGCGGTTTTGTACTGCTGGCCTATTTATTGGGCGGAGCAGTTGCCATCCTCATCGCGGTTTGCGGATTGGTTCTAGGTAGACTGAGTTACAATGACGTTATTGATGATCTTGATATTTGAGGCCTATACTTTAAAAAATCCCTCTACAAAAACAGTTCAATGTTTATTTGCTCCTGCAGTAGCAACAGTTGTTAACAGAGCAATCCAGCCTGAAATCTGAGACCCTCCATCTTGAAACTTCACTTTGCTACTTCAAACACTAATAAACTCCGGGAGTTGTCTACTCTGCTGGAACATGAGTTAATTTCAGTACCACTTGAATTACAGGAAATTCAAACCACCGATCTGCATGAACTGCTGAAATTCAAACTTCAACAGGCCTATAAGGAGCTTCATGCTCCGGTGATTGTAGAAGATACATCTTTATACTTTGATGCCTGGAATGAATTGCCCGGACCACTCGTAAAATGGTTTTTAGCGGGCATGGGTTTGGAGGGCATTGTACAGGCTTTATCACAGTTTGAAGATAAATCCGCGCAGGCAGTCTGTTGTTTAGCTTTCACGGATGATGGAAAAACCATGCATTTTTTTGAAGGAAAACTGAAAGGGATGATCGTGGAACCAAGAGGTTCCCGTAATTTTGGCTGGGACGCAATTTTTCAAGCAACTGGACAGCAACAGACTTTTAGCGAAATGTCCGCAGAAGAAAAAAACCGTATTTCACCACGTGGAAAAGTGGCGGCTGAATTTAGGGAGTTCTTAAGACTGCGGGCAAAGCAAAGGTAACATCTTCCCGGATTATTTCAAGATCCCGGACTTGACTTGAGGAAGACATTTTCCGCAGTTCCGTAACAATACCCTGCACAATATCTTCAGGTGCGGATGCGCCTGCGGTAATACCAATACTCAGGACGCCTTCCAACCATTCCGCTTTTAATTCCGCCGCGGATTCAATCCGGCGTGCATTGACTCCGGTTGTTTTGGCGACTTCCAGTAAACGTACAGAATTTGAACTGTTCTGCGCTCCTACAACAAGTACCAATTCTACTTCCTTACTTAAGGCTTTAACTGCATTCTGGCGATTTTGAGTTGCATAACAAATATCGTCTTTAGCCGGTCCCTGAATTTTTGGATAGCGTTTTTTAAGCTCATCAATTATTTCTGCAGTATCGTCCATGGATAAAGTGGTTTGTGTTATGTAACCAACTTTGTCCTCATCTTTAACTTTTAAAGCAGCAACTTCTTCCACATTGCCTACTACGATAATTCGTTCCGGTGCTTCTCCGACAGTACCTTGAACTTCAACATGATCGTGATGACCGATAAGGATAATTGTGTGTTCTTGCTTAGCATAACGCTGGGCTTCTCCATGCACCTTAGTCACCAGCGGACAGGTTGCATCAAGCACCTTTAAATTACGTTTTTCCGACCTTTGCCGAACTTCCGGAGCAACTCCATGCGCTGAATAAATAACATGTGAACCTTCCGGAACTTCATCAATATTTTCCACAAAAACGGCACCGTCATTTCTAAGGCGCTGAACAACATGCTTGTTGTGTACAATTTCATGCTGAACATAGATCGGAGCGCCGTAAATTTCTAATGCTTTTTCGACAATGGTGATCGCACGATCTACACCTGCGCAGAATCCTCTCGGACTGGCCAGTACCATATTAAGCACGGACTGAGAGCTGTTTTTATTCATAGATATTTAAAATGACGAACATGGTTTGCATTTTGCTCTAATTAGTCTATAAAGGAATTGGCAACATTTCAATCTTTCAGCAATACAGTTGTAAAAAACTTTCAACCGCAACCAAGCATGAGTAAAGAAAAAAAACACCGTAAAGCAGACTGGAAACGCTTGAAGGGTACCACAAATTTTTATCCAACCTATGTCGACGGTAATCTTGACAAAGTCACACCTGCCGCCGCGACATACAGCACACAGTTTCAAACAGTCATTCCGCGATACAGTCTTTCCATGTCTGAAACCCGCAACGCCGGAACTGGCCCTACTTTTTTGGAAACTGCCTATCAGCCTCCCTCAAAAAGTGTGCAACAGCATGAACAATCAACGGAGACAGCTCCTGAATCCGTTGAGGAAAAGTTCAAAACGCCACGCCATAAAAAAAGGAAAATTCGTACCGATTTTTGGGAATAAAAGCGCCCTGCGGATTAATTCATAAAAAATCCAAAAAAGTCCCATACAGTGCTATACTGTAGCTGTCTTCAAAATAACTGCATCCAGCTGTGGAAAATTTTGAGTCAGAAATACGCTTCCCGAGACAATACCAGCTGCCCATTAGCAACCCTCCAAATACATAGAGTAAAATAGCTTGACAAGAACACGAATAATTTGATCTAATGATATGTTTATCACAGGAAAATATTCTCTATGTTTGAGACCCTTTCAGACAAATTAAGCGGTTCGTTACGTAAGGTACGTGGCCGAGGTCGCTTGACCGAAGACAATGTCGGTCAAACTCTGAACGAGGTCAAAATGGCACTGTTGGAAGCAGATGTCAATTTCAGGGTTGTAAAAGCGTTTTTACGTTCAGTTAAGGCAAGAGCGGTTGGAGAAGAAGTCCAAGGCAGCCTGACGCCGGGACAACAGTTCATCAAGATTGTCAACGAAGAATTGACTGAAATGATGGGCGGCGCAAATTCAGGCTTGGCAGAACCGGAGACTGCTCCGCTGGTCACTATGCTGGTTGGCCTGCAGGGTTCTGGTAAAACATCATCCGTAGGAAAACTGGCGAGGCTTTGTCAGACAGAAGGAAAAAGGCCTTATTTAATTCCTGCAGATATTTACAGACCGGCAGCAATAAGACAGCTGGAGGTTCTGGCTGAGACTTTAGGGGTTTCCTGCTACCCTTCAACGACGGATCAAAATCCGCTGGACATTGTCCGGAATGGACTTGAGGCGGCAAAACAGGAAGAAGCGGATGCGGTTTTTATTGATACCGCGGGACGATTGCATATTGATCAGGAATTGATGGAGGAATTGAGCCGGATCAAAGAATCCGTCATGCCTCATGAAATTATTTTTGTTGCCGACGCAATGACAGGCCAGGAGGCCGTCAGCGTTGCAAAAGGTTTCAACGACCGCCTTGATATTAGCGGGGTGATGTTGACCAAAATGGATGGAGATGCACGCGGCGGCGCGGCATTGTCCATCCGGGCCATTACGCAAAAACCGATTAAGTTTATTACGGTTGGCGAAAAACTCGAAAATTTGGAAGCTTTCCATCCGGAAAGAATTGCTTCCAGAATTTTGGGCATGGGCGATATGCTCTCACTGATTGAAAAAGTGGAAGATTCTTTCAGTGAACGTGAAGCCCTGCAGATGCAGAAAAAGCTGAAAAGCAACGAATTCACGCTGGAGGATTTCAGAGATCAGTTGCGTTCCATGCGTAAAATGGGCTCAATGAAAGACGTGATTGGGATGCTGCCCGGAATGAATGCTTCTGCAATGAAGGACGCAAATGTTGATGAAAAAAAACTGGTCCATATTGACGCCATTATTTCATCAATGACAATTAAAGAAAGACAGAACCATAAACTGATGAATGGTTCACGGAGAATGAGGGTCGCAAAAGGAAGCGGTACAAGTGTCAGCGAAATAAACAAGTTGCTGAAACAATTTGTGCAGATGCGAAAAATGATGCAAAAGCTCTTAAAAGTCTCCAATCCAGGCAAAGCCATGCGCATGATGCAGGATATGATGCCTAATTGAGAAGATTAAAAACAAAGAGATTTAGTCTGAAATATTACAAATGAAATTTAAACCTAAAACCTGAAACATTATTAATATGGTTAAAATACGTCTTGCCAGAGGTGGCACAAAAAAGAAACCTTACTACCGTGTTGTAGTCGCCGATCAACGTTGCAAACGCGACGGTCGTTATCTTGAGCATATTGGTTTTTACAATCCAATGGTTACTGAAAACCGTTTCGAGATTAACACGGAGCGTGTCAAGCACTGGCTTTCCGTAGGTGCACAACCGACCGATCGTGTCAGCAGATTGATGAAGCAGGCAAAAACAAGCACGTAATTAGCGATCCGTGCTAATCGTTTTATTCGATAAAGGCCGCGTTGAGTGACTTTAGTGATTATGATGATTTGACATGGTTCGCCACCATTGTCGGCGCACACGGCATCAAAGGTGCGGTTCGGGTTAAGTTTTTTACAGAGACACCTGAATATTATTTGTCTGTAAAACTTTTCTTTTTAGAAAATGCAGGGCAGTTGCTACCCTTAATAGTTTCACGAATCCTGCCCTCAAAAAAAGGCTGGATCATACTTTTTGAGGAAATTGAAGACCGCAACGCTGCGGAAAATATTAAAGGTTGCCGTTTACTACTGCCTGATGAGCAGTTGAAGCCTTTAGAGTCCGATGAATTTTTTGTACACCAACTTATCGGCTGCAGAGTAGAAGATCAAAATGGACGTTTTTTAGGCGAGGTCGTAGATTTTCTGGAAACCGGTGCCAACAACGTTTACGAGGTGCATAACGGCGAAAGTGAGTTCCTCATTCCGGATGTACCGCACGTTGTTTTGGAACTGGATCTTGAAAAACAGCTCATCGTCATTGATCCGCTGCCCGGATTGATCGAAAATTTAGCTCCGGAGAGTGATGCTGCACTTTGAGGTTTTGAGCTTGTTTCCGGAAATTTTTTCTTCTTTTCTGGAAGAAAGTTTAATTAACAGGGCGATTGAGCAGCGCCACCTAAAGGTAGATCTGGTGAATTTCCGCAGGCACGGCCGTGGAAAACATCTTCAGGTAGATGATACACCATACGGCGGAGGTCCCGGAATGGTGCTGAGGGTTGAGCCAATTGCTCAGACACTTGCGGAACAAAAAGAATTTCATCATACTGCTGGACGTGAAACGCACACTGTTTTAGTAACACCGCAGGGGCAGCCTTTTACGCAGAAAAAAGCCAAACAGCTGAGCCGGCGGGAAGCAGTTTTGACGCTGATTTGCGGACGCTATGAAGGATTTGATGAGCGAATTCGCAGTTTAGTTGATGAGGAAATTTCAGGAGGTGATTTCATTTGCTTAGGCGGTGAGGCCATTGCGATGACGATGATTGAAGCTGTCAGTCGTCTCGTTCCAAATATTCTCGGTAATCAGGAATCAGCTGAGCAGGAATCTTTCTCTCAATCATTGCTGGAATATCCGCAGTATACGCGGCCCGCAAGTTATGAGGGAATGGACGTTCCGGAGGAATTAATTTCCGGCAACCATAAACAAATAGCAGAGTGGCGCAAAGAGCAAGCTTTAGTCAGGACAAAAAAACGACGTCCGGATCTGCTCTAATATAACATTGACGTTGCCTGTAGAGGAACAAACAAAGTAAGAAATAATTTTCAACCTAAGCAAAGAGAAATAAATGTCTACTGCATTGGAAATAGTTGAGCAATCGCAATTACGCAGCGACTTGCCGGAGTTAAGAGTCGGATCCAGTGTCCGGGTAAACTACCGTATTACAGAAGGAAACAAGGAGCGCATCCAGGCATTTGAGGGTGTATTGATTGGCAAGCATTGCGGTGCCGGTAACAACAAGGCAACTTTCACTGTCCGAAAAGTAACTCAGGGATATGGTGTTGAACGTATTTTTCCGCTGCACTCCCCACGGATCGAAAGTATTGACGTCATTAAAGTCGGAAAAGTCCGCCAGGCAAAACTCTATTATCTGCGGGATCGTCGTGGAAAAGCAGCTCGGATCAAAGAACGCGTCGGGGCTCGTTCCAACGCTTAAGCTGGAAGAATCGGCTGCCGGCCATGGATTCAGGAATATTGCCGGTGTTGACGAGGCAGGACGCGGCCCACTTGCCGGACCTGTCGTAGTAGCAGCGGTTATTTTAGGAAAAGATTGGAACGCCAGCCATCCGCTGGATGATTCAAAGAAGCTCTCTTTGAATAAACGGGAGAGCTTCTTTGAGCTCATTTGCAGTGAAGCACTGGCATTCAAGATTGTTTCAATTTCTCCTGAGGAAATTGACAGGTTGAATATTTTGCAGGCTACGCTTTTTGGTATGTACCGCTGCCTGGCAGAAATAGCACCAGCTGCAGATTATGCTCTCGTTGACGGGAATCATTATCCGCAGACAACAGTTCCGGGTGAAGCAGTGATCAAGGGTGATGCTCGCTCAAAAAGTATCGCCGCTGCGTCAATTTTGGCCAAAGTGACACGAGACAGGTTCATGGTCGAAAATGCAAAACGTTATCCGGAATGGGGCTTTGAGCGTCACAAGGGATACCCGACCAGGCTGCACAGGGAAGCCATTGTGAAACATGGATTGACTCCACTGCATCGAAGATCATTTCGGATCAAACCAGTGCAGATGAGTTTGCTGTGACAAAGCAACGCCAGCAGACAGGAGCAGCAGGAGAGCAAATCGCCTGCGATTTTTTGCAGGAGCTGGGTTATCGTATTGTTGAGAGAAATCATCGTACCCGGCTGGGTGAACTTGACATTATTGCGGAGTACAAAGAATTTCTTATATTTTGTGAAGTTAAAACACGCAAAGGCTGCGGTGGACCGCATCCGTCTTTGTCAGTGACAATGAAAAAGATTGCAAAGTTGCGTCAACTGGGTGAACTTTATCTCAGTCTGAAGCATCTGAAACACATGCAACCACGATTTGACGTGATTGCAATACAACTGGTGGATGGAAAACCGCCGAACATTGATCATTTTATCAACGCTTTTTAAGAGAAAAAAAGGAAACAAATATGGCTCATCACAAGTCAGCACTTAAGAGAGTTAGACAAACCATTAAGCGCACAGCTCAGAACCGCTCACTACGCTCAGACTTGCGTACAGTAATTAAAAATTTCCGCGTTATTCTGGCAAGCGGAAATACTGAACAGGCACGTGAGGCTTATTCCGGTGTTCAAAAGAATATCGACAAAGCAGTTACAAAAGGTGTTCTGCATAAACGTACCGGCGCCCGTTATAAGTCACGCCTTGCCCTTTCCATGACAAAAACAGCAACAAGCTGAACCAAACTTGCGCTTTTAAAATCGCGTTAAGCAGATCCTCTATCTTTGCCAATTAGAAAAAACCACTTTCTAATTGGCTCCCCTTAGTGATAAGCTAAGCCCTGAGATTTTCCAGAGTTTATTTAACGTATTTTAATTCCAAGGGATGATATATGGACTCACATTTTCTTACACGGCGCATCCATAGTTTGACTGGTATTGTGCCGGTAGGACTTTTTTTGGTGTACCATCTCTACCTGCAGTTGTATCTGCATTCCGGTGCAGAGGTTTACAATAAGGTTATTAATGGTTTTTACGACAGTCCATTAGCGATTTGGGCCTTAGTCATTGTGGTTTACATACCGCTTTTCTTTCATGCCTTCTTCGGTATTCGGCTGATTTTTGAATCCAGTGTTCAGCCTTCCTACACATATTTTTCACATCTTTTATACTGGCTGCAGCGAATCAGCGGCATCGGCGTATTGCTTTTTATACTTGCGCATGTTTGGAATGCCCAACTTGGTCCATGGATCGCAGGCACCTGGGGGACTCATTTTGAACATCTTTCCAGCGGCTTCAGCGATCCTGATTCCGGCATGATCACCAAAGCGGTTTATCTACTTGGTATTCTTGGCGCAGTTTTTCATTTTTCAAATGGTCTCAACACTTTTTGCATGACCTGGGGTATCGCCCTCACTCCAAAATCTCAAATTCGGGTTCGCATTTTCAGCATTTTTCTTTTCTTTATTTTAGCCGCCAGCGCCTTATACGCACTGTCTGCAATTTGGTAAACAGAGATATATAGATGAGCAAGCAACGAGTTATAGTAATTGGAGGAGGATTAGCCGGACTCGCCGCAACAATGAAAATGGCGGAACTCGGCATGTCAGTGCTGGTTGTATCATTTTTACCAGTTAAGCGCTCACATTCAGTCTGCGCACAGGGCGGCATCAATGGTGCGGTCAACATCAAAGGTGAAGGTGACTCTCCGGACATCCATTTTTATGATACGGTCAAAGGCGGTGATTTTTTGGCACACCAACCGCTCTGTAAAGACATGTGCCATCACGCACCGTATGTCATCAACCTGATGGACCGCCTGGGAGTAACATTTAACCGTACTCCGGAAGGCAATCTCGATTTCCGTAGATTTGGAGGCACACTTTATCACCGCACAGCATTTGCCGGGGCAACCACAGGCCAGCAGCTTTTGTATGCGCTTGATGAGCAGGTACGCCACTACGAGGTGCAGGGTTTAGTTGAAAAAATGGAAGCGCACGAATATCTTGGTGCAGTACTTAACGATGATGGACGCTGCGTCGGAGCGGTCATTCACAATTTACGCAGTGGTGAAATCAAAGCGGAAAAAGGCGATGCGGTGATTTTAGCCACCGGAGGTCCCGGACTGGTTTACGGACGTTCGACCAATTCCATGGTCTGCACAGGAACAGCGGTCACATCCGCATATTTACAGGGCGCTAAATACGGAAACGGTGAGTTCATTCAAATTCATCCCTCTGCAATTCCCGGTCGGGACAAATTACGTTTGATGAGTGAATCCGCACGCGGTGAAGGCGGAAGAGTCTGGGTTCCGAAAAAAGCCGGTGATACACGTAAGCCCAAAGAGATTCCGGAAGCAGAACGTTTTTATTTTCTTGAAGAGCGCTATCCGCTTTTTGGAAATTTGGTACCACGTGACGTTGGAGCGCGTGAAATTTACGATATTTGCGTTAACGATAAATTAGGTGTTAACGGCGAAATGAAAGTCTATCTGGATTTGACTCACCATACGCGTGAATTTCTTGATCATCGTCTGGGTGGAATACTTGAGATTTACGAAAAGTTCACTGGTGTTGATCCACGTGAAGAACCGATGGAAATTTTCCCAGCGGTGCATTACTCAATGGGTGGGATCTGGACAGATTACACGCGTACAGACGAAGGTTTGATCGACCATCAGTCCCCACAAAATCAAATGACTTCGATCACCGGACTTTATGCTGCAGGTGAAGCGGATTATCAGTATCACGGTGGAAACAGACTTGGCGCAAACTCATTGCTGAGCTGTATATACACAGGATTAATGATGAGTCCGGGCGTACTCAATTATGTGAAAAATGTTACGCAAGCAGCAGAAGATGTCCCGGAAACTGTCTATACCGCTTCCGTGAAGAAATGGCAGGAAAGTTATACAAACATCAATAGCATGAACGGCAATGAAAATCCTTATGCGTTGCACAGGGAGATGGCGGAAGAAATGATTTCCAATGTTCTGATCGTCAGGGAGAATGAAAAACTGAAATCAACACTCGACAAAATTAATGAATTTGAATCACGCTGGAAAAATGTAAAATGCGTGGACACAACCGATTGGTCCAATCCTGTACCGAGTTTCATCAATCAACTCTGGAATATGATTCAGCTTTCCAAAATTATCACCAAGGGAGCCTTGTTAAGAGACGAATTCCGAGGTTCACATTACAAACCGGAATTTGACCTCAATCAGCCGAGCGATTTCCGGCCTGAGACATATCTGGAATTTGAAAAACAAAAAGAAACCGGTAATATTCAGGAAGATGCTTTTGCTCCAGAACATTTAGCGTACATGGAACGATTCTCTGAAAACAATATCAAATGGCTCAAAACTACCATTGCGACTTATCAGAACGGAGGCCCTGATATTTCTTATGAGGCAGTGGACACATCTCTCATTGCTCCACGCCCTAGAAAATACGACTGAGGATAGAAAATGCCAGATACTGTTACCTTCAAAATTAAACGTCAGGATTCCGAAAGTTCCAGTTCCTACTGGGAAACTTTCACAATACCTTATGTTCCCAACTCAAATGTCATCTCCTGTTTAATGGATATTCAGGCAAATCCAATAAACGCAAAAGGAGAGGAAGTAACACCGGTAGTATGGGAAAGCAACTGTCTGGAAGAAGTTTGCGGTGCCTGCACAATGGTCATAAACGGTAAGGTACATCAGTCATGCAGTGCTTTAGTGGATCAACTGGAAAAACCAATAAAGCTGGAACCGATGAGTAAATTTCCGGTTGTCAGGGATTTAGCGGTAGATCGTACACGGATGTTCAGCGCACTCAAAAAAGTACAGGCCTGGGTCAATGCAGACGGATATCACGACCTCGGTCCCGGAGACCGTCTTCCCCAAAAACATCAGGAAACCGCTTATAAACTTTCTGAGTGCATGACCTGCGGATGTTGTGTTGAAGCCTGTCCGCAATACAGTAGCAGTAACAACTTCCTCGGCGCGGCCGCCATCAGTCAGTCACGTCTCTTTAACATGCACCCAACCGCTAAAAACATGGCCAGCGAACGGCTTGACACTCTTATGCAGGAAGGTGGAATTGCTGATTGCGGAAACGCCCAAAACTGCGTGGAAGCCTGTCCAAAATCAATTCCGCTGACTGAATCCATTGCAGAAATGGGTCGTCAAGTATCAGATAAACTTTGGCATAATATTTTTAAAGCATAGTTTATATTTTTGTCGAAAACAGCAAAATGCTTTCATGTCACAAGATTCTTCCTCAAATCCGCCTGAACGTTTTCTGCTGATCCGTACTGATCGAATCGGTGATACTATCTTAACCCTGATCCCGGCAGCCGTGCTTCTGCGCCAAATTTGAACAAGGCACAATATCGGCTTATTATTCGGCTGTTGCTTGAAAAAACCGCCTGGACAATATTGTCAACAGGAGCTTCAGGAGAGGGAAATTTTGTACATGAGCTAGCCAGGGATTTTCCAAATGAGCGTGTAAAAGAAATGGTAGGGCGTTTTTCACTCGCAGAATTTTTCCCGTAATCCGGAATTCATCTTTGCTTATCACCAGCAGCACCTGTCCTTTGTACATCGCAAGCAGTGAAAGTTCTGCTGCTTGGTTTTTCTGTCCAGTAAAACCTCACACACCTAATCGCTGGGGGCCGTATGATCCCCAGAAATAGGTTGTCACTCCCAAACTGGACAGACCGGAAATTTGTGAGTTTAAAACATGTCTGCACCGAGGATGTCTACAAAAACTTTCGGATTCTGAAATTACCGCAAAATTGTACGAAAAAAGATTGAAGGATTTACATAAAAAACCACCAGCCAAAAACTCAGCATGAATAAAACATCTTCCTGGGAAAATTTTCAGCAGCATTACCTCGAGCTCCCGGAACTGGGCTTCTCACTTGATACATCACTTATGAATGTTCCGGATGTGCTGCCCAATTCTGTAGAAAAACTTTTCCAACGTGCTTTTCAACAAATGCAGGACCTGGAATTAGGAAGCATTGCAAATCCTGATGAAAATCGCATGGTTGGACATTATTGGCTGCGGAATCCGGAACTTGCCCCGTCGGCTGAAATTAAAAACCTGGTCAGCTCTACAGTTGAAAATATTCAGCAGTTTGCGCAGGAAATTCACCAGAAAATACTCCGGCCGCAAAAAGCTGATTATTTCCGGAATGTGCTGTTACTCGGAATTGGCGGTTCCGCACTAGCTCCACAGTTCATGCAGAACGCGCTTGCTTCTGAGTCAGACTGCATGCAATTTTATTTTCTCGACAATACTGATCCGGATGGTATTGACCAAGTCATGTCAGAGCTCGGAGATAAATTAAACTCAACTCTGACCTTAGTCATTTCAAAGTCAGGAGGAACAAAAGAAACGCGCAATGCAATGCTGGAGGTGCGTCACCTCTATGAAAAATCAGCACTGGACTTCAGCAGACACGCGGTTGCAGTCACAGGCGAAAAGAGTCAGCTTGACCTACTTGCAGAAAGAGAAAACTGGCTGCGTCGTTTTCCAATGTGGGACTGGGTCGGTGGTCGAACTTCAGTTTTTTCCGCGGTTGGAATGCTTCCTGCCTCTTTACAGGGCCTGGACATTAAGAAAATCCTACACGGTGCAAAAGTCATGGATGAGCTGACACGCCGTAAGAATGTCGCCAAAAACCCTGCAGCTGTGCTGGCCTGGATGTGGCATCATGCAGGTGCGGGAAGAGGCGAAAAAGCTATGGTAATGCTGCCCTACAAAGACAGACTGCTGCTCTTCAGCCGTTACCTGCAGCAGTTGGTGATGGAATCTTTAGGCAAGGAAAAAGATTTGGAAGGGAAAACAGTTCACCAGGGACTGAGCGTTTACGGTAACAAAGGTTCAACCGATCAACATGCATTTGTCCAGCAGCTGCGTGAAGGCCCCGCGGATTTTTTCGTAACTTTCATCGAGGTGCTTAAAGACCGGAAAAACGTCGGTATTGAGGTTGAGCCGGGAATCACCTCCGGAGATTATCTTCAGGGTTTTATGCTTGGAACAAGCTCGGCGCTTTTTCAAAATGGACGCCCGTCACTCAATATCACACTGGACGAAATTAACCCTCAAAGCCTCGGTGCTTTGATTGCACTTTTTGAACGTGCGGTTGGTTTATATGCCTCGCTTATCGGCATTAATGCCTATCATCAACCCGGTGTTGAGGCAGGAAAACGTGCTGCCGGAAATGTGATTGAGCTTTCATTAAAAATACAGTTCCTGCTCAAGTCTCGTCCAGAGCAACAGTTTACTGCTGCATCGCTTGCAGAAATTTTGGAAGACACGGAAAAAACAGTAACAATTTTCAAATTGCTCGAACACCTCGCAGCTAATGGTCGGGTGCAGAAAATTTCTTCGGATAGCCCATTTTCTGCAGAATTTAAAGCTAATCCCTAGCTTTTACCTTCTGATTTTTTACACCTGATCAGAATTAATTTTGCAAACTTACCACCTTTTTTCAACAGCGTAGTAAAAGTTCTGAAAATAGCCGCATTTTTTGCTGAAAATTCTGTTTGATTTTTTCAGAGTCCAATCATTAATTTGACTTGAATTTTAGCATTTAAAGTATAATTTAGCATAATATGTGCACTACTTGACGCGATCTTTAATTTAGCTTAGGGATACATCCACACTACTTGGGAGAACCTTGTCGCAGTCAATAAAGAAAAGACATATAGAGCTGTTTCTTCCCACTCTAGTTATTTTGTGAAACATCCCCTTCATCCTGAAAATTTTTCTGCAATGCTAAAACGGCTTCAAAATTTGAAATCTACTCTAAGTATGATCATCTTTGTGCTGTTTATCTTACTGTGTCTTCCTCAGTCTGCGGCAGCGGCCAAGAATGAAGCGGAAATCCTGATTTTCAGTCTCTCTCCTGAAAAAGTAGAAGAACAAAAAGGAGTGCTCAAGCTACAGATCAGTACCTTCAGTCCAATTGAGAAAATAATTGTTAATGGAAAACCTCAAAAATTCCCCAAGGCTGCAAGCCTGGCCTGGCTGAAGATTCCTTACATGCTTAAACCCGGTATAAATACTTTTAAAGTTTACGTGAAGACCAAGTTCGGCGAAGCAAAAAAGATAATCCGGACAATTTATGAAACTCCTGAACTCCTTAAAAAAGCTAAGCTTGGTGACCCTTTTCAATTGATCACTATCCTGGGCGGTGTTACAAAAGATAACATTGATAAAGTTAATGACAACAGTAGTAAGTCCAAAGCATTTTCTACAAGTACTCTCTTTGTACCCTCGTACCGCTTCGATCTCTTCGATGATTCCAGCATTTTTCTGCGCGGGGTCCTGATGGGAGACCAGCACCACAATGGTGAATATGCATCCAAAAAGGTTTTGTTTAAACAAGTAAGCATTGAGTGGGAGGAACGAGAGAGCTGGGCAGGCGTCTTAACGCTGTCATTGGGTACAAATGAAGCCGGAACCAGGGAAATCCCCGTAACCTCAACTCCAAGAGACAGCCTTTCAAAAAAATACAAACGGGCGACCCGTGATAACGTCTACACGATAAAGGCCAAACAGGAACTTGGCGAAGGAACGACATGGAACTGGCAGATCGACCGTAAGAAAAAGTCTGTAGAGGGTTCCCACGACGACAGCGGTTCTTCAACCACACTCACGGCAGGTTATGTAACTCCGTTGTTTGGGTTGAAAACAACATTTGGAGGGACTCTCGAAGACACGAATCTAAACGGTACATACAAGGACACCGAAGCAAAAAAAGCCAAACTAAAAGTAGATTATCCAATACCGCCGGTTTCTCTTGGCGTTCAGTATGATTTTTCTGAAACCGAAAATAAAGTTGCTGATCCAGATGTGACCTGTGTTACTACCTGCAGTGGAAAGACAAAGAACCGAAATCAAGTTTATACTCTTAGTTTAAACTATCCTGCCGCACCGTGGTGTATTTTTGGATTAACCCAGAAACATGAAAGGCAGAGTTCAAACATCATCGGAAAAAACTACAAAGTGAATTCGACACAGTTGCAGGTAATACTCATTTATTGAATTTTAATAAAGAACAGCTTAACATCAAAATATTTAAATAAAGATAATTTACTTTATTGATAAAAACTATCATTACTATTATGAAATTTCGTATCTTATTCCTACTTGTACTTTTTCTGGCTTTCATTCCTGCAATCCCTCTGCAGGCGCAGCAGGGAATGCTCTTGCTGGAAAAAGGCTCGGTCAAGGTGATTGGACCAGAACGTACACGTCTGCTGCGCAAGCCCGGTGCTAAAATTGTTCTCAATGCTAAAGACCGTGTACAAACAGGTAAAGATACATTGGTCAAAATCAAGATCAAAGGCAAACCGGAAATCATTGAACTTACATCCCGTGCCTTTTTCCGTATGGGAAAGATCACCAAGCAAACCAGCAGTATTTCGCTGTTGACAGGGAAGGCACGATTTAAGATTAAGGGTAAACTCAAAAAGAAGAGCAAAAGGAAACGCTTTCAAATTCGTACCGTTACTGCGCTGGTAGGTGTGAAGGGGACCGATTTTGTGGTTGGCGCTTCCAACACACAAACGAGCCTTTTAACTATTTCCGGTTCAGTTTCAGTAGCTCCGGTTTCAATGCCGGATATCGAAATTGAAGTCCCTGCTAATCAGGCTTCCACCATTCAACAGGACTCAACACCAACTGCACCTGTTGAAGTTACACCAAAAATGCGTGATCAGATTCTCAAATCGGATTCACCCAAGGCTTTTAGCGGCGTAAAATTTGGGGAAGCTGTAAATCCGGAAGAAGTACGAAAAGAGAATCAAAAAAAGAAAAAGGAAGAAGAGGAAGAACAAAAGAAAGAAGAAGAGAAACAAAAGGAAGAGGGTGGTCCAAAGGAGGACGAGGAAGGTGAGGATGGGGAAGGAAAACCA
>Ga0209228_1000373_pt1 | contig 23289 bp, 19 predicted proteins | sample METZYME_3_150m_FD_187547 | JGI IMG/M metagenome (GOLD analysis project Ga0209228, IMG submission 187547) | Marine microbial communities from oxygen minimum zone in mesopelagic equatorial Pacific - METZYME_3_150m (SPAdes) (version 2) | ecosystem: Environmental > Aquatic > Marine > Oceanic...
TCAGAGCGCAACGAGGCTGTCATGGTCTGAAGAGACTTAATTTCCTTAGAGCTTTTGTCATTTAAGTCATCAAACTTTTTGTTGCTTGCAAGTATTTCATTATTGGCCTTAGCGTTGGCTTGGCTATTAGTTTCGATTAGTTTATTTTTTTCAGTTTTGACTTGATCAAGCTCAGAGCGCAACGAGGCTGTCGTGGTCTGAAGAGACTTGATTTCCTTAGAGTTTTTATCATTTAAGTCATCAAACTTTTTATTGCTTGCAAGTATTTCTTTTTTCGCCTTTGCGTTGGCTTGGTTGTTAGTTTCGATTAGATTGTTTTTTTCAGTTTTGACTTGATCAAGCTCAGAGCGCAACGAGGCTGTGATGGTCTGAAGAGACTTAATTTCCTTAGAGCTTTTATCCTTAAAATCCTCAAACCTTTTGACGCTTTCAATCTTTTCTTTATTGGCCTTAGCGTTAAATTTCTTGGTCGCTTCAACTACCTTTGCTTTGTCTATTTTGATTTTATTAAGCTCCGAGCGCAGTAAGTCGGTGGTTGTTTGAAGAGACTTAATTTCATCTGAGTTTTTATGTTTTAAGGTTTCAAATTGCTTGGCGCTTGCAAGTTGTTCTTTCTTTGCTTTAGCATTGGCTTGCTTAGTGACTTCGGCTAATTTGGCCTTATCTGTTTCAATTTGATTAAGTTTAAAGTTTAGTGATTCGTTCTTTGTCAGAAGAAGTCTAATTTCGGTCGAACTTGTTTCTTTTAAAGCATTAAATTTTTTGTTGCCAGCAAGCCTTTCTTTTTTTGCTTTGTTGGTGGCTGTATTAACTTCTTTAATTAAATTAGCTTTGGCGGATTTAATTTGGGCTAGTTCTGAGCGTAAAGATGCAAAAACTGTCGTAAGAGAATCAACATTATTTTTATTATCAAAAATTGTTGTTTCAATTTCATCCTGTAGTTTGTTATTTGTTTTTATTAATTTGTCTTTATCTGATTTAAATTGAGTTAGTTTAGATTGTAAAAAATCAGTTGTAGATGTAAGGTTTTTAATTTTCTTGTTTGTTTCAGTGGTTGTTCTTTGAAGTTCGGTTCTTGCGAGGTTTCTTGATTCAATGGCTCTGGTTTTGTCTGATTTTATTTGGTTTAGTTTGGAACGTAAAGACTTAATAGTTAATTGAAGAGCAGTAATTTCCTTGGAGCTTTTTGCTGTTAAGTTTTTAAATTTCCCGGCACTTATAATTTCCTCATCTTTCGTACCTGATAGAGGTTTTTTTGCCGTCAATACTTTGATTGGTTTGTCAGGTTTAATTTGATTAATTTCAGGTGCTTGACTTTTTTCTAGCAATTTATGAGCTAATTTTGCTGGCTGCTTAATTTCAATACTTGAATCTATAATTTTTCTGCTAAAACTACTTGATATCCACCCGTATTTTTCTTTTTCATACTCAACATAAAACCAACCCTTTTTACCGATACCATCCAAATCATTTTTGATTTGTGGAACTTTTGTTCCTTTAGATAATTTTGCAATAACAGGGCTTGAGGAAGATGGACGTTCACGTACATTTAATGAATTGCCCCTTGTTGTGATTAATATCAAGAAATTTTCATCTTTCTTTAGGGGAGATGTTTCTTGAGATAAAAATATTTTCCCAGTAATTTCACGTTGAATAACTGCCGGAAGTTTATGTTTTTTTTTGGCAATTGATTCACGTGTAAGTAATATGCTCTCTGAAATTTCTTGAGTTTCTTCTATTTTTTTAATTATACTTAGAGCTTTTTCTTTCGATTGAAAGACGTTTAGTTTTAAATTGATCATCCAAGAAAGATTGGCATTATTTATTTTTTTTGTTTTAGATGGGTTTGATCCCTGATCTAGGGATATTTCGTTTAGAAAATTGGATAGAGTTGGGTCAAGCATTTGCTTTAAATCAAGCTGAGCTTTTATGGCATCTTCTTTTGATGCATAAGGCCCCTTCTTTAGATTAACTACCCAAATGTAATCACTTGAGCTTGTTGGAACCTCTTCTGAAAAGTCACCCTCTTCAATTTTAGAAGAATTGGAAAAATCATAAATTTCAGACTCATCTATAATCAGATTCTCGGTTGAAGTTTTTGCTTCTGCATATATTGCTGATATTATTATTAAAATAAATAATCTTAGGAGGGAAGCCATTTATTGTTAGTTGGATTTGAAAAAAATATCTAAACAATGAGAGACACCAATTCTCTTTTATTCTAATTAAATATTAAGAGGGTGTCGGGCTATTTTGGAATTATTATAGTGAGGAAGGTTTAATAAGTATATAAAATTTGGATTAATGAAGAATATGTTTAAGTATTTATTATAAATTTAGTTGCAAGAAAAAGCATTACGCCCATACTTACGACATCAGTTCCGGTTGTAAGAAAAATACTAGAGGCGGCAGCAGGATCTGCGCCACATCTTTTAAGAAATACAGGTACAAAGGCACCCATCAAACCACTTACAATACAACTTAGAATCATCGATATTAAAATAATTATTGCTAGGGCAAATGCATGCGGATTATTTTGTTCAGTAGCGAGCCAATACATAACTCCAGCGCATATTGCGCCTGTTACAAAGCCGTGAAATAACCCCATTACTGTTTCTTTAAATAATTGTTTTTTAATTTTGCTTCCTACTTCTCCTAATGTTAGCTCTCTTATTAGTACTGCTAGTGCCTGTGCTCCCGTATTTCCCGACTGGCCAGCTAGAATTGGTAGGAACATAGCCAGTAATACAATTTGATCTATTGTGTCTTGAAAAACTCCAACAACAGCTCCTGCAACAAAAGCGGTTATCAGATTGATTAGTAGCCATGGCCCCCTTAATTTTACACCTTTGATCCAAGATGAGTCTATCCCTTCCTCGGGAGAAGCACCCACCATCAGTCCACTTTGCGCACTAAGTTGCAAGGCATGTGATTCTACAATATGACTTCCTCTAAGAATTCCTAATAATTGACCCTCGTTATCAATGACTGGGAATTCTGGTATCTGCCTACCTGAATTTTTTGTAAAAGTTTCTATGACGTCATCTGCAGCTTTTAAACAAACTGGATTCTTTAGACAAATATCTTTTAATAATGTATCTGGTTCATGATAAAAAACATCTTTAATAACTAAAACTCCAGTTACTATATTAGTGTCATCAATAATAACTCCATATGTGAATTGTTTCTGTTTGTGTATATTTTTAATTTTGGCAATTGTGTCCTCAATGTTCTGGTTTTCATTTAAAACCAATGGTGGATAATGCATTAATTCACCGACAGTGCCGGGTTTAAACTTTAGCCCCCTTTTCCATTGAACTGCTAGGTGTTCTGGGCAGTCGTCTAAAAACCTTAAAATAAAATCTTGATCAAATTCTCTTAATAAACTTAAGGTTGTGAGTTTTGGTATACTTGTAAAAAGTCTGACCAGTTGTTTTGTGGAAAAAATACTAAGATCTTCGTATTTTTTATAATTTTCATTGGTCAGTATTTCTGATACGCTCATTATTTTTCCTGTAAATTATAAATTTTCGTTTCTTGACTTATACATGCGTTTATTTGTTCTATTAAACTATCTGCACTATCGGTACGTTTAGGATTAAGTTGCACATTTCAATGTATTTTAGACACTTTGTCAAGTAAACTCCCATTATTCAAACTATTAGCATGTTAATTATGTTAGGATATTTACTGTGTTTTTTTCGATCTTTTCTAGCCTTTATTATTTCATTTGGTTTTTTTCCTTTTTCCCGTTTTCCTTCCTATAATTTTTTAAATTAAGGTGAATTCCTAATGGTTGAATCCATGAAAGAGGTTTTTAAAAACTTACCTATAAATTTGTTTGAGTCGCATAACTTTTATTTAGTTGAAGCTGGCCTAGTATTTCTTGGCGCACTATTTCTAGACTTATTTCAACGTAAAACATTAAATAGTTTAAAAGAAAAAGCAAAGCGTACCAAAACTATTTGGGATGATGTTTTTCTTGGAGCCTTGGCTCGGCCTATAAGCATAATTATCTGGATATCCAGTGTTTCTTATGTTGCTGATATCATTCAGCAGGCCACTCAAAATATGCTTTTTTATGAGCTTTTTGAGCCAGCTAGAGAGATAGCTATCGTTTTTTCAATAGTTTTATTTTTTATTGGATTAATTAATACAGCAGAAAAAAATATTTTGTTGCAGTCGGATGTTTCTGATGAAACAACCATTCATGCTTTAGCAAAACTTGGTTACATGGTCGTTGGTATTGCTGGAGTATTAACATTACTTCAATCTTTAGGTTTAAGCATTTCTGGTCTTATGGCATTTGGAGGTATGGGAGGTATTGCGGTTGGTTTCGCCGCCCAAGATTTATTAGCTAATTTTTTTGGCGGATTATTCATTTACACTGATCGTCCTTTCTCTGTGGGTGATTGGGTTCGCTCTCCAGACCGTAATATTGAGGGTACGGTTGAGAAAATTGGTTGGCGAGTAACACGAATTAGAACATTTGATCAGCGCCCCTTATATGTTCCGAATGCGGTTTTCTCTCATATTGCTTTAGAAAACCCTTCTCGAATGACTAATCGGCGAATCAAGGAAACTATAGGAATAAGATATGACGATGCCGGAAAAATGAGGAAAATTATTGAACTTACTAAATCGATGCTCCTGGCCCATCCGGAAATTGATACAAGCAAAACATTAATAGTAAACTTCAATTCTTTCGCCTCGTCGTCCCTTGATTTTTTTATCTATACTTTCACTAAAACCACTAACTGGGTTGATTATCATCAAATTAAACAAGATGTTTTGTTGAAAGTATTGGATATAATAGAGGGGCAGGGTGCAGAATGCGCTTTCCCAACTTCAACCGTGCATATGGCCGACGGTGAAATATTTAGGAATATCGATAATGAATCTTAATACCTCCTTACCTCTTAAACTAATATTTCCCTGATAATGTTTAACTTAGTACTTCTAGTTCATTTAAGAATAATTTATTTTTTGTTGTTTGTGCTTTTAGTATTTGGGCAAATTGGATGCTTTAATTTAGGCCCAGTTTCAATAAAAAGCGAAAGAAGTAAATATAACTTGTCTATTCAAAAGACCAACGACGAACAGCTTTTGTTAAACCTAGTTAGGCTAAAATATCGGGATACCCCATTTTTCTTAGAAGTTGGTAATGTTGCTTCTCAGTTTAGGTTAAAAAATAAGGCAAGTTTCACAGCACAACTTGAAAGCATAGTTGAGGATATCTTTAATTTAGGGGCAAGCACCTCTTACGAAGAGAGTCCGACGATTAGCTATACACCGTTGCAGGGTGATAAGTTTGTAAAGAACATTCTTTCAACATTACCACTGAAAACGATAACACTTTTATTTCATTCTGGTTGGAGTATTGAGAGAGTATTTAGAGTATGTTTTCAATTGTTAGGTGAGCTTGAAAACGCTCCAGGTGCTTCGGGGCCTACCCCAAAAATTGCCCCAAAGTATAAAGAATTTCAAGAAGCTGTAACATATTTACAGGAGTTAGACGACCGAGATGCTTTGCGCATAAATTATCAAGAGTCGAACGGACAACCACAGATGGTGTTGCAGATTTCAAACGATGCTAAAACTTCAAAATCTGCTTTGGCGTTCGCCCGAACTATAAATGCTGCTCCTGAACAACAAATATATGTATTAAATCATTTTCCAACCCCAGAGCAGGTGGATCACTTAAGAATTATTCCAAGATCTTTGCTTGGTATTATGTTTTATTTATCCCAATCCATTGAAATTCCTAAGAAAGATGTGCTTAAGGGCAAGGTTACCCTTACAAAAAATATAAAAGGAGAGGACTTTGATTGGTTTGAGGTTACTGGTGAATTACTAACTATTCGATCTTCCAGCGAGGAGCCGTCGAATGCCATTGTTCGAATATTCTACAGGGGTACTTGGTTTTATATTGACGATTCAGATATGGATTCCAAATCCACCTTCTCACTTTTAACGCAAATTTATTCATTACAATCAGGGACAATTAAGAGCACGGAACCAATTTTGACAATTGGAGTGGGTTCTTAAAATAATATTTTTTTTATTCAACGGATATTTAATAAACTTAACAGGTAGTTTTTGGAGTTATAGAACTATTCACTCTATTTATGGTATCCCTTACAAGGTTATTGCAATTTAAATATTTAGGCACGCTATTAATGCTTGTTTTAAGTAGTATTTTTTTTAGCTGCACTAAGTATGGTCCTGTTTTTTTACAAAGTGAAAGAAGCCAATATAACCAAGCTCTTCAGAAAACTAATGACGAACAACTCCTTCTTAATTTGGTTCGTTTGAAGTACCACGACACACCTCTTTTCATGGAAGTGAATAGTATTGCTTCACAGTTTACACTTCAGAATGATATTGCTATAAGTTCACAGCTTAAGGCAGGGGCTAAAGGGATTTTTACTCCTGGCGCTAGTACTTTTGTAGAAGAAAGACCAACCATCAGTTACTCTCCACTACATGGAGAAAACTTTGTGCAGGGTGTCTTGACTGCGATTTCATTTAAGACCATTGTGCTTTTATTTCATTCTGGATGGAGTGTTGAACGAATATTTAAAATATGCTTACAGCGTATCGATAAAATTAAAAATGCTCCAAGCGCTTCAGGCCCTACCCCTAAAATTGCTCCTAAGACGGCGAAATTTTTTAAGGTGGCTAAGCTTTTGCGTGAACTACAAAAAAAAGGGGGACTTGACTTGTTATACCGAGTATCCGATAAAGAGCCTCAACTGGTAATTCATATCTCAGAGAAATTTAAAAATTCTCAGCTTGCAAATCAGTTTTCTCGTTTAATAAATGCCCCTCTTGGAAAAAACAGTTACGTCTTTGGAGCCCCAAGTGTAAAAAATAAACAATCTATTGATATCGTTACTCGTTCTTTATTAGGAGTTATGTTTTATTTGTCACAGGCTGTAGATGTTCCTGGTAGTGACATTGAAGAGGGAAGGGTTACAGTAACTAAAACGGATAAGGGAGAAGTTTTTAATTGGATTGGGATTACAGGAGAACTACTTCGTATTAACAGTAGCCCTAATCCACCTAAAGATGCAAGTCTACTGATTTTTTATAGAAGACATTGGTTTTACGTACACGATTCTGACTTAATATCCAAGTCTACCTTTTCTCTTTTGGCACAGCTTTACGCTTTGCAGGCCGAGAGTGAAAATTGATTACTTGAAGCTCAGGAATCTTCTTCAGGAAGGTCGGGGAGTGAATACTTAGTTGCTCGAGCTAGATTGCTTTGAACCATGAATCCGTGTGTACCTTCTCCAATCCCAGCTTTTTCATATATAAAACTGAATATTTCATCAGCTCGTTCAGCATCGACTATTACATCAAACACATCAACTTCTACCCAATCACCAAAAGGGGTATTACTGGAAGTACCGGTTCCCCGACAACTGGTCACATTACCCGTAGATAATCCTGTTTCATTTTTTAATGCCTTTACCAAGTCAAGCCCTGTGCCTTTCGGAAGGTAACTAGTGATCAGTTTTGAGTTTGTGCTTGCATCCATGGTTTAATACTCCAAGTTTATTAATAAAAAAATGCAACCTATTAACCCGCAACCTTTGCAAGTACTTCTGGTGGAATATAAGTTGCCGCTTTATCAAGATTAGTTATATAGGCGATTCCCATACCTGGAGTGTCTAACTTTCCAGCAAGGTACATTGATTCAAAAACCCGATCTACTTGTTCTGTGGAAACGACCACTTGAATCACCTCTTTTTCAACTTCTACAGCGACCCCTAATATCCCGAGACGCTCCCGCATTCCCATACCTCTGCCAAAATTAACTGTTGCGCCTTGAGCTCCTGCTTGTCGGGCAGCACTAATGATATCATCAGCTATGCCTCTTTGAACTACACAGGTTATTAAAGCTACATCCTTTAGTACCGTAATTTCTCTCTGGGCCATCTTTTTTTCTCCCTAATTTAATTAAGCCGCGGATTTATTTTTTGATCCTCTTTGAACCCAAAGCCCGGTTATTAGAACCGATACAATCGGGCATATGGATGCCATGGAAAGAATACCAAATCCTTCTACGGCCTCTACAGCATTTCCAAACCCTAATCCCATCGCTAAAACGAGAGGAACTGTAATTGGCCCTGTCGTGACACCAGCACTATCCCAAGCCACATTCACAAACTCTTCAGTTGAAAGAGCCGTCAGAACTATTCCAAGTGTGTAACCAATAATGACCATATAAGCTATAGGCCATTCAAAAATTATTTTCATTACTCCTAAAGTTAATCCAAATCCCACACCGATTGAAACTGCATACATCAGCGTACTCTTCTTGAATGAACCATTGGTTAAATTTTCAACTGTTTGTCCTAGCGCGTTCAATGCAGGCTCTGCCAATGTTGCACCAAAACCTAATAACCAAGCAAACATACCAGCTATAAATATACCAAGTGCATATGTGTATAAAGGTGATCCAGCAACAGCTGGAATTGCATTAAACGCCGCTGGCACCATGCTTCCTGATTGTTCACCTAATTTAGCAAGTCCATAACTCAGCCCTACATTAAAGATCATCATTCCAGTTACGCAAAGCACTAAACCATAAGTTAGGATTCCTGCTTCCTGAACTTTCTCTCTCAAGACGAGCTTGAGAACTAAAAATAGAAAAATTACCAATGGAATGATTGCTTGCGCGCCTCCTTTTATTTCAGCCCATGGCGTAACTTCATGCCAAGCGGGTAAAGCTGCAGCAGCTGTAGATGCTTTAGCAGCAGCAATTATCGCTTCTGGGGTAGTTACCGTTGAAACGTAGACGGCAAGGCACAAAACAGCAATAATAGGAAATAGGGATGCAAGTGTAACAATTCCAAACCCAGAAAGAGACGACTCACCCTTACCACCTGACGCCGCAATACCTATTCCAAGAGCAAGAACGAGAGGCACTGTAACAGGACCAGTAGTAACCGCCCCGCAGTCCCAAGCTAAACCAAGGATTTTGGCTAGATCTGGATCTTGCATGCAATAGACTGTAAGAGCAATTGTTGGAACAAGAGCCATATAGATCATTGGCTTTAAGCTCCAGTTATAAAGAAAACGGGCGGTTCCTAGAACTGCCGCTAACCCGACCCCCATACCAACCATAAGTACCAGTGTTCCAGACCATTCACCTAACAAGGTACGTAAAAAAGGCGCCTTTTCAACATTAACAATAGAGCCCACAGCTTGAAGAGCCCCAATAGCCGGTTCTGCAAACGTTACCCCAATTCCCAAAAGAAAAGCTATTAGGAGAACAACGGGGAGAGGTGATTTTTTTGGTAAGTTGGTTCCAATAACTTCGCCAAAAGGCATCAGTCCAAGTTTCAGACCTTCCATAAAGACCATCAGGCCAAGAATTACGGCTCCAAGCCCACCTGTTATAAGAAATGCTTCTTGAACAGGTTGGCGCAAAATAAGTATTTGAAAAAGAATCAAGTAAATCGCTAGCGGGAAAACTGCTTTGACTTGTTCTATTAGCCGTACGTTAAAATAGGGGGCTAATAGGTTGTATATGTCTGCTGATTGTAATTTTAACTTGGGAGGTTGATAGGGAACCGCTTGGCCTTGGCTATCTACTTCTGGCTTTGGAGTCAGGTTATTATAAGATACCGATCTTTGTTTTATTGTGGACTCCCGAACATACTGCCCATATTGGATTTCTGATGGCATATACGGATTCCTTTTAGAAAATTAAAATTTTTAAAAATTTTATCGGATTTTGATTATAATAGCAAGTATCTTTTTGAATTAATGTGCGTTACATCAAATAGAGGAAGAAAATTTCTAAAAAAAATAACTTATTATTTTATCCTAAGTATTGCTTTTAAAGGACACCATCCAATTACACCTGTAAATAAGGGGATTAAACCAATAATTGCAATAGCGATACCCCTTTCAACTAAGCATGCATGAGATATAAAGCTTTCCCACTCCCAACACGGAATTTGGTAGATCGGTGTTGTATAGCTCATCCAATAGCTGCCTGAAACCCAAAATCCCCATGCTATAAGGCAAAAACCAATGCTTATTCTTAAAATTCTTTCTAAACCTTTTTCGTTTGTTAAGGGCATATTGAAATCTCCTAGCAATATGTTTTAAGCTAGTATGAAGTTGTGATCAGGCGTGTCAAGCTCTAAAAATAAAATAAATAAAAACAAGATCTTATGGGTAAGTAATGAGTAACTTAGATCAGGATGTTGATGGCATGATTCTGTTAAATTACTTAATAAGGGCGATGGATTCTCCGTCCACTACATAGCGTAATTGGTTTTTCAGGGGCGGTTTATCGTTTTGATGAACAAGAACAGTTTTGTGTTTAATTTTTTTTTCTAAATTAAGCAATGATTCATAATTTGTGTGAAGGATTCCCCCACCAACATCGTGAATTATTAGGTCAGCATCCCATATAAAACTAAGGATTTCATTTTTTCTAGTTTGGGTAAAAGCACCTTTTTCATACCACGCATTTACTTTAGGAATATCATATTTTGTGTCTCCAGAGTGACTAATTGTTTTTTGTATTTTCCCTTTGGCATATGTGATTTTACAACGCCCTGTAGGAATTGAATGTAAAGAGTAGTCAAACTCAAAAAAAGTATTATCAAATTCTGGAATTTTTATTTTTTTATTGGGTTCCACTTCAACAAACTCTACAAATCTTTCTATGGAATTTCTTGATAAAGAGGTGAGGGCTTGTGTTTTTCGTAAAAAGCTTTCATAAATAATTCGAGAGCTAATAAGGTAGGTTTTTCTTTTTTCGAGAAGATTTTCTAAGACACCAGCATCATGATCCGAATGAACGTGTGTTAAGAAAACATGGTTTACATTATTTTTATTAATTCCATAATTTAATAGAACTGAATTATTGTCGGCAACTACATCAATCATTATTCCTTTATTTTCTGCCCAGACGATTAAAGAACTATTTTCTTTGTCGTGCGAAAACCCAGATCCCACACCAACAAACGTCACACCAAAAAAAGGAGCTTTGATTTGATTAAGACTCTTTGTTTTAGGTTTTATGTGAGTAGAGTTAAGGTTGACTGCACAGTGTTCGGTTTTTTTCTCAACTATTTTAAAAATTCCTGGCTCAACTTCTCGGATTTTAAGTTTTTTGTTCTTGTTTGATGCGCTATTTAAAATGCAAAAATTTGATTTGTTTATATAGTTAAACTTAATTAGATTGGAAATAAAACTGTTTCTATCTTTTTCTTTTGCTAATGAAAACAAATCCAATTCCTTTTTAAGTTGAGCACACTGAATATATATTTTGGTTAGTTTTTTTGAGAGGTTTTTAATATTGTTGTTAAGAATCAATGGCGTCTTGCAAAGAATTTCATCTTCTATAAAATTTTTGATTTCATTGTTGATTTTTAATTTGCTTTCATGCGCGCTTACGAGATTATCAAATAATAAAGAAATGTCTTTGTTTGTGGCAAGACCTTTGATGAGAAACTTGTGAAGATTTTTTTTGCTTTCTTCATCTAAGAGGTTTTCGTTTAACAATTTATAGCTTTGAGATTCTAATAATTGTCGAAACTTTGGTCCAAATAGAGTTTCGTTTAAAATGGTTCTAAATCTTTTTTCTTGTTCTGGTAGGCAGTACACGGATACAGTTGAACCTGGAGCTTTTGAAAATAAAAAGCTGTAAACAATAAATTCAAAATCAAAGTTATTTAAATCGTCACAAAATATTTTGGATGGAATAATATATTGTGCAGGTAATGGTTTTTTGATTCTCAAAAAATCTTTTACTATTCCCGGTGGGCAACCAAAAACTATTTCTCCATAGTCTTTAGTTTCCAATAAACTATAATATTTTTCATTACGAACATTAAAGTTTTTTTTGTTCATTGTTTCCTTAATGTCAGTAATGTTTCATGCAGAATAGCTCTTACTATTATTTTTATATAATTGGTGAAATTGTTTCAGGGGTCACTTGGACGTCATGGTTAGAACGCCATCCCAGTTTTTCGGTGGGTTTTTTTTCAATCCTTCTATACGGTCTATATAAGTTTGTGAAAGTGCATCGTCGGCATTTAGTTTAAGACATTCTTTAAAAGATTTTATAGACTTGTCCCAACTTCCGGCTCTGTAGTGTTTTCGTGCTTCTTTAAAATGGTTCACTGATTCCATTAAGTTTGGAAATGAATCATCGGTGTGATAGTCCAGAACTTCATATACACCAACAGGTTCAGTTTTTCCTTTTACAATAATATTATCAACATCGCGTATTTGATAAGTTCCTTTAAGTTTTGCAACTGTGTATTCGCTTATCAAAAGCTTGGCTGAATAAGCTTTACACGCGCTCTCTAATCTTGCGGCTAAATTAACGCCATCACCTATCATTGTAAAATCCATTCTTTTGGGTGATCCGATATTTCCTGATACTATTTTATCTGTATTGAGGCCAATGCCCATGTAGACTGGTAACTGGCCTTGTTTTTTACGTTCAGTATTCCAGTCTTCTAAGCTTGTGAGCATGGAAATAGCTGCCCTCATAGCTCTATCCTCATCATCATCGTGCGAGATAGGAACTCCAAAGGCGGCCATGATCGCATCCCCTATAAACTTATCTAGCATTCCTTCTTCCTTGCTTATACAGTCGACCATAATTGTGAAATAATCATTCAATAAAGAAACGGTTCCTTGGGCCCCCAGTTCTTCGGTAAGGGTTGTAAAGCCACGTATGTCTGAAAAAAGTAGAGTGGCTACCAAGTCTTGGCCACCGAGCACATCGTCTCCTCCTGCAAGTAATTGATCGGCTACACCGGGGTCCATATAACGAGACATAGTTGATTTCATTCGTTTCTCAGAACTAATGTCTTCGATCATAATCAAGGTCCCTAAATGCTTGCCTTCAGGATCGGCGAGCGGAAGAATGGAAGTATTCGCAGAGATACTTTCTTCTCCAAAAACTAATTCGGCATCCATCGTTATTTCTGCTTCCTGCGTTTTTGATACTCCTTCCACTTGATCCATAATCCAGCTATTTTTATCCACAAAATGTTCTTTGCCCGTTAAGCCGATAATTTCTTCCTCAGTAATTGACATAATTTTTAGTCCTGCTGCATTACAAGTAACTATTGCCCCTTCATCATCTAATGTTATTACGCCATTAGACATACTTTGCAGCATTCCATCGGAATAATTTTTCATATTTTGGACATCATCAAATAGCTTAGAGTTTTCCAGTGAGATGGCTACTTGTGTTGTGAATGCTCTAAGTCGTGACTCATCTTCATCAGTAAAAGGCCCGCCCTTTTTATTAAGAACCTGGGAAACTCCTATGACTTCTCCTTCTTTTGTAGTTATTGGGGCGCAGAGGACTGATTGTGTAAAATATCCAATTTTTTTATCGAAGGTTGGATTAAAACGGAGATCTGCATAGGCATGAGGAATATTTAGTGTTTCTCCTGAGGTAAATACGGTCCCAGCTATTCCGACATGGTTTGGTAGTCGAATTTCTCCGACACCGTCACCCCCAGCAACTCTGGAAAAAAGCTCATTAGTTTTTGGATCATTGATGAAAATAGTCGAACGATCAGCATCTAACATTCGGGTAATTTCAGCAACGACATTTTGAAGCAACTTGTTAAGATCAACTTCTGCAGTGATTGTCGCAACAGTATCTAAAAACTCCATTTCTTGAGCACGTTTTTTTCGAATTCGTTCGACTTGTTGGGTACCGGCCAAAGTAACTGAAGCCTGGCTCGATAATGTTTCTAGAAGATTTAAATCTTCCTTTGTGAACCTTCCTTTGTTTTTATTTAAAGCCTGTAATACTCCTATAACTTGTCCTGCCATAGTTCTAACGGGAACAGAAAGGATGTTTTTTGTTTCAAACCCTGTTTCTTCGTCAATTGACTGATCATGTCTTGGGTCGGCTTTAGCGTCATGTATGGTAAGACTCTCTGCATGAGTAAAAACATATCCAGCAACACCTTGGTCATTTAAAACTCTTATCTCTCTTTCAAGATCACCTAAAGCAACACGTGAGTAAAGTTCTCCTGTCTGATCATCGTTGAGAAACAATGTGCTTCTTTCACAGTCCAATTCTTTTGCAGTAATTTCAATTAATCTATTTAGTACCTCGCTTAATGATTCAAACCCTGCTATTTCACGGGTCATTTCAAGAAGGAACTCAGCTCGTTCGAGGCGTTTGTTTAGCTTTAATAGTTTACTTTGTTCAATGGTTACGTTCCCCTTACCACCATTTTTCTGGCTCGCTGTAATCGAATCAATAAGGCCATCTTTTTTTTTTGTTACTGGAGTCTTATTTTTTAATGTTTCTTTGTTAGCATTTTCCATAGTATTAATTTTTATGTTAATGAAGGAGCAAGTTCATCATAAAAAGCACACTCCATTCTAGTTGCAAAAGAACTAACATAACACCGAGTTATTTTGTTAGTTGACTCCAGGTTATTCTTTCTCAAGTTTTTCTCTGAGATTAGAGATCGTGCTCTTTAGCACTTTAATTTCACCAGAACTAGCCAGTTTTTCCTTTTGAATAGCTTCTGCCATATCGAATTTGCTTTTTTCCAGCTCATCTCTGAGAGAAGCGGCTGTGCCTTTAAGAGCTTTGATTTCATTTTTACTGGATAGTTTTTCGAATTGAATAGCTTCTGCCATATCAAACTTACTTTTTTCTAGTTCATCTCTGAGAGAAGCGGCTGTGCCTTTGAGAGCTTTGACTTCATTACTGCTGGCAAGTTTTGCTGCTTGAACAGCCTCTGCCATATCGAATTTGCTTTTTTCCAACTCATCTCTGAGAGAAGTGGCTGTCCCTTTGAGGGCTTTGACTTCATTTTTACTGGATAGTTTTTCGAATTGAATAGCTTCTGCCATATCAAACCTACTTTTTTCTAGTTCATCTCTGAGGGAGGCTGCGGTACCTTTGAGGGCTTTAACTTCATTATTGCTAGCAAGTTTTGCTGCTTGAACAGCCTCTGCCATATCAAACCTACTTTTTTCTAGTTCATCTCTGAGGGAGGCTGCGGTACCTTTGAGGGCTTTAACTTCATTATTGCTAGCAAGTTTTGCTGTTTGAACAGCCTCTGCCATATCAAACCTACTTTTTTCTAGTTGATCTCTAAGGGCCGTCGCTGTGTTTTTAAGTGCTTTAACTTCGTTAGCATTTTCAAGTTTTGTTTCCTGTATAGCTTGGTTTTTAGCAAAACCCATCCTCTCCATTTCGTCACGCATTACCCGAACGGTTTCTTTTAGGGTTCGAATTTCTGTTTCAAGCCCTAAAATTGGATTGTCAGCTAAAGATTCACTTTCAGATTTCTGAATCATAATTAGAAAAATGGAATAGATAAAATGTCAAAGTCTTGGTATGTATTGAGTTTTCAATAACTCTATCATAATACAGCGTTATTTTATAGGAGGTTAATAGGGTCGTTGATGATAACTTGTGATGAGGCTGCGTGGAAGTTATGTATTATTCTTATATATAATAGTGAAAAAGTCTTCAAGGAGCCTATCTATTAATGGAATCTATATATTTTTTTAACCAGAAGGTCATATATTAATAAGCTTCTATTAAAACTATATTTTTATTTATATTTCCTACAAATAATTTGTTGGAATTTTTTTTAATTTTTGAGAGTTATTTTTTATTTTCAACTTTTAAAAGTTTCTTTCACCTTGCAATAGAATTCTTCATTTGAAATCCAGTGAACCTCAAGATAGCGAGGTATTTTTGTTTGGCGGTCAATTTTTGCTGACTGTATCTGCTGAGGGGTAAGATTGGTGGCATACCTTAAGGTTGCTTGTTTAAGAATGGCCCACTGTAAATCTGCACCTTCCATTAAAGCTGATGATAGATAAGCTCCAGTGAGGTTGGCGTTTAAAAGTAGAGAATTGCGAAGGTCTGTTTTGAAGAGTTTTGCAGCATATAAGTTAGAGTGTCTTAGGTCTGTTAGCCTGAGATCTGCTTCACTCAGATCAATTTTTTGTAAATCAAGGTTGCTAAGGTCAACTTTTTTTAAGTTCGCTTTTTGAAAGCGGCATCCACTTATTTTTGCGTCGTGAAATTTTACCCCTCGGCAATCGGTTCCGTTTAAATTTGCTTCTTTTAAATCAGAGCCGGCAAAGAAAGCCTTACTTAGGTTGGCACCTTCTAAGTTTGCACCAGTTAAAATGGCATTTCTAAAACAGGCATTATCAAGAATTGCTCCCTTGAGATTGGCATTCTTGAGGTTGGAATCGGTAAAGTCGGCTTTTCTAAGGTCAGCGCCGCTCAAATTCGCTTGTTCTAGGTCTGTACCTATCATTACTACAACAGATTTCTTATCCTGAGAGCCTTGGCCCTTACCTGTTTTAATCCCACTCAGATTAGCATTACGAAGACTGGCCCCAGTAAAATTGGATCCTGTAATATTGGACTCTCTTAAGTTTATGCTTGTTAAATCTTTATTAGTAAAATCGTAATCGGTTAGATTTGTGCATTGCAAATCAGCATTACAAAGATTGACATTGCTAATATCCTTTCCAAGGAGAACTGCTTGGCGTAAATTAATTTCTTCATAGATGGAATTTAGGTTTTTCACTTTCGGATAAACTTATAAAAAGAGTAAATAATTTTAGCTAGATAAGATTCTCATGTTTGAGGGTTCATTGGACTGCAGTTAAAGTATTAAGTCGTTTGTGTTCAAGAGAAATTTTTTCACCTTAACTAGCGCTTATAGATATAAAAATTTCATATTCTCAAAATTAAGGGCAATAGGTTTCTGTGAAATTTTTAAAATTAATGACTTAAATAATGCCCTCGACAGGACTCGAACCTGTTACCCCCAGATTAGGAATCTGGTGCTCTATCCTGATGAGCTACGAGGGCAATTTAAGAATATTAAGTTTTTTTCAGACTAGTCTAGATCTACAAGTATAGAATTACTCTCAACCTTAACGGGATAAACTTTTGTATTAAAAGTAAGGCTTACATTACATTCTCCTGTTTTAAGGTCAAAACGATATCCATGGTTAGGACATTTAATGCCTAGACCGTCTAATTTTCCTCTTATAAGTGGAGCTGTCCCTTTGTGCGGGCAAATATCATTTATTGCAAAGTATATATTCTCTATATTGAAGATAGTAATGCGTAGGCCATTAATCTCTATTCTTTTGCGTTTTCCGGAAGGAATTTCTTCGACTTTAGCAACTATTGTATAATTACTCACTTTATTCCTAGTAACTTTTGCTTATTCAGGATAATTCTATAGGAAGTTTTGAGTTTTGGCTCCAATCCCACCAAGAACCATCATAGTTACGAACTTTGTATCCAAGATGCCTCAAAACAAAATAAGCCATCGCTGATCTTACTCCGCCTGTACAATATACAACAACTTCTTTTTCGTAAGTTATATTAAATTGATTTAGTATGTTTAATAAGTCCGGTTTGCTTTTCATATGCCCGTTAGGTAAGAAAAAGTCTGGCCAATGTATGTGAACGGCAGTAGGTATATGTCCTCCCCTCGGAGACCCGTAGGGAATGTCCCCGTAATACTCTTCGCGCGTCCTGTTATCTATTAGGGTGAAATTATTTGAACCAAGTTTTTCCATGATCATTTTTTGATCAGCCGATACCTCATGATTTAAAAGAATATCATCTACCGTTAAAAGTATTTTTTCTGGTTTGTCTCCAGGACCATATTCTAATTTATTTCCAGAGTTTTGCCAGTATTCTACACCACCCTCAAAAATACTTACTTTTTTAAACCCGAACCGTTCAAACATCCAAAAAAAGCGCCCATCCTCGCGCCATGGATCATTAGGTTCACCATAAATTACAATTGATTTTTTTGAATGGATACCGTAGCGATTCAATCGAGTTACGATAAACTTTGGATCTTCAACTAATAAGCCTTTAATTCCGTTGACTTTTTTAGTGTAGTCTTGCCATTTTCCAATATGGATTGATTTTGGAATATGTCCAAGTAGATATTTATACTTAGAGCGAGTATCAATGATGACTAGGCTATCTGACGAAATAGATTTTAAACTTTCAAGATTGATAGTCAGGCTTTGACCAGAACTTAAAGAGGGGTGAGCAAAAAGGATTAAACCTTGTAAAAACAAGAAACACATCCAGTTATGATACGTTCTTATTTTTCTTGACAAAATACGGTTTGCGCTTGTAATATCGGGCTTCATTTTTCCTATTATCCTGTTATCTGAAATAGTTAATTGGTGTAACTAGCTAGTGAATTGTTAGCTATTCAAACAGGTAATTATTCTATTATAAAATATTAAACCTGAGATTCCTTCATTTATTTTTTTATAGATAAATTTTTTTTTTGGGTTGATGGTCTAACTATATTGTTGTTTAAAGATTGTATTAATTTGAGAATTAAGGAAATATCGGAGGACTCATGAGCAGTGATCAGGACAAGGAAAATAACTCTTCTGAAGAGCGTATTGAAAAAATAAAACAAGAAGAAACTGAAGATCCGACAGAATACTATACCCAGGGTGAATCAGAAGAACATTTTGATGAAGAATCCGAACTTAGCAAGCCAGTTCCACATGTAGAAAAGGCAATGGAGGAGATGAGTTTATTAAAGGCAGTTGCTTATTTGGGATTCGGTTTGGCAGCTTTAGCTATTGTGTTCATTTTATTTTTTATTCGAGATCTTGATCACCGCGTAGGGGGTGTTGATTCTGCTGTGAATACTCTTGAAGAAAAAATGGCACCGCTAAGAAAAGAGGTTAAAGCCGGTCTTGATCAGGTAAATGCAGATATTAATGGACTGAAAACGAAGCTAGAGGACAGAGAAAATAGAGCTGCTGTAATGGAGCTTAAGCGTTCTCTAGTTGCTATTCAGAGTATGAGATTAAGTGATAGTCCTAAAGCTGAAGCAAAATCAAATGAGGTTATTGCAAGTATTCAAGCATTGCTAGGTGAATTTGGACCTGGAGATTCTGTTGTAGATACAGACTCTTCTTCACCCACGTCTATAGGTGAAGTAAAAGTTGAAGAAGTTCCCGATTTAATAGAGTTACCCACCGTAGAGCAACCAAGCGAGGAGCATGGGGCGCCACCTACTGAAGAAGCTTCGAGTACGGAGAATGTGGCCCCACCTACTGAAGAAGCTTCGAGTACGGAGAATGTGGCCCCACCAACCGGAGAATCTGAAAGTGAAGAGGATACGGCTCCATCAACTGAACAATTTGAAGAGCCTATTGAGGAGAAAACAGGAGAGGCAGAGAGTGACGCAGAAGGTGATGATGAGGATGATGAAGACGACGAGGATGATGAGGACGAGTAAAATGCTATCTAAAAACGTCATTCAATTTGAATTTTAATTCGGAATGTCTACATTAAAGTATTCTTTTTTCATCGCCCTTATTATATTTGTTTCCTTATTTGCTGCAAAGAATATGCATACTGTCGAGATTTATTTTTTCGATAGTTCTTCCTCTGAGAAAATTATTAAAGCTCCAACCATGGTTTTGATATCGTGTTCATTTGGATTAGGTTTTTTAATTGCTTGGTTTTTTGAGTTGTTTTCTCAATTAAAACTGAAAGCTCAGATTCGCGAGAAGCAAAAAAATATTGATAAATTAGAAAAAGAGCTATCACAATTGAAACGAGAATCTGATGAGAGTGAACAAATTCAAAGTCCAACTCCTTTGTAGAACCTTTAATAATTAAAAGTTCTAATAATACCTGCATTTTGATTTAGAATTCTTTGGTTGTTGCTGTGTTAAACAGTGAACTCCTCCTTGCCCTTTGACAAGTATGCGTGAATCAATGGGGGCTATTTTTTTTTTCGGAAAGCATCTTTGTAGAATTTCTTGAGCGACCACGTCCTTTGGATCGCTAAATGTTGGTACTAAAACGGCTTTATTTCCAATGTAAAAATTAGCGTAACTGGCAGGAAAACGAAAGTTGTTTTCCCTTATTGCTCGTGGCATTGGAAGAGGGATCAATGTAAAACTTTTCCCAGCTTGGTCGGTAGCTTTTTTTAAACTTTTTTCTATTTCTTTTATTCTATGATAGTTTTCGTCACTTTTATCTTCCTCGCGAATATAAACAATGGTTTTAGGATTGACAAATCTAGCTAGGTTATCAATATGACCATCAGTATCATCTCCTTCAATGGTCCCATCTAACCAGATAATATTTTTGGTTCCTAAATAACTGCTTAAAAACTCTTCTATCTCCATTTTTGACAACCCATTATTTCTATTGTTGTTTAATAAACAGGAAGTTGTTGTCAGGCATGAGCCTTTGCCGTTTACGTCAATAGACCCGCCTTCTAGAATAATTCTTGGATCAAACCACGGTAGATTTAATTCACGTGCTATTTTATCACAAGCTTCATTATCATTAACCCATGCATACTTTTGACCCCATGAATTAAATTGCCAACAATTAATTGCAATTTGACGACCGACTGATGATTTTCGAACAATGAAATTTGGACCAAAGTCTCTGATCCATGCATCATTTGTTAGAATTATGTGAAAATGGATTTTTTTTACATTAATTCGTTTGTTAATAAATAACGAAGTAATTTTAGATTTAGTAGCCTCATCGTTAATTAAAATATTTATATTTTCACCATTAATTAAATTGCGAATGATTTCTATATAAATTATTTCAACTTGGCGCAAGTCTATAGAGTTCCATGTGTCTTCATTGTGTGGCCAAGCTAACCAAGTGCTTGAATGTGGTTCCCACTCGGCAGGCATGAAGAAGTTCTGGGATAATGGTGTTGAGTTTTCAGGAATTGGGTCCATCGTAAATCTGGTCCAAGTTTTGATACGCGTCTACTCTGCGGTCTCTTAGAAATGGCCAAGCTTGTCGAGACTTTTCTATTTTTAGTAAATCACATTTCACAATAAGATTTTCTGACGTGGTTCCCCCTGCCTGATCAATTATTTCTCCATAAGGATCACAGACAAAGGATTTCCCCCAAAAGTTAATATTATCTTCTCTTCCTACCCTATTTACAGAAGCTAAAAAAATACCATTTGCTATGGCATGGGATTTCTGTATGGTTTCCCATGCAGAAATCTGTCGATTAACTTCTAAAGTATCATTAGCATGATAACCGATTGCAGTAGGATAAAAAATAAACTGCGCACCCGAGAGAGTGACTAGGCGAGCCGCTTCTGGAAACCACTGGTCCCAACAAATTAGAATCCCAACACGTCCATAACGCGTGGGGAAACTTTTGAAACCTTTGTCACCCGGCGTGAAATAAAACTTTTCATAAAAAAAAGGGTCATCCGGTATATGCATTTTTCTGTAGGTGCCAACTATAGAGCCATCAGCATCTATAATGACGGCTGTGTTGTGGTAGAGACCCTCAGTGCGCTTTTCAAACAATGGAGAAATAATAACAATTTCTAGTTCTTTAGCGAGCTTAGATAAAGTGTTAGTAGTCGGACCAGGTATAGTTTCAGATAGTTTAAATTCATCCGGGTTTTCACTTTGACAAAAATACTTACTGCGAAACAATTCCTGTAGACAGATAATCTGAGCACCCATTTTTGCTGATTTTTTTATTTCTTGAATAGTTGCTTCCAGATTTTGTTCTACGTTGTTATTTCGTGTTTGTTGTAGCAGTGCTACGGTAACTGACTTGTTATCCATTTATTTTTGTATTAGAAATTAATTTTTTTAGATTATAAACACTTGACAAGATTTTAACAATTGGTTTTGTAAGGTGGGTTGTTTTAAAAAATATAATGGTTTGTTTGTGTTACTATGAAATTTTATTATATTTTTTGTTTTAATTGTTTCTAGCTTTTAATTTTTCAAAATATGAAAGAAAAATTATTTCTCTTTCTTTAAAAGGACAGTGTTTGCTGTGTGGATTAAAAATGCATTTAGAGATTATTATAAGCCAAAACTTCGTCGCTCATTGAAACATGAACCTAGTAAGGACGAAATGGATCTTCGGTTTGAGGAAATTTATAGCCGAACAAACAGTATTCTTCTTGTTGGAGTTAATGAAGGCGTTGGAATTCAATTTTATGAAATTGCAAGATTTACTAAACAAGAAGTTGATGGTTTTCGGGGTAATCCAGAAGAATATCTATTTAGCAAGTTTGGAGGTGGTTGGTTTAAATTAAATTTTTATGAAGGACCAACCTTCATTGTCTGTGTTAACTTTAAACCAAAAGGCCATCCCAGGTGGCAACATTTAGTTGCTAAAAAGTCTGACGGTCCAATCCCTTCCTGATTTTTTTAATCAATGAATGAATTTATAGTAAAAGATGAGATTGCTTGTGTCTCTTTTGATGAGGGAATTGAAGAGATAGAAAAGTATGTCAATAGTAATTTTTTTAAAATTCATATTCAAGGACTTCCAGAGGCTTCTCGCGCATTATTTCTTGCGCATTTGATTCAATCTACATCTAAACCTATCATTGTACTAACATCTAATCAAAGATCGGGTGAAAGGCTCTTAGGTGATATACGATATTTTTGTAAGCTTAGAAAAGTTAAAAATAATATTCGCTTTTTCCCCTCATGGGGAGTTCTTCCCTATGAAAAAATTTCTCCTTCTTCAGAAATATCTGGAGAAAGGTTAAATATACTTGATGAACTGCAAAGTAATGACATTTCATTGTTAGTTTTGCCAGTTGAGGCAATTATGCAATGTGTAATTCCACGTCAAGAGTTAATTGAGAAAACTTTTACTTTTAAAATCGGAGATAACCTTGAACGAGAGTTTTTGGAAGAATGTTTAGCTGATAATGGGTTTATTCGATTCCCTTTGGTAGAGAATCGTAGCCAATTTAGTGTACGTGGAGATATTATCGATGTGTTCCCACCTAATTCAATTAATCCATTTAGAGTTGAGTTTTTTGATAATACAATTGAATCTATTCGTGAGTTCGATGCGATTACACAAGTTTCTTTGAAAAAAATTAATCATCTTAAAATTCTACCGGTTAGAGAATTATCTCCAACTCAAATCCAAATGAAAGATGGGATTAATAAGATTTCTGAATATGCAGAGGAATATGATTTTGATAAATTTCGTTTAAAGGAGTTGGTCGATAAAATTAAACATTTAGGTAATTTTTTTGGTAATGAGCATCTGGCTCCATTTTTTTATAGTAGTCGGGAAACCATATTTGACTATTTTCCTGAAAACACTTTAGTCGTACTTGATGAAGTGGCAGAAGTCATAACAGAGGTGGATAATTTTTCTGAAATGGTGGCTCATGAATATGATTCCGCTTGTGAATCTGGAGATGTTGTAGCTCCTATAGATCTTTTGTATATGACTTCACATG
>Ga0209228_1000374_pt1 | contig 23259 bp, 25 predicted proteins | sample METZYME_3_150m_FD_187547 | JGI IMG/M metagenome (GOLD analysis project Ga0209228, IMG submission 187547) | Marine microbial communities from oxygen minimum zone in mesopelagic equatorial Pacific - METZYME_3_150m (SPAdes) (version 2) | ecosystem: Environmental > Aquatic > Marine > Oceanic...
CTAACTTTCCTGCCATCATTTTTTGTAATTGAGCATTTTTATCATAGGTATGGGCATATTTAGAAAAATTGAACCCTATTTTAAAATTTTTTCCATTTGTAGATTTATCATTAATCATTGAATCCAGAAATTGTATAAGAGTCTTAAATTAAGCAATTGTAAGTGAAGCGGAAACGAACCTTAAACTTCAAAAATATTCAGAAGTATAGATTTTAACTATTAATTTTCTTTAAAATACTCAAAACTTGGAAGTATGACTATTGGTTGATTATCTTGGCTAGTTTGTTAAGGAGTTGATCTGGAGCATGTCCAGCTCCCGAAACTATTTGAGTTTGGGGTATCAAGTTTTTCAACTTAATTGCATCGAGAAAAATATCATTGTCACCTACAATAACCTTGAAATCGAATACTGAATTTTTAGAGGCAATTACCGACTGAAGAAACTCTAATCCTCTTATTAAAATAGAACGACTGGGTAAAGTTTTAAGGAGAATTTTAGGAAAAGGAATATCGCAATTTGCATAAAAATCAACTAATGGGTTCTCATCATCACTTCTTTTAAGCAATTTTATAAGGTAGTTTAGTTGTGCAGAAGTTGTTTTTCCTCCCATATTATGTTCTTTCGTAAATGCAAGAATAGGAGCAAGAACTGCTTTAATAGATTTCTTTGGAAATAATTCACGATGCCTAAACATCCAAAGGCTTCCAAGCGAATAGCCTAAGTATAGATCGGCTGGCTTTTCATTTAACTTTTTACGAGCTTCTTCAGTGTCAAATGGGTTTATTGGGTAGATTACATTGATCTCGGAGTTTATAAAATATTTTTCTATTTGTTCAGAAAACCATTCAGGAGGAATCGCCCATCCTGAAATTGCAGTAATTCTCATAATTATGAATGCTCCTTAATAATGGAAATTAATGGCTCTAATTTCTCTTTTGTTAGTTCAGAATTAAGTGATAAACGAATTCTTGAACTATCAGGGGGAACAGTAGGAGGACGAACGGCCCCGACAATGATCCCCTTACTAAGAAATAATGATTGAAGGTTCAGGGTAGAGGCACTGTCTCCCATAATTATTGGAATTATAGGGGTATTATAGTGAGTTTGTACATCTATATATTTGGACAGGGTATTTCTAAGCCAAAAAGATGTGGTCTTTAGTGCTTTTCGTTTATCATCTGCGTTTTTTATTATATCGATAGTTGCCATTGCCACGCCGGCTTGAAAGGGAGGGAGAAAAGTGGAGTATATATACTCACCCGCCTTATTTGTTAGGTATTCAATAGCTGGTAATAGGTTTGTCAATACATAAGCCCCCATTCCCGCAAGAGATTTTCCAAAAGTGCCAATTATTATATCAATATCATTAATAGTGTCTGTTTCTTCAGCTAACCCAGCGCCAGATTTCCCCATAACTCCTGTACCGTGAGCTTCATCAAGTATAAGAATAAAGGGATATTTTTTTTTAAGTTGGACTAGTTTTTTTAAATCTGGGTAGTCTCCCTCCATGCTGAATATACTTTCAGTAAAAACAAATATAGTGTCATACCTGTTTATATTAAAAGATAAAAGTTCTTCAAGATGAGATAAATCTATATGATTATAACGTTTAAATTTTACGACGCTTCTATTTAAAGCTTGTACTATAGAGTGGTGAATAAGTTTATCTGCTAAAATTAGATCATTTTTCCCTGGAAGGGTTTTTACTATGGCCTGGTTTGCCATGAAACCCGAATTAAATAACATCCCAAAATTTTTATTTTTCCAAGCCAGTAATTTATTTATTAACGCTTGATGGCAAGGATGGTATCCGGATAACAATGGTGATGCACCACTTCCAGTACCATATTTTTGAGCTACTTCGTAAGCGAATGCTAAAACTTTTTTATTTTGGCGGAGTAAAAAATAATCATTTGAGGTCAAGTTAAGCAAGCTTTTATTAAATGCATGTGTTTTCCTGAAGAGATTTTTTGCATGCAAATTTTTTAACTCACTTTCTATGCGTTTTTTAAATAAATCTGACAAATGATTATCTTTTATTGTTAGTTATTAAAATTTATGATTATGATATATATAATATATTTTAACTCAAAATATTCAACAGTCTGAGAACAATATTAATGGAAAGCATAACTGATTTTGGGAAAATATGGTTGCGAGGATTTATGAGACCAGAATATGGGCTTAGGATTGATAAGATTTACTTTGTTATTGGAGAAGGAGACTCTCAAAGTACAAAATATGCTCTCTATAATAATTATTTATTTGTAACTTTATATTATCCAGATAAACAAATTAGGGTTTTTCGTAGGTTTTCATTAGATCTTGTACCAAAGTCACGAGGAACTTTATTTAATGGTTTTAATAATACAAAGCATTCTGATATAGAAGCGATAACTTATAGAGATGATGGTGTAGAGGAGTTTATAGGAGCAAAAAGTGATTGCGTTATTGGGGAAGATGGGAGTATTGATCCAATAAAAATAATGTTACTAACGGGATGGAAGTAATGTTTATTACTTGTTGCGTCTTATTAAACGGACAGCGAGGTGATCTCTTACCTCAGAATCTATGAATTCTATATCACCGTTCCTTAAATCTATTCTCAAGTTTTGTCCATTACTATTTTTTTCACTAGACCATAAATAATGAGAGCAATTAGTTAAAAAACTAGAGGATATGTGAACATCATTACCCTCCCAATCTTTTTGATTAAATTCTTCAACATAAAGATTGAGCAAGTCCTCTTTATTTGGAATAACCCAGTCGGATTGACCTCCTGCATAAATTTGATTCATTAATTGAGCGTAATTAATACCTTCCTGTAAGTTGACCCATTTACCTAAATCACCATAAGAATCCTTTGGGAGCCATTCGCTATTATTGTCGGTATCTTCAATTACTCCTCTCGCAGTATCTCTAAATCTATCTTTATTCATTGTAGGGTTTAAATTAATGTGAAATTAATAAAGTGAGTAAAGTATCACTTTTAATATAAATCTTCAAAAGATTTTAAAAGTGAAGAATGTATAAGTTTAGTAATAGGTCCGGGACACCTGTTATTTAGTTTGTGATTGTTTATATTGGAGACTGGCAAAACCTCTATTCCAGAGTTAGTTAAAAAAATCTCATCTGCTTCGTATAAATCATTTTCAGTTAAAAGGTCTTCCATAAAAGGAATACTTTTTTGTAAGCATAGATCTATAATCGTTTGACGTATTATCCCATTTAAAATAAATTCATTTAATGATGGTGTTTTAAGCTTACGATTTTTTACAATAAATATATTAGAAATAGTGCCTTCTGTAACATTGTTATTATTATCTAACAAAATAGCTTCAAAGAAATTTTTCCGAAGTGCTTTTTCTCTTAGTATTATATTTGATAAGTAGTTGCATGATTTTATTTGATTAGAAATTCCTTGAACTCTAATTGCACTCTTTTTATATAATTTTATTCCAACACCTTTGCTATAAGTTTTCTTAGGGATTAAATTTACTGGTTTAACAAAAATAACAAGGGTTGGTGGTAAATTGTAATCAATATTTATTCCTGATGTCTGTTCTCCACGAGTAACAGTAAGCCTAACGATTGCGTTTGATAATCCGTTAAGTTTAATGGTTGAATAAATAGCTGTTCGGATTTCCTTCTTTGTTATAGGTAGTTCGATAAAAATTGAATATGCCGAACTAAACAAACGATTAATATGTTCTTCTATCCTAAATACTTTTCCTGAATATATTCGCATTGTTTCAAATAAACCATCCCCATATGCAAATCCTCTGTCTAAAACAGATATATTGGCTTTATCAATGGGCCAAAAAAGCCCATTAATGTATACAATTTGTGTTGGCATCAGTTCAAGCCTATGTCATTACATAAAACTTCAATCAATGCTGCTGCTTTTGATAATGTTTCTTCGTATTCTTTATCAGGGTGTGAGTCAGCAACAATGCCGGCGCCTACATGGAAAGTAGCTTTTCCATTTTTAATAAAAATTGTACGAATCAAAATATTTAAATCAAGTTCTTTACAAAAACCAATATATCCAAACGAACCAGAATAGGGACCTCTGCTTGATGGCTCAAGTTCACTAATTATTTCCATACAACGAATTTTTGGACAACCAGTAATAGTCCCTCCAGGAAATAATGATTTTAATAAATTATAAATACTTATACCTGGTTTTAGTTTTCCTTCAATATTAGAAACAATATGACTAACGTGTGAATACTGTTCAAGCTGCATGAACTCTGTAACATTAACTGATCCTGGTAGGCATACACGTCCCATGTCATTTCTTTCTAGGTCAACAAGCATTAAATGTTCAGCACGTTCTTTATTATTTAGTAATAGCTCTGTGGTTAAGGCGGCATCTTTAATTGCATCATCACCTCTTGGACGAGTTCCCGCTATAGGCCTAGTTTCTAACTTATCACCTCGAACCTTTAAAAGTCTTTCTGGTGATGAGCTAATAATAGAGAAATTAGAAAATTTCAAAAAACCAGAAAAAGGTGCTGGATTAATCTCGCGTAATTTAAGATAAAGGTCTAACGGATCATCCTTATATTCAGTATCGAAACGTTGAGAAAGGTTTGCTTGATAGATATCCCCTTCACAAATATATATTTTAGCTCTATTAACAATTGACTTATATTCATTGGGTGATAAATTCGATTTTAGTTTATTAGAGTTTAAACGAAGGGAAGTATTCTCTTTTACTAAAGGTTCTTTAGAAAGTTCTTCCATTAAAAAATTTTCAATTTTTTTCCATGTTTTATTTATTTCATCGGTATGTTCATTATATTTAAAACGATCGGAAGAGGATTTAGCAGCAATAATATATTTTAATTTGGTTAAATTATGATCGTAGACAACTAATCTATCTACTTGCATAAAGTATGCATCTGGAAGTTTTAGTTCAGTTGACTTTCTTTTCGGCAGATTTTCAAAAGAGTATCCTGCTTCATAAGCTATATAACCAACCCATCCTCCCCAAAAATGTGGAGAATATTTATAGTTTGCTACATTATTTTCAAAGTTAAGAGCATCCCAACCGTCAATGACAGTCCTTTTAATTTCTTCTTTGGTGTCATGTAGCTTAATTATAGAATGATCACTTTCTATTTTTATATAATTATTATTTGGAATACCAATAAACGAATATCTAGCTGTATTTTTTGTTCCATTATTACTTTCATAAAGAAAGGCTTTGTCATTTTTATAAAAAAACTTTTTAAAAAGTATTGCTATGTCAAATGATGGTATTATTTTTTCCCCAATGATAGGTGTTCTTTTACTACTTTGACTATATTCTAGAAATTGCTCAAATGAAGGATAAATAGTCATTATTTTATAAGGGTCAATGGTTAATCGAGAAAATTAAAATAAGAAACAAGTTAGGTAGGTGAATGAGTTTATTCGTACCTTAAAGCATCTATAGGGTTAAGGTTTGCAGCTTTTCTTGCAGGATAAAAACCAAAAAAGATGCCAACTCCAACAGAGAATCCAAATGCAAGAATGATTGACTGTGATGATACAATTGTATCCCATCCTCCGATTTGGGATACTGTTTGTGAAATTATTAGGCCAAGAACTATACCTAAGCCTCCACCAATAAAGCTTATTAGGACTGATTCAATAAGAAACTGCTCCATTATTTCACTTTTTTTTGCACCAATCGCAATCCTTATACCAATTTCCTTTGTTCTTTCAGTTATAGAAACCAACATGATATTCATAATTCCGATGCCACCGACTAAAAGAGAAATAGCTGCAATTCCTCCGAGGAGATACGTAAATGTTTTTGCGGCATCCCCCCAACTGTTAAGCCACTGAGATGAGTTTTGTACGTGAAAATCACTTTCTTCAGACTCACGAATTCCATGACGAATTCTAAGGAGTGAATCAATATCTTCCTTAATCTTTTCTAAATCATCCATTTTCTTTGCCTGAACATCAATAGATTGAATGTGATGCATGCCAAATAATCTTTTTTGGGCTGTTGTAACTGGAATAAATACTTGATCATCTGGATCAAACCAACTAAGTGCACCCTTTGGTTCGGTTGTTCCAATTACAAGATAATTATTACCATCAACTTTAATTTCTCTACCAATTGCACTTATATCTCCAAATAAATTTTTAACAACAGTTGCTCCAAGCACAGCAACCTTTCTGACAGAACGAACCTCTTCCTTACTAAAATAACGTCCTTGCTTTATAGTAAAGTTAGATAGCTGAAGATATTTTTCTCCTGCCCCTCGAATGGTAGTATTTGTATTCTTGCTACCAAATTTAAGTTGTGCAGAGCGATAAACTTGTGCTGCAACACCCGTAATGAGGGGGATGTTTTTTTCAATAGCTTTTGCATCTGATAACTTTAAAGTTTTGACTTTGTCAGTTGAAACGTGTTTATTTTTTTTTCTGCCAGGCTTGATTGTAATTATATTTGTCCCAAATTTCTCTATCGTGCTTAATGTTTGCTGTCGAGCACCCTCACCAATAGAAATCATAGAAATTACAGAGGCGACACCAATAATCATTCCAAGAGCTGTAAGAAACGTGCGCATTGTATTTGCTATGAGACTTCTCAGAGCCATTTTAAAAAGATCTAATATAAGCATTAAACTGCACTCTCCATTGAGCAAATATCTCGATCGATAGTCCCATCTATCATTTCAATTGTGCGCTTGGTCAAAGTAGCAATATCTTTTTCATGTGTGACAATAATAATTGTTGTTCCTTCATGATTTAACCTAGAAAAAATATTCATGATGTCTTTTCCAGTCTTTGTGTCAAGATTTCCCGTTGGTTCATCTGCCAGCACAATAGCTGGATTATTCACTATAGCCCTAGCAATAGCTACTCGTTGACGTTCTCCGCCAGAAAGTTCATTGGGTCTGTGTTTATATCTTTCAGAAAGACCAACCTTCTTTAAAGCATCTAGCGCTATTTCTCGGGAATTTTTAACTCGCCCATATATAAGAGGTAGTTCGACATTTTCCAATGCGGAAGCACGCGGAAGTAAATTAAAATTTTGAAATACAAAACCTATTCGCTTGTTTCGAACTTCAGCTAAATGATTAGGTTTTAAGGATCTAATATTAATGTTTTCTAGTAGATATGTTCCAGAGGAGGGGAGGTCAAGACAACCTAGTAAATTTAATAAAGTTGATTTTCCACTGCCTGAAGGGCCCATTATTGCAATAAACTCGCCCCTATCAATCCGAAAGCTTATATGGGTTAAAGCATAAACAGGTACTTTTCCCAATAGATAAGTTTTACTAAGATTCTTAATCTCAATCATGATGACTTATTTTGATCGAATCATCCAAAGTATCTTTTTTAGAGAGGAAGCCTTGGTTTGAGATTCTTTTGCTTCTTCAAGTAGCTTTTTCCAGTCTCCAGTAATTACTTCCTGACCGGAGTCAAGACCAGAAAAGATTTCAACATATATGGGTGTTTGAATACCAGTTTCAACTTCAATTTCTTCAGGTAACTCGTCTTTTAGTATAACAGCATAGCTTTTATTGTCAGCCAAGCTAATCGCTTGTCTTGATACATATAATGTGTCGTTAACTTTATTAGTTATGATATCAACATTAGCGCTCATCATGGGTTTTAAAATAGATTTTTCATTACCTATAATTTCTATTTTGACCTTAAAAATTGTAATGCTGTTTTCAACAACTCCTTTTGGAGAAATCCTTAAGACCTTTCCTTTAAATATTTTTCCGTAAAAAGCGTCTGCTGTTACTTCTACTTTTTGTCCTTCTCGAATAGATCCTATATCTGTTTCATCAACATCCGCGATGATAAATATTCTCGACATGTCAGCTATTTCCGCTAAAGGTGTGCCCCCGCTAACATTAGAAACACCAGATGATATTATTTGTCCTTCTTCAACTAATTTTTGAATTATTACACCAGATATAGGAGAGTAAATATCAGTTTCTTGCAAACGCTCCTTAGATTCATCAAGAGCAATTTGACGACGCACAACCTCTGCGGACGCTAATTCAACCTCATGCTCTTTTATAGAAATATCATGAACAGCATTTTTTGCAGCTTGAAGCCTGGCTTTTGCTTGAATGACATTTTCTTGATTAACTTTAAAGGTGGTAAGTACTTTATCTAGATTTTCTTGAGAAATATATTTATTATCGAAAAGTTCGTATTGCCTTTTTTTTTGGTAGTTAGAGTCTTCTAAATTTGCTTCTGCCTCTTCAACTTCAGAAGTAGTTAATTTTAGATCAGTTTCATAGTTATGTGTTTGTAAGAGGAGCGCAGTTTTAGATTTTTTTAAGCTAGCCTCTCCACTAATTAAATCTGCATTAGCTTTAGCTACATTTCTTTTTTCGTCGTTTTTATTAAGATGAAGTAAAGCTTGCCCTCTTTTAATAAAACCACCTTCTTCATATGGAAACGTAATTATCTTTCCACTAGCTTTGGACTTAACTTCAACTTTAAAATTCGGTTCAACAACGCCTTTTGCCGAAACTTTAACAAGCAGATCTCCTTTTAAAACTTGTACCTTTTTATAGTCAATTTCAGGTAAGAACTCAGGATCTTTGAGGTTTTCGGAATAGTTGTATGCAGCAATTAGTGTCAAAGATGTAAGAAAAAAGATGACTAAAGTTTTTTTCATGAGGGTTCATTGGCTGGAAGCTTCACATTGTGGTAATTCAAAGTTGAGGCGATAATCATACGAAATCGAATTCTAGACTGTTTGTAATCAATGATAGCTTTTATCTCATTACTTTGCGCTTGTGCAAGGTCTTCTTGAAACTCTAAAACATTAAAACTTGTAGACAGCCCAACTTCAAATTTTTTCTCTTCCGCTTTTAACTTTTCTTCGGCAAGTTTTTTAGCAATACTAGCGGCTTTAATTCTTTTGGCATCAGTTTGTAATTGACGTATGGATTCTCGGACTTCTAAAATAATTTTCTTTTCAAGATTCTTAATATCAAGGATTAATTTAGCTTTTTCCAAACGCGAAGCTGATAACTTACTTTTTGCTGATCTATTACCCAACGGATAGCTAATCTTGATTCCCAATTCCCAGTCATAATAATTAGTAGAAAGCGAATCGGTTAAAGCATTACCATATCCTCCACCATAAGCGCTTTTACCTTGAAATGTTCCTGATGTTATGGATACAGCGTCACCACTTAACCCATTCATCCCAAGGCTACCAACCAAGTCAATTGAGGGATAAACTTGATTTTCTTGATACTTAACCAGAATATCTTTATTTTCTAATTCTTTTTTTTTCCCGAGATAGTCAGACCTGCTGGCTAAAGCTATTTTTACAGTCTCATTAAAATCAACATTTTTTATTAAAATATCAGCTTTACTAGATGGATATATAGGGAGAAGTCCTTCGGGTGATGAAAAATCTATATTTAGTATGTTCTTTAACTTATCTTGAGTATCTTCAATGGCATCTTTTGAGCTCAGCAGGAACTCTTCTCTCGACGCAACTTCAGATTCAGCTTGAAGAGTTTCAATTGGAGCCATCGTACCTACTAAAACTTGAGATTTTACTCGTCTTTGAAAGTCCTTGGCGCGGTCAAGTGACTTTTGTTTTACTTCTAAATCTCTTAGATTAAAAACATAATCCCAATAAGTATTCTCAACATCACTGATGACATCAATTACTTTAGTTTCAAAATCATAATCAGATATGTCTGCTTCATTTTTAGCAATATGAATATTACGTTTATTTATAATTGTTCCAAAGTTTTTTAATAAAGGCTGAGTTAAACTTAGTTGGAACTCTGAGTTATAGCTTGGATTAAGTCCGGCTGTCTTACTATTGGTTTTATTTCTATTATTTGTGAAGTCAAATTGATAGTTGGCTCCTGTCACTAATTTCTGAGATATAGATAAATCCCAATTATCGGTATCATTTTCCATTCTATTAGGCGAACTGAAAGCACTCGCTAGCTGCTGTGTCTTTCTTCCAGTAGATAATTCTATACCGAGCGTTATATCAAATTCTGAAAGACTATCTATGATAGTTTCTTTTTTGACCTTTGAGTCAAATGATTCAATAGCAATAGAAACGTTATTAGAAAGGGTCCGAATTATTGCATCTTTTAGTGAAAGAATCATAGAACTAGCATTTGATTCTATTTTTTGAGATATGCTATTAGTCTTATTTTCTCTTTCGAAGAAAGTTTGCTCAGAAATTTCTTCTGCATTTTTAGATGTATTATTAGCTTTATTTTCTTTTAAAGACTTTTTTAAAGGTTTCTTGCCGGTGGACTTTAGGGAGTGATCTGTCAGTTCTGTAGACATTAGTGGTCCTGAGTCGATTATATCTTTGATAGATGAGGGAGTTTGACCATCTCTTTCGAAGAAAGTTTGCTCAGAAATTTCTTCTGCGCTCAAAGTAGTTAAATTTAAAGATAAAATAAAAAATACTATTGAGACTTTTATAAAAAAAAGCATTTTGCAATAATTCCAGAACAAGTTAGACATGCATAACCTTATATTAAGACTGCAAAAATTAACAATCAATTAATCAATAGTTAACTTTTTTTAACCTAGATTTAGTTTCTTAATTATATTGGATTGAGTTTTTAATTGAAAACCGCTTTTATTTATCTACGGGTTTTTGGAATAAGATGTTTTTTGAATCTCAAACAATCTCTATATGTATAGAACTAAAAGGTTTATCGGTAAATTTACCTTTTATCTTGAGTATTTCTTATATTGGATATTCAAATAATGATGTGGTATAAGCTAATTCAATTCTTAATTACTTTAGCCTTTTTTTATATTACATGGGAAATACCAATTTAACTGATTCGGAACTATCAGACCTTAAGAAAATAGCCAAAGAACTCCGTCAAAAAATTTTAAAAGTTATATTCAATGCAGGATCCGGTCATCCGGGTGGTAGTTTGTCTGCAACGGACCTCCTTACAGCAATTTATTTTGGTGGTATTCTTCAATACGACGTTCAAAATCCCAACGACCCTAATAGAGATAGATTTATTCTTAGCAAAGGCCATGCTAGTGCCCTTATGTATTGTGTTTTATCGCGCGCAGGTTATTTTTCTGAAGAATATCTAAGTGGGTATCGAAAAATTGGGAGTGAATTATTTTTATCTGGGCATCCGCATCCTAAAACTCCAGGTATTGAAATTGCGAGTGGTAGTTTAGGGCAGGGCCTGAGTGTTGGACATGGAATAGCTTTAGCTGCAAAATTAGATAAATTAAATTACAAAGTATATGTCGTTTTAGGAGATGGTGAAATTCAAGAGGGTCAAATATGGGAGGCCGCTATGTCAGCTTCAAAGTTTAATTCAAATAATTTGATAGCAATAGTTGATAATAATAAAGTGGCTCAGGATAATGCAACTGTAGATTTAAAAAACATAGAACCTCTCGAAGATAAGTGGAATTCCTTTGGATGGGATGTCCATCGTATTAACGGTCATAATATTAATGACATTATGAAAACACTTTTATTACCTCTTCATCCTAATAAGCCAAGAGTTATTATTGCAGACACTATTAAAGGTAAAGGCGTAAGCTTTATGGAAGGAGAAAAAGGCTGGCATGGAGTCGCTCCAAATGAGGAAGACCTTAATAAGGCTTTAAATGAACTCGAGATAGAATATGTTTAAGGATGGGGCTACTAGAGATGGTTATGGTGCCGCATTACTAGAGCTTGGGAAAAGTGATCCTAATGTGGTGGTTCTTGATTCAGGCGTTAGTGACAGTACACGCACAATAAAATTTGGGCACGAATTCCCAGAACGTTTTTTTAATATGGGAATTAGTGAAGGTGACCTTGTGTGTACTGCAGCAGGACTTGCCAGAACAGGTAAAGTTGCCTTTGCTACCAGTTTTGCTTGTTTTCTACTTGGCCGAACTATGGATCAGATTCTTGTAAGTGTAGCTTATTCTAATTCAAATGTTAAATTAGCTGGTACTCATACAGGTTTAGCCGTCGGAGAAGATGGTCCATCCGCTCAAATGATCGTTGACCTCGCTTACACTAGAGCTATGCCTAACATGACTGTGATTCAACCTGCTGACTGGGAGGAAGCATATCAAGCGACTCAAGTTCTATCTAAACATTTTGGTCCAGCGTACCTTCGTTTAGGTCGACCTAAGTTAAAAGGTATTTATGACTCTAGTTATAAGTTTGAAATTGGTAAAGGAAATATCGTACAGCAAGGACGAGATGTTGTTGTATTTGCCACCGGTAGTTTGGTTCAGGAAAGTCTAGCAGCAGCTGATTTGCTTCTCAAAGAGTCTATTTCTACCACAATTATAAATATCTCAACGCTAAAACCCCTAGACGAAGCTCTTATAGTTGAGGAAACTAATCGACATAAGGCTGTAATTACTGCAGAAGATCACAATATTATTGGTGGTTTGGCTGATGCGGTAAGTCAAACTCTCATTAGTAACCAAATTGGAGTACCGTTCAAGGCCATTGCTGTTCGCGATCAATTTGCTGAAACGGGATCTGGGAATGAATTGTATGAAAAATACGGTCTTTCATCAAACCATGTTGCTAGTGCAATAAAAGATGTCCTCAATCTTAAAAAACTGGCTAGCTAATCTTCGATTTCTATTTAATTTGAATTAAATTTTCTTAGTTTACATAATATATGTTATGGGAACTTATGGTTTGTTAACTCCTGCCTAAATATTAAAGACATAAATATTATGTGTGGTATTGCCGGTATTCATATTAATAATCCAAAAAGATCCCACGAAAGCCTTAATAAGGAACTCCAAAAGATGCTAGATGCATTAGTGCATAGAGGACCTGATAATCGAGGCGAAGTGCAAATTAAATCAGATAATGGAGCAAATTTATATCTGGGGCATCAAAGATTGTCCATAATTGACCCTAGTGAAGGTGCTCATCAACCGATGTCTAACGATAAATCAACAACATGGATCTCAACTAACAGTGAAATATATAACTACAAGGATTTAAAAAGGGAATTAATTACTAGATATAACTTTAAAACTAATTCAGATACAGAGGTATTACTGCGCTCTTATGAAGCCTGGGGTATAGACTGCTTATCAAAGATACGAGGTATGTTTGCTTTTTCGATATGGGATAGTCTGAATAATAGGCTAATTCTTGCTAGAGATCGTGTAGGTATAAAGCCCTTATATTATTATTTTAAAAAAGATACCTTATTATTCGCATCAGAAATAAGAGCTATCCTTGCCTCAAAAATCTATAGTCCGAGCATAAGTCCAACTGGAATCTATGAGTATTTATCATTCGGGCGAGTAGGATCCATCGAATCGATATTAGAGTCAATAGTAGAGATACCTCCGGGTCACTTCTTAATTGCTGATAATAACGGAATTAATATTAAAAAATATTGGGATCCAACTCATGAAATAAATTCAATACAATTGTCACCATCGATAAATTTACAGATAGAAAGTTGTCTTAAAAAAGCAGTCACGCAGCACCTTGTAAGTGATGTTTCAATCGGGGCTTTTCTTAGTGGTGGCATAGATTCAAGTGCCTTAGTAAGCATGATAACTTCTAACAGTACTACTCCAATCAAAACACTATCAATAGGTTTTAAGGATAAAGATTATGATGAGTCTAACTATGCAGCTCTAATTTCTAAAAGTCTGGGTACCGAACACCATCAACTTTTACTCACTGAAGAAGACCTTCTTGAGAGTTTGCCCCCTGCCCTAGCCTCTATGGATCAACCAACTATTGATGGAATAAACACATTTATAATTTCACGAGCCGCCAGTAATATGGGATTAAAGGTTGCTTTGTCAGGGCTGGGGGGAGATGAGTTATTCGCTGGCTATCACTCTTTTTCTTTTATACCCAAACTAAAAAAAATAGAAAATATTTTAAAATGGTTTCCATTAGATTTAAGAAAAAAAATTGGTTGTATGGTTTCTAGCCTTTTGTCGCAGTCTGACAAAAACACAAAGCTGAATCACCTTATTCAGGGTCAATATAACGGATCTCATGTCTATTTTTTATTTCGGGCTTTATTTTGTGAGCAAGAACTGGAATATTTAATTTCTAATCCTCATATTTTTAAAACAGAAATAATAAAAAATTTAAAACGCACACAAGAATTAATCGCTTCTAGATCAAAATTATCAACACTCAATTTAATATCCTATCTTGAAATAACCCAATATATGGCTACAACCTTATTACGTGACACGGATATGATGAGCATGGCCAATAGTGTTGAAATTAGAGTTCCATATTTGGACCATAAGTTAGTCGAACTTATGTTTTCCATTCCTTCGAGCATTAAAATGAAAAAAGGTATATCTAAACCACTATTAGTGAATTCTTTGTCAAATAACTTACCAGACTTTATAGTGCATAGAAAAAAAATGGGATTTACTTTGCCATTTGAAATTTGGATGAGAGGTAAAATGAAATCTGAAGTTGAATCTGTTTTACTTACTCCTTCAGAAAAACTGTCAGACTTTGTATCTCAAGATAGCATTCAAAAAGTTTGGGTTGATTTTTTACAAAAACGATGTTCATGGTCGCGGCCATGGTCGCTTTACGTTTTAAAAAAGTGGCTTGAGACAAATCTTTAATTAAAAATATATTTATGAACTGTTCTTTTTATCAAGTTGATGTTTTCACGGAAGTTCCATTTGGAGGAAATCCCTTAGCTGTAGTTTTTAACTCCGAAGAATTGACCGATGATAGTATGCAAAAAATTGCCAGAGAAATGAATCTTTCAGAAACTGCTTTTGTTTTACCTCCCGGTAAACTACCAGTAGATTTTTCAGTTCGTATATTTACTCCTGAAAAAGAACTTCCTTTTGCAGGTCATCCTTGCTTGGGTACGGCTCATATATTAAGAGAAACTGGGAAGGTTCGCTCTGGGGATTATCCAATCAAACTTTCCTTGAAAGCGGGCATAGTTACAATAACTCAGAAAGATCAAGATAATCTTTTGGTTATGGATCAATTAGTTCCATCATTTCAGAAACCTATTACTTGTGCTAAAGATGTTGGAAAGGCGCTGGGGATTTCGACTGATAATATTAGCTCAACCGCTCATCCTATACAAATTGTATCCACAGGATTACCTGTTTTAGTTGTGCCCGTCGCATCTCTAAAAACTTTACAAAGCATAAAGGTTGATACCATTAGATTAAGGGATTTTTTGGCTAGCCTAGGTTCTGACTTACTATACGCATTTACTATGGAAACATTGAATCCTAAATCTTCTATTCATTCAAGAGCATTTGCTCCCGAACTAGGTATTGCTGAGGATCCAGCTACCGGGAGTGCTGCTGGGGCAGTTGGCGCTTATCTATCAATAAATAATTTATTATCTGAAAATAAATGCAAGAACATATTGATCGAACAAGGTCATATGATTTCAAGACCTTCAACTCTTTTTGTTTGTATTGAACAGATAAAAGGTGAAATAAAGTCAGTCAAAGTGGGAGGGCATTCAGTAACCGTTATTCAGGGGAATTTTAGTATTTAAATCTATAACGAAATTATCTCTTAACTATCTTTAGTTAGATTAATAAAAAGTTTGCAAATAGTTTAAAACTTATCAAGTATTGGCTAGAACCCCCTTATTAACAAGTATCGCGCGATCCTTTCCAAAAAGAATCTCCACTAACTTGAAAGCAAATTCCATTGCAGTCCCAGGAGACCGACTTGTTATAATGTTATTGTCAACAACCACTCTTTCCTCAATATAAAAATCTCCTAACAATTCTTTTTTAACTGATGGATGACTAGTTCTTTTTATTTTTTTTAAGAGTCCATTTTTTTCTAAAATTATTGGTGCTGCGCAAATTGCTCCTATTAATTTATTTTGATCGCCCATCGTTTTTAATAGTGAAATGACTCTAGGATCATTACCTAGATTATTAGTCCCAGGTTGTCCTCCATGAAGAACTATTAAATCAAATTGTTCGATATTTATTTTGTCAATAGATCCATCTGCAATAAGTTTGATTCCTCGTGATCCTTCTATTGCTCCATCAACTAATCCCGCTATATATACTCGCGCACCTGATCGTCTAAGTATGTCTACGACAGTGATTGTTTCAATTTCTTCAAAACCTGGAGCTAAAGGAATAAGCACCTTTTTCATTTATTAATTCTCCAAACTTAAAGATTTGAATTAACTAATATAGCTTTATTCATACGCTTCAAGTTTGCCTATTAGTATGGATAGTGAAACTTGAGATTCTTGATGCAAATATAATCGAATGATACAATTATACGTTATCATTTAAAAATCTGCGATCATTGATTAGTTCATTAGATGAATATGACCATTGAAGACACTAAAGCCTTTTCATTACAAACTCGGGAAATGTTTACAAATATTGCTCCCAGGTATGATTTTTTAAATAGATTACTTAGCGTGGGCCAAGACAGATATTGGAGAAAAAAAGCAATTGAATTGCTTAACCCAGATGGAAACGACCGTATTTTAGATGTAGCTACGGGGACAGGTGACATTATATTAGAGGTTGCAAAAAGAAACTTAACAACTAAAATCTTTGGAATAGATTTTTGTCAGCGCATGTTAAACCTTGGACGAATTAAGGTTTCTCAGAATGGTTACAAACAGGCTGTGTCATTTCAAGTTGGAAGCGGGGAGAGTCTTCCTTTTATAGACCAAAGCTTTGACGGAATTGTATGTGCTTTTGGGGTTAGAAATTTTGCTAATGTTAAGTTAGGATTGAAGGAATTTTATCGGGTTCTCAAACCAGGTGGAAGGATTATTATTCTTGAATTTTCAATTCCTCAAAATAAACTTCTTAATACTTTCTATCAGTATTATTTCAATCTTATTTTGCCCAAAATAGGAAACCTTATTTCTGGTCACTCGAATGCATACAGTTATCTACCAGAGTCAGTAGCTAATTTTCCTAACCAAAAAACATTTATAAAATGGATCGAAATGACAGGCTTTGAAAAAGTATCATTCATAGAGCTCACCTTTGGTATTGTTTCTATTCATTATGGTTATAAGGTAAGTTAATGAAAAATAATAAAAAGAATAAACTCGGTTATTCTTTTTCTATAACTATAACCATTTGCTTAATAATATTATTTTTATTTTATCAAAACCTTTATTTTTCCAATGGCACAATTCTTTATAATAGTGGTAATAGTTCTTCCAATCAGAAAACTTTTGACCACCCGCAATATGACTCTATAATAAATCTACAAACAGCATTTATTAGCAATGCTAAATTAGTAGGACCCTCAGTCGTTAATCTAAGCAAAATCCAATTAAAGAAAATATTTAACAATTCCAATAATTCTTTTTATGACAGAAGCTCTTTGTTTAGTTCTTTAATGAAATGGTTTGATGACCACATTTCTAGAAAAGAATATACATCTGAAACAATAGGATCTGGCGTGATTATAAATAAAAAAGGATACATTTTAACTAATTATCATGTAATAGATGGACACGAAAAAATTCTTGTGCGTTTGTCTGATCAACGATCTTATTTTGCTGATGTGATTGGTGCTGATCCGGAGACGGATATTGCAATTATTAAAATAAATAGTTTTAGAAGGTTCCCCCAACCTATTTTCGGATCTTCTACTCAAATAAAAGTTGGTCAATGGGTAATGGCAATAGGCAACCCGTATGGTCTTCAAGGCTCAGTTACTGTTGGTGTTGTTAGTGGTCTACGGAGATCAAACCTTGGAATTGCGACCTACGAAAACTTTTTACAAACTGATGCATCTATAAACCCAGGCAGTAGTGGTGGCCCATTAATTAATTTAAATGGGGAAATAATTGCTTTAAATACGAGTTCTGCGGCTCTTGGTTCAGGAGTTGGCTTCGCGATACCTATTGAGATGGCCTTGCGTATTTCTGAAGAATTAATAAATAATGGTAATGTTGAGAGAGGGTGGTTAGGTATAGGCATCCAAGAAATGACACCTGAGTTGTTTACAGCATTTAAGGTTTCTGGCTATAAAAAAGGAATTCTTGTAAATGATGTTAAAAACAATACTCCTGCAAAAAAAGCAGGAATAATGCGTGGAGATATTGTTTTTAAATATAATGGGAGAAATGTAAGAAGTATTAAAAACTTTCACTCAATGGTGGCAGACACTCGTGCAGGAAAACAAATTCGCATTGATGTTATCCGAAATAAACTAGTAAAATCATTATTAGTTACAATTGGTAAGCTTACATTCTGACTTGGAATCCTACTGCTCTTATTTTTTCCACTACATCTTTTATTTTTATTGTAGTTTCATCTATTTCTAGAGTGACCTGATTTTTTTCAATTTCCACCTCAATATTTAAGATCCCAACTAGACTCTCTACAGATTTTTTAATTGTGCTTGCACAGTGATCACAGGTCATTCCATTAACACATAGAATCTTCTTCATTAAACTGTTCTCTTTTTAAATAGTTTTTTAGTGCTTATAATAATATTTTTTTATTTTATGTTTATAACACTTTATAACATACCATTATTAACTTATTGATAATAAAGGTTTTAATATAATTAATAATTAGATAAATATTTTGTCTGATTTTATAACTAAAGAAATATGATTAAATGCCGTATTAAACAGTTGCGGGGTAGTATGGAGACTATTCCCATAAATTTAAATTACTTAATTTCTAAGAATATTTAGTAAATACTGAATCAAAATACTTATTTTCTGTTTCATGGAGGAATCAGAACATTGGCTTTCCGTATTTTCAACAATCTTGCTTCATATAATGCTCAGCGGTTATTAAGTCATAACAATAACAAGCTTAGTCAGATTTTCTCTCGAATAGCATCCGGTGAAAGACTGCAAAAAAGCGCAGATGACGGTGCAGGAATGATGACTGCTGAAGCACTAAAGTCTGATGTAAGGACTTTAAGGCAAGGTGTTCGCAATTTAAATGAAGGCATATCCCTCCTAAATGTCGTAGACGGTGCTCTTAATGAAGAAGTTTCTATAGTTATTAGAATGCGTGAATTATCAATACAAGGCGCAACTGGTACTATTGGAGCAACAGAACGTCAATCCACTCATCTAGAGTTTAGTGCAATGAGAAGTGAGTTAGACAGAATTTCAAAAACAACAGAGTTTAATGGTATTAAATTATTAGACGGCTCTTTAGCTTCAGCTTCATCAAACCACACAACAATTCAGTTTGGATTGGATTCAACCGGGAGCAGTGTCAATATAAATAGAGAAGTTAACGTTACAGCACTAACAGCATTGAAATTAAAATTAAATGAACTATCAATTTCAAGTCAAGTTGGAGCTGCTGAAGCAAATGAGAAGCTGAACACAGTTTTAGATACTATGATAGGAATTAGAGGTAGATTAGGATCAACGCAAAACAGGCTTGATAGGGCTTTAAATAACACACTTCAAGCAGCAGAAAATTTAAATGCGGCAGGTTCGAAAATAAACGATGCTGACATGGCATCTGAGTTTGCCAAGCTAACAAAGCAACAGATTCTGGTACAATCATCGTCCGCGATGATTGGTCAGTCAAATTTGTTTCCACAAGGTGTAATACAACTATTACCACAATAAAGGCGAAAAAATGACCAAATTAAACTCATCTTTAAAAATAGATCAAAATAATTCTATCAATAAAGAATTTGCTATAAAGCAGTCAACAAATAGTAGTATTTCTGGAAAAGAAAACAGGTCTGATCGGGTATCACTATCAAAAACCTATAAGGGAAACTCTTCAACTAATGGTCGAGAAATAGCTTCTGATATTCGGTATGATCTTGTGAAAAAATATCGAGAGGTATTAGCTGATGGTACCTATAAAGTCAAATCTACTGAATTAGCAGATAAAATGGTTCAAAAGGTAAAAGAAAACAAGAATACAGTGCTTTCATAGAATTTAAATGGTTTTAATTTCATTTAACTTTGGAAAGTTCCCACCATCGTTAAATTTTTCTTCCCAGCGCTTACCTAGTTTATTTAATCTTAAGTCTATTTTCTCTAGGCATTCTAAAGAAATTGAACCTGCCAGCATCTTAACCCCCACTCTGCTAATCCCATTATTCCTTAAATCAAGTTCTCGTAATTTACTTAATAAAGATGACTTGGCTATAGCATTTACTCCCTCATCACCTATAAAGTTTTTTCGTAAATCTAATATTTCAATGTTTTTAATTGCCGGATACTGGCTTAAATAAATAGCCTCTACTGTTGATATTTCCATTTGAGGCATTTTTAAGATCAGGGGGTTTATTGAAAGACGGTTTTTTACATACTCTTCAAAAAGAGTAATTTTTCTGGAGCCTTTGATCTTAAGCTTTTTATCGATTGCATGATTAATTTTATTTAAATCTCCTTTAGTTGTATAAAAAAGATCCAGGATCATTTCTCTATTTAATTCATCTTGATCAAGTTCATTATTACTCATCTAGAAGTTCTTTAAATATATTTATCTTAGTTAAAAAAATATAAAAGAATTAATAGAATAACCTATTATTTTCCAAAATTTCATTTATCCTTTCTTGAGGGAACTACCTGAACTACTATCCCATTTTACCGTATCAGGACTTGAAATATGCTTTGCCTCAGCAATCCATTGGCTAAAACCAGCATTAATTTTAAGAATTCGTACACAGGGATTTATGCCGTGTGATCCAGCTACATGTGAATATAGTTCTTGTAAATCTTTTAAAAAAACTCCTTGTTCCGACTTATATCTGTCCTGTGCTTCTGCAATATTAGCTAGAGTACCCTCTGCAAGAGCATTGTAAGCAAAAACATTTCTTTTAAGGTCAGTAAAATCTACCATAAATTGTACATAACCCCAGACAGCTAATGGTATGATAGAAGAACTTAGTACTAGGGTTTTTGCCAGTTTTTTATCTAAAAGTATGCCAATGACAAAAAAACCAAAACCAATTAATAACGAATATCTAGAAACCGTCTCAAAGTATGATATGGGTTTGATAACTTCTCCACAATCTTCAGCACCTATTAAATCTGGGTAAGGTAAAACTAAGAAAAACATGACTAGCATGTAGTATAAAAGCATTTTCTTTATCATATTTAATTTATTTTTTTAGGTTTACTGCACTTCACATAAATAGAAGGATAAGTTAATATAGCCGATTATTTAGTAGTTATAAATGATTAAATATTAAGAGGTATTTGTGGAAAATATAATTATAAATGATTCTGATATTAGGTTTTTGGATAATCTAGATGGTACGATTACTGATAATGAAACAGGATTGTGTTGGTGCCAAAAAGATTCATTCCAAATTCACCAGGACTGGTTAACCTTTCAAGAAGCAATAAGTTGGGTGGATGAACTCAATAAAAAAGATTTTTTAGGATTTCACGACTGGCGAATACCAGAAAAAGATGAAATAGAAAAATTATTCCTTCCTAATATAACTCTTTTAGGTAGATCCAACCAAGAACTGCATATTGCTTCTGTATTTGAATCGGGTGGTGGAAATGGTTCTTGGTGCATGCCATTTGATCAACAGGCAGCATTTTACTTTTCATATTCAAGTGGCATTTCCCAACAGTTTGACCAAGACTTTTCTCAAGGCTACTTAAGGCCCATTAGACTTTATCAAGATTAACCTGTTCCAGCGAATTCTTACCTCGGTTGAGGCAAGAAACAATTTTAGGCATTTCTTTTAGGGGGGACATTACTTGGTTAATGGTTGTTCCTTTTTCATCACAACTAATTGAAGCAATTTTATACCTTTTATTATGAATAGGAATACCTAATAATTGTGAGATAGCTGAATGTAAAGCTTCCCATTCCATATACAATAAAAACTGATCTTCCTCTGACTCAAAACCAAAAAAATCAAAAAGTTTATTAATCTCTAAACCCAGCATTTCCTCGGCAGACATGCCTTTACAGTATTCAAGGAAGCCAGTCCCTCCTCCAATTTCTTTACTACATGTGATTTTAGAAAATGAGAAATTAACAAGACAATCATTTTCATCAAGGTATATTATTATCTCTGCTGTAGTATCCTTGCAAGGCATATCTAAATACAAAAAATAAATTTTAAAGAAAGTTCATGCTGATATCGCAAGCCTTAAAGGAGTGAGTCAGTGCGCCAATTGACACAAAGTCAATATCAAGTTTTGATAATCTAGCCAACTTATCAATCGATATAGCTCCTGAAACTTCGATGCGCGCTCTGCCATTAATTATACGAACAGCTTCTTTGATATTATCTAAAGACATATTATCCAGCATAATAATAGCTATATTAGTATCAATGGCTTCCTTAACCTCATTGAGAGTGGTAGTCTCGACTTCGATTTGTATCTCGCTATTATTATAATTTTTCTTTACTTTTTGTACAGCCTGAGTGATCCCTCCTGAAGCCTTAATATGATTATCTTTTATAAGAACTGCATCATATAATCCAAAACGGTGATTCTTTCCTCCCCCACAAGAAACTGCATATTTCTCAAATGATCGCAGCCCAGGAGTTGTCTTACGGGTATCTAATATTTTAACCGGGGCGGCTATTTCAGCATATTGCTTCGTTATAGTGGCAATACCACAAAGTCGTTGGAGAATATTTAGAGCAACTCTTTCCCCTTCTAAGAGAGCAATTCCCTTACCTTTAATACGTAAAAATTTAGTATTGTTAGCTAGCGTATCACCATCCTTAAAAGGGTCATCTAAAAAAATAGTATCAGGATCTAATTTTAAAAAAACGGATTTAAATATATTTATTCCACATAAAATAGTATTTTCGCGAGTTATAACTTCAGCAATATATATATCATCAGGAGATAGTATTGACCGAGTAGTAATATCACCTGAACCAATATCCTCATCGAGTGCAACTTTAATGAGGGTATTAATATGATCTTCACTAAGTGTTTTTTTCACAGAAACCTTTGGTCATTATTACAATAATTTCTCAAGAATTTTATTAGCCCCCATTTTTAAAAGCTCCGTCCCAAGTTCTCTACCTATCTCAATTGCATCATTAACAGGGCCTTTATTTTCTGACTTTAAAATGATTTTTCCATCAAGACTAGCTACTAGTCCTTGAAGTGTAATCAAATTATTATCTATCTTTGCATATGCACCGATTGGCACTTGACAACCACCATCTAGTCTGTCTACCAAGGCTCTTTCTGAAGTAACAGCATGGTAAGTATGCTCATGGTTTAAAGGGGATATAAATTCACAGATTGGATCATTAAGACGTGTTTCTATACCAAGGGCGCCCTGCCCCATGGCAGGAGTTAGGATTTTATGATCTATTTCTT
>Ga0209228_1000375_pt1 | contig 23232 bp, 20 predicted proteins | sample METZYME_3_150m_FD_187547 | JGI IMG/M metagenome (GOLD analysis project Ga0209228, IMG submission 187547) | Marine microbial communities from oxygen minimum zone in mesopelagic equatorial Pacific - METZYME_3_150m (SPAdes) (version 2) | ecosystem: Environmental > Aquatic > Marine > Oceanic...
GTTATCGAGGCGGTGCTGGACCTGGCCGCGGAGGCCGGCGTCGACGACGTCCACCTGATCGCCGCGTTGGCCATCCATCGGCGTATGACCGAGGACGAGTTGCGCCACGCGGTGGGCGACCGGGTATACGACGCCTTCGCTCCAGATGGGCGCCTCTACAACCACGACGCCGAGGATCCCGACGGGATGGTGGTTCTGGGCGAGACCCCGCACGGCGAGGACGTGCAGTTCAGCCGCCGGGCCGCCGAGAGTGACCTGGTCGTCTACGTGAATATCAACCTGGTTGCCATGGACGGTGGCCACAAGTCCACGGCGACGGGTTTGTCGGGCTACACCGGACTTCGCCATCACCACAACGTCCACACCATGCGGAACTCTCGATCCTTCATGGACCAGGAGAACTCTGCCCTCCACGCCTCGAACTGGCGGATGGGCAAGATCATCCGTGACGCCGGCGTGAAGATCTTCCAGATTGAGACAACGGTCAACAACGACACGTTCGGCCGGGAAGGCCCGCTGGCCCTGCTCCAGAAGCGGGAATGGGAGTGGTCAGCGCGAGACCGAATGCAGTTTCTGGGCATGAAGGCCGGCCTCGATGTCATGCCGACCAAGGTCAAGCGGAAGGTCTTCTCTTCGTGGCAGGCGCCCTACGCCCTGACCTCGGTGCAGGCCGGCGAGGTGGAGGCCGTCCACGAGGTCACCACTGAGAACGTGTACCGCCAACATCTCGTACCGGTGGAGGGCCAGACCGACATCCTGACCATGGGTATGCCCTACATCTGCCCATACAACGTCAACTCGATCATGAACCCGATCCTCGTGATGTGCCTCGGACTCGGGTACTTCTTCAATCTGTATCGAGGCCGGCCGCTGGTGCGCGAGGGCGGCGTTCTGATCATGAGCCACCCCACCCCGTGGGAGTTCAACCCGGTGCACCACCCGAGCTACATCGACTTCTTCGAGCAGGTGCTGGCCGACACCACCGATCCGGTCGAGATCGAGAAGAAGTACGAGAAGCAATTCGCCGAGGACGAGTGGTACATCCACCTCTACCGCAACTCCTACGCCTACCACGGCGTCCACCCGTTCTACATGTGGTACTGGGGCAGCCATGCCTTGCAGCATCTAGGTCGAGTCATCATCGTCGGCGGCGATCCAGCCGCTGTGCGACGCATGGGCTTTCAGGTGGCGTCCACCCTGCAGGACGCCCTCGAGATGGCCTCCGACGTGGTCGGCCCGCAGCCAACGATCACCCACATGAAGAACCCGCCCATCCTGATGGCAGACGTGACCTGACCAATGAAGGTGGTCGTGTGACTTCTGTGCGTCGTTCGGTAGCCAGGGCCCGATCGATCGCTGGCGGGCTCGGCTTTCCGTGGCGTGCCGCACCCGTGCCCGCCGGGATCGAACCGGCGAGCCCGCGCCACCCTCTGGGGGCGGACTACGACACGTCTTGGGCCCGGCGCTACCCGGCCCGTGTGGCCCGGGCCGCCATCCTCGAATCGGTGATGCGTCCAACCATGGCCGTGATTGCCTCACCGGCCCGACGTGGTCTGGACCGCCTTGACGACGTGGACGGCCCTGTGGTGTTTGTGGCCAACCACCACAGCCACGCCGACACTCCCCTGCTGCTGACGTCCATCCCGGAACCATGGCGACACCGGATCGTGGTGGGTGCAGCGGCCGACTACTTCTTTAGCAACCGGGTCGCTGGAGCGGTCTCGGCGTTGGCCATTGGCGCGGTCCCCATCGAACGCACCAAGGTGGGTCGAAAGTCGGCCGACATGGCCCGCGACCTCATCGACGACGGGTGGTCGATGCTTCTATATCCGGAGGGTGGTCGCAGTCCCGACGGTTGGGGGCAGGAGTTCCGGGGCGGTGCCGCCTACCTGGCCATCCGGTGCAACGTGCCGGTTGTACCGATCCATCTGCAGGGAACGGGCCGGATCCTGCGAAAGGGTCGAACGCTGCCCCGCCCGTCACGGACCACGGTCACGTTCGGTGACCCGTTGACAGCTGGGCATGATGAGAACGCCCGCTCGTTCGCCGCCCGCCTGCAGGCCGCAGTGGCCGCCCTCGGCGACGAGGCCACCTCGGACTGGTACCAGGCCCGCCTGCGGGCACACGCTGGCACCTCGCCCGGGCTCACCGGACCGGACGTCGGGGCCTGGCGACGAGCCTGGGCCTTAGGCGACCGGGACCGGCGGTCACGCCGGCGTCGGCGACGGTGGCCTGCTCTCTGACCTCCGGGCAGCCCCGGAACTTACGAGCTTATTTGGATCCAATGGCCTGACGGGTGGCTGATTGCATCGGTACGCTCGGAACATCAACGAATTTGTGACCACCATCACCACCGGCCTACCCCTCATCTCTCCAATCCCGCCACCCAGTTCAGCCAGTCGGTACCCACCGACACCTCGCATGGAGACCCTCCCATGACCGTCGCCGCATCCACCCCCATCGAGTTGATCCAAGGCGTCTACAGCACCCTCGACGAGCGGGTGGCCATCGGCCGCCACCGACTCGCACGGGCCCTCACGCTGGCCGAAAAGGTGCTCGTCAACCACCTTGACGATCCCGAAAACGCCGGCCTCCAGCGAGGCGTGTCCTACGTTGATCTGAGGCCCGACCGGGTAGCGATGCAGGACGCCACTGCCCAGATGGCCTGGCTGCAGTTCATGACCGCAGGCCTCGAAGAAGTCCGGGTCCCCACCACCACCCACTGCGATCACCTCATCGAAGCTCGAGACGACGGCAAGCGCGATCTGGCGGCCGCCCTGGACGGCAACCGTGAGGTCTACGACTTCTTGGCCTCGGTGTGCGCCCGCTACGGCGCCGGGTTCTGGAAGCCGGGCTCGGGGATCATCCACCAAGTAGTACTGGAGCAATACGCGTTCCCCGGCGGGATGATGATCGGCACCGACAGCCACACCCCAAATGCCGGTGGCGCCGGAATGCTGGCCGTGGGCGTGGGCGGTGCCGATGCCGTCGACGTCATGACTGGGTTCCCGTGGAACGTACGCTGGCCGAAGCTCATCGGCGTCCACCTGACCGGCGAGTTGAACGGTTGGGCAGCTCCCAAGGACGTCATTCTGAAGGTGGCAGACATCCTCACCGTGAAGGGCGGCACCGGCGCCATTGTCGAGTACTTCGGTCCTGGCGCCCGCGGCCTGTCAGCTACCGGTAAGGCCACCATCTGCAACATGGGTGCTGAGATCGGCGCCACCACGTCGCTGTTCGCCTACGACGACGCCGTCGGCCGCTATCTCGAGTCGACGGGCCGCGAGGCGGTTGCCCACGCGGCCAACGCCGTGGCCCACCACCTGAGAGCAGACGACGAGGTCGAGGCGAACCCCGGTGACTACTTCGATCGGATCATCGAGATCGACCTGTCCACGCTGTCTCCGCACATCAACGGGCCCCACACCCCCGACCTGGCCCGTCCGGTCGCCGACCTGGGTGACGAGGCCGAGCGAGAGGGTTGGCCGCTTGCAGTCAGCGCCGGACTCATCGGCTCGTGCACCAACTCCAGTTACGAAGACATCACCCGGGCGGCCAGCATCGCCCGCGATGCGGTGGCCAAGGGCCTGACGGCCAAGGCGCCTCTGCTGGTCACCCCGGGTTCCGAGCAGGTCCGCGCCACCATCGAGCGTGACGGCCTGCTGGCCGACTTTGAGGCGCTGGGTGCCCAGGTGCTGGCCAACGCCTGCGGACCCTGCATCGGCCAGTGGGACCGCCAAGACCTCGGCGACGGCATCCCCAACTCCATCGTCACCAGCTACAACCGGAACTTCCCCAAGCGCAACGACGGCTATGCCACCACGCACGCCTTCGTGACCTCCCCGGAGACGGTGATCGCCCTGACCATCGCCGGACGCCTGGACTTCGACCCGTCCAAAGACACACTGCTCAATGACATCGGGGAGGAGGTCCGCCTGACAGTGGGCACCGGCGAGGAGCTCCCGGCTGCCGGGTTCGACCCGGGCAAGGAGACCTTCCAGGCGCCGCCAGCGGACGGCTCAAACGTCGAGGTGACCATCTCGCCATCCAGCGATCGCCTGCAAGTGCTAGCCCCGTTCCCCGCATGGGACGGCAGCGACTTGACCGACCTGACGGTGCTCGTCAAGGCCCAGGGCAAGTGCACCACCGACCACATCTCGATGGCCGGCCCGTGGTTGAAGTACCGGGGCCACTTGGAGAACATCTCCGGGAACGTCTACATGGGTGCCGTTAACGCCTTCACCGGCGAGGTTGGCGCCGGCTGGGACGCCACCGACGGCGAAACCCGGGCCTACCCGGAGATTGCCCGGCGCTACCACGAGGCCGGCGTGGCTTGGGTGGCCATCGGTGACGAGAACATGGGCGAGGGGTCGTCACGCGAGCACGCGGCAATGGAGCCACGGTTCCGCGGCGCCAAGGTCGTCATCGCCCGCTCGTTCGCCCGTATCCACGAGACGAACCTGAAAAAGCAGGGCGTCCTGCCGTTGACCTTCGCCGACCCGGCCGACTACGACCTGATCGGTCCCGAGGACCGAATCTCGGTGGTCGGGTTGGCCGACCTGGCACCCGACCTACCGGTAACCGTTGTCGTGACAGCGCCGGACGGCACCGAGACCAGGATCGTGGGAGAGCACACCTACTCAGCCGACCAGATCGAGTGGTTTAAGGCCGGCAGCGCGCTGAACCTCATCCGGGAGCGCTCCGGCAACTGACCCGGCGGCCAGGACTCAATCTCCGTCGGGTATGAGTTGGGCATCGACGGCGACTTCACCCGTCCATCCCCATAGCAACACGCACGTCTCATCGCCGAACAGTTGAGCGTGGTGTTCCCAAGGCTCGTGATGTACCGATTCCCCCACACTCTTGAACTCCCACGGGCCGTCTCCTCGTTGGAAGCTGGCTGTCCCGTGGAGCACGTGGTACGTCTCTTCGGCCGGATGCTTGTGGCGGGGATAGTGCAGCCCGGCACCCCAGATGCCGAGGCCCGCGCTGACCACTGATGACTCCACCAGCCCACTACGGCCGATGACTCGCACGTAGCCGTAATTGTCGATGTAGTGCTGCGAGAGGGTCGCCCGGTATGCCGGTGTCTGGACCCAGTGCAATACCGGTCCCGCTGCGGCGAAGGCCCGTAGCACCGGCTCGACACCCGGTACGTCACTCCGAAGGTCGATCTCGTCGAGCAAACATGCCGCTGGAAGGCGGACGGGGTCGGGCGCAGCCAGGCTTCCGTCCTTCAGGGCGTCGGTCAGGTGCCTGCCGACCTCGGCCAGCATCGAAAAGCGCTCGGTATCTGGATGGCCGTTGTAGAAGCCGGCCAGGGCGGCTACTAGGTCTCGGCGTAGCACACCGATTGGGTCTCGAGACAAGTCTCGCCAGTCAGATTCGGCGGAGTCGGTAGCCCCGGTTGCGGGCCTCAGCCAGCAAGTCCGGTCCGAAGCACAGGAATCGTTCGCTGGCCACCAACTCGTCGAGCACCACGGTCATGGCCTCCTCGTCACCCACCTCGTCCAAGTCGTAGACCTCCTGAGTACGTTTGTCGCCGATGAAGCGTTGATGGGCGAAAGCCGAGGGCCGGTCCATGAAAATGCAGGCTAACCGGGTCGCTCGGACCCGACCTCGAATCGTCGCCGAACTCTCGGTTGGCCGCGCTATTGCTCGTCTTCAACTCCACCATGTCTCGTCAGGCGAAGCTCGGTCATCGGTTCAGGCGCGTAGGGGTCTGCCCGCGGGGCGTCCTTGAATCGTTCGCGAGCCGACATAGGTACTGCACCGACTTCGTCCACCAGGCCGTAGCGGGAGCCTAAGTCTGTGGTCCAATGGACTCGACCGGTCATATCTAGTCGAGCCGAGTCAGCTGCAACAGCGGCTGCAACCCTTCCTATAAAGATCGGCGTTTCGACACCTTCAGTCATGACCGAGACACCTTTAGATGCTTGGTCCTCAATAAACTCGGTTCGAACAGGCCCGGGTCTAAGGCCGATCACAGAAACTCCTCTTGGTAGGAGTTCCAGACCGAGGTCATGGGTCATGCGATCCAGTGCCGCCTTTCCGACGCTATAGGCGGCATTAAATAGGTAGGTGAACCCTGCAGGACTAGTGATGTTGAAGATCATCGAATCCGGACGCCGGAGTAGCAACGGAGCGGCACTCCGGGAAGCCACGTAGTGCGATCGAAGCCCGACCCCCACTTGGTCGTCCCAAATTTCCAGCGGGTGTTCCCAAAACCCACCCTCCCAGGCGGGAGGATCGGGAATCTTGAAAACATTGTTCACGAGGATGTCCAAGCCGCCGTGATGCGATGCGACGAGTTCAAACAGGCCATCGATCTCCTCGTCGACAGCGTGATCGACTTCAACCGCTAGGCCTTGGCCCCCAGCCAGTGATACCAGTTCAGCCGTCGTGTCAATTGTGCGGTCGCCACTTCCTCTTGTACGGCCGGTCACGTACACAGTCGCTCCGGCCTCTCCGAGTCCGATTGCAATTCCCTTACCGATACCCCGGCTAGCACCTGTAACCACTGCAACTCGTCCGGCAAGCGGCGATGTTTGGTTCATTCGAGAAATCCTCCGAGTCCTAGGGCCTTGGATTGGGTGGTTGGACGACAGCAGCGACCTGTGGAGTGGGCGGCGAGCAACGGACTACCGGTCACGCAATTCTCACCCGGGAGAAGTGAGCCGAATACCGGTTTCCAGTCCAGAACCTCCGCGATTGCGCAGCCATGGCCTCTAGTAGTAGGCGTCTCCCCCATCGAGTGAGATAGTCCCTCCGCTGAAACCAGCACCCTCTTCAGAGACTAGGTGGACCGCGAATGCGGCGACTTCCTCCACAGTGACCGGACGCTGAAGAGCGGTATGCGCCGTATAGAAGGAAACCAACTCCTCAACGCCGCCTAGTCCCTGGGCTCGTCCGGCCCGCTCTTGGACCATGTCGGTCACCACGATGCCCGGGCAGATGGCATTGACCGTGACTCCATTCACCCCAACTTCCCGGGCTACAGATTTGACGAACCCGTTGATCGCATGCTTGTTCGCCGCATAACCGGAGATATTCGGCTTGGCCACCTTCCCTTCGACTGAGGAGATCGCAAGAACCCGTCCAGACCCCTGGGGAACCATGTGGCGCAAGGCCCTTCTCGTAGCCCAGAAGGTGTGGTTTAGATTCAGGTCGAGTTCGTACTGCCACTCCTCGTCAGACATTTCCATCACCGGGGCTGTGTCTCTGACTCCACCTGCATTACAAACCAGAATGTCGATCGTTCCGTAGGTCTCCACGGCGTGGTCAACGAGCCCCTCCGCCACTACCTGATCGGCCACGCTCCCAGGCCAGAAAGCCACGCGCTCCCCGCCGTTCATCTCGACAAGGGCTGCTGCACCCTTTTCTGGGCTCCGACCGTTGATGACGACTGAAGCTCCCTCGGCAAGAAATGCCTCAGCGATGGCACGTCCGATTCCCCGGGTCCCTCCCGAGACTGCAGCAACTCTTCCTTCAAGTCTGGATTTACCCACCTGTCCTCAACCCTCCTCTAAGAGTCGTTCTCCGACCGCGGCCGATAATGATGGGCCCGCTGGGTGCGGCCCCCCGCTACCAGCAAGAGTTGACCAGTCACCCAGGATGCTGCGTCGGATGCGAGGTAGACAACGGCCGCGGCTATGTCATCTGGGTCGCCCATCCGAGCCATTGGAATAGTGGCCTGGATCTCGTCCAACTGGTCTTCGACGTTGAGCACCTCTCGAAATGCCTCGGTGGCCACGGGACCAGGGGCAACGGCATTGACGCGAATCACCGGCGCGAGTTCAAGGGCCAGAGTCTGGGTCAAGTTGTTCATCCCGGCTTTCGCGGCCGCATACGGGCCGGTGAACGGTGAACCACGAGTCCCAGCACCTGACGAAATATTGACGATGGAACCGGCGTCGCCCATGCGGAGGGCCGCTGCCTTGCATCCCTGAAAGGCGGATGTGAGGTTGAGGTCAAGTTGGGACCGAAATACCTCATCGGTTGTCTCAACAAGTCGTCTAGTGGTCTTTTCGTCTGAACCACCGACATTGTTTACCCAGATATCCAGGTGCCCGAATCTCTCCATGGCTTGATCGGCGAGCGTTTCAGAAAAGTCTCGGATATCTCCTGGCACTATCAGAGCGGAGCGCCCCCGCTTTTCGATCTCCGCTGCAGTGGCCTCGAGATCATGGATTCTCCTGGAATTCAGCACGACATCACAACCGAAGTCGGCAAGGCCCAACGCGATCGAGCGGCCGATCCCCTGCCCGGAGCCAGTGACTACGGCGACCCGGCCGTTCATCTCGAAGAGGTCGCGTACCGTCATCTCGTCTGATCCTCACACATTCCGGGTTCGCTCATCTCTGGTGGACAAGGCCTGTGGAATCGGTCCACCTACCCACAAAGTAACCCGACGGTTAGTTTGTCAGGGTGGCTGGGACGAACGCGACACGGAGGTAGAGGGTGGCTACGCATACCTCCTTCTGCCGGTTCTGCCACGCGGCCTGCCCGATCCTTGTCGATATTGAAGATGGCGATCGGGTCACCGGCATTCGTGGCGACCGCTCAGACCCTCTCTTCCAGGGCTTCACCTGCGTAAAAGGACGACAACTCGCCGATCACCATCATCATCCCGACCGCCTCAGGACTTCGCTTCAACGAGGCCCTGACGGGTCCTTTGAGCCAATCTCTTCGACAGCAGCCCTTGACCAAATCGCTCAGAGGATCGCAAGAATCGTTGCCGACCATGGCCCCCGAGCGGTAGCCAGTTATACGGGAACGGGTTCCTACCAGAACTCGACTGCCGTTCCAGTTGCCACTGCCTGGCACGAAGGTCTCCAATCTCCCTCCCTTTACACCTCGCTGACTATCGATCAACCGGCCCATCGCTCCGCAGCACTGAGGATGGGGGCCTGGGAAGCGGGCTGGCACAACTTCTCCGATTCCGACGTACACCTGGCCATCGGTTACAACCCGCTCGCCTCGGGCTACGGCCCGGCTGGCGGCCTTCAGGGGACCAACCCGTTCGTTTCTCTGCGGGAGGCAAAAGATCGAGGCCTGAAGACGATCGTCGTGGATCCACGCCGCACCGAGTTCGCGGCCAGCGCCGATGTCTGGCTGCAAATCCGGCCAGGTGAGGACCCGACGCTTCTGGCAGGACTCATCCGAGAGGTCATCCGGCTGGGTCACGCCGACGAGGACTTCTGCAATAGGTACGTATCCAACTTCGGTGAGCTAGTTGCAGCAGTCGAGGCGTTCGATCCCGGATACGTCGCTAGGCGTGCTGCAATCGACGCTCAGGCTCTTACGGAGGCAGCAGAACTCTTTGGGGCAGCCGAGCGCGGATCCGCCGGCACCGGAACCGGGCCGAATATGGCTCCACACTCGATGTTGACCGAACATTTAGCCCTTTGCCTGAACGCCATCTGCGGCCGGGTGAACCGTGCTGGTGACGAACTGGAGAGTGGCCATTTCCTGTCCCCGGGAAACACGCGCCGCGCCGCAGTAGTGCCACCATCGGATCCAGCGCCGGGAGCTGCACACCGCGTTCGGGGCTTGCACGGCATGGCGGACGAGATGCTGACCAACACCCTCGCCGACGAGATCCTCCTCGGTGGCCCAGGGCAAGTCCGGGCGCTCATCGTCTCAGGTGGCAACCCAGTCGTGGCGTGGCCGGACCAGACAAAGACTGTTGCCGCACTCAGGGCTCTAGAACTTCTTGTGGTCATTGACCACCGCATGAGCCCGACCAGCGAGCTCGCGGACTTCGTCATTGCTCCGAGACTCCAACTCGAGCGAGCCGATGTTCCCCACATCATGGACCGGCGCTTTCCAGCGGCATACACGAACTACACCCCGGCGGTTCTGAACCCCGAGGACGACCTCCTGGCGGAGTGGGAGGTGTTTGCCGGTATTGCTGCTCGAAACGGCAGTCCCATAGATCTTCCAGGCGGTGCCATCCCCTTCTCAGACGACGGAGTCGAGCCAGGTATCGGTGACGAGGAGGTCCTTGATCTCGTCTACGGGTCGGCAAGGATGCCAATGGCAGAGATCCGCAGAAATCGGGGCGTCATCCATCCAGACCGTGTTCGGGTCCTGCCAGACGACGGCAGATCCGCTGCCCGGATCGATATCGGCCCAGCGGACGTCGTCCGCGAACTGGGAGAGGTCTTGGCTGAGCGAAGTTCAGCCGACCGATTGCTGGGCAGCGATAGCGAGGCGCAGTTTCCCTATCGCCTCATCAGCCGTCGGGCCAAGCACGTCCTCAACTCCTTCGGACGCGAACTACCGGGGCTATCACGACTGGGAACGACCAACCCAGCGTTCATGCACCCGGAAGACCTGGCCTCTTTGGGCATTAATGCAGGTGAACTCGTGCGGATTGAGTCGCCGAATGGGGCCGTCGACGGCGTCGCCGAACCGTCGCCCGCCGTCAAACGAGGTGTCGTCTCTATGTCCCACGCTTGGGGAACCGCTTCCCAGACAGACGAGGACGTTCGAACGGAAGGTTCACCAACGAACCGACTGGTCTCCAACGAGAGAGGCACCGACCCCATCACCGGGATGGCCGTGCAGAGCGCTATCCCAGTCCGGGTGAGTCGCCTGGGTTGACCCCGGAGGTTCGCTATTCCGCAAGCTTCAGCAGTCTCTGAATTCCTGACGCTCTAGTTCGAGCAGGTCTTCAAACCTGCGGCGGAGCTCTTGGCGACGGCTGCGGTCCATTGCAAGGTTCACTAGCTCATGAGGGTCTTCTTGGAGATCGTAGAGCTCGTGCTCATGATCTTCGAAGGCTGCATCTCGGTCGACTTGTTTCGCTGACGTGATCGGAGTGCCCCGCGTGGTACTTGATCCTCCAATCCCGTAGTAGCGGCAGTACTTGAATCGCCCATCGAACACTCCGCGGCTCGCATAGCGGGTTTCGAGGAGGCCGTCGTACCAGGCCCAGTCCTGCGCGAAGAGAACTTCAGGGCGACCGCCGGTCGACGGGTCGGCCAGGACGCCGCTCATCTGCCGACCTGGCCAACCCTCCAGACGACCCTCGCCGGCTCCGCTGAAGCCTGCCAAGGTTCGGGCTAGGTCGACATGGCTGAACATCGCTTCCGTCGTCGAGCCTGCCGCTGTCACCCCGGGCACGAGGACATAGAGGGGAATCCTCATGGTTTCCTCGTAGTTCCATGGACCCTTCGATCGCAGTCCGTGCGAACCACACTGATCGCCGTGGTCCGAGGTGAAGACGACAACGGTGTTGTCCCAGCCTCCCGTGTCATCCAGTGCATCGAGGATGTGGCCGATGTTCTCATCGCTCAACTGATGCAACTTGGCGTAGTAGTCGAGTTGGCGCAGCCAGTGTTCGGTATCAGAACGTTCCAGCCAGCCGCATGACTTGCTTGATTCGTGGAGAAAACGTCGGTGCACGTCCGGCTTGGTGTGAAGATCATCGTCAAAGTTGACCGGCAGCTCGGTGAACCACTCGTCGTAGGGAAGTTCGAACGCCGGAAGCGGGTCATTGCGACCCCAGTCCCGCATGGCGTGTCGATCGCGCACCGACTCGAAATGAAGGGGATTGGACTCCTGATACCAGGGTTGGTCCATCGGATACCACATGACGTCATGAGGGTTCACCAAACCTACTGCGAGGAACCAGGGCTGATCTGAGGGTGCCGAGTTGCGGATCCATTCGGAAGCCGAAGTCGCTATCGGCCCGTCGAACTCCGTTCCACTTCCTGCCTGACCCCAGAACGACTTGTCATTTCCTTCCCAGTCCGAAAAGCCGTAGGCGTCCATGTCTGGATACGCCTCGAAGGTGAGGTGCCATTTCCCCTTGTAGGCCGTGTAGTAGCCCTGCTCGCGAAAGATCTTGCCCAAGGTGTCCGCGTCGGTCCCCAGTTCACCGTTGGCCGGCTCGATGCAATTCTCGTTCACACCGTGGACGGGCATGTAATCGCCGGTGAACAAGGTCCCGCGTGATGGAGAGCATGGTGAGGTGTGCGTGTAGTAACGGGTGAACTCGAGGCCCCCGTCGATGAGGCGTTGCCTGTTTGGGAGTTCCAGGCCATTAGGAAGCCAGTCCCTCTGGCGCTCTTGATCTGCCAGCAAAAGAAGCACGTTTGGCCGGTTCATGGAAGTTCTGCCGCCAACTGCCCGTGGTCATCCAAGGCGGCCAACGCCCTCAGAGCCATTGTCTCGGCTAGGAGTCTGGTCCGCGGCTCGTCCATGTCTCCGACAACCATAAGTGCGGCCGCGATCGTCAGGCCATACCACATGGCCTCCTCATACCCGGCCAGTAGTTCGACGGGATCCAAACCCGGTTGGAGCGCCCTCACGGCGTCGGCGTAGAGAGCCAGAAGTTCTTCCTCATGATGCCGTCTGCTTTCGATGGTGAGCGACTGAGAGATGAAGTAGGCGAGGTCCCACGAGGCAGGTCCGACACCTACCCCTTGCCAGTCGATGACGGTCACCTCGGTCCCATCAGGAGAAAACAGCAGATTGTCGAGTCGAAGGTCCAGATGGATCAGGGTCGCGAGGCACCCACGGCTATTGGCCAGCGCCTCGTCGAGTCGCCTTTCCAACAGCTCCCCAGCGACCGAGATGTTCCGATCCGAATCGGGTCCGATCATCTCAGCAAGGGGGTTCCAGCCGTTGCGGACATGATCCCCGAGAGATCTGCGACGATCCGGTGAATCCAGGGTGGGAAGCCACTCGAGGCCGCCGATCTCCGGGTCACCTGCCCATCTCGCATGGAGCGAGGCCATCTCACGGATGACCAGCGCGGCACGACCGGAGTCGATCCCGTTGAGTTGGTCTACCTCGACATCCGCCTCGATTGCTTCGAGGAGAAGCAGGAACTCTGCGCTCTCAGCGTCGTACCAAGAGGCATATACGTCTGGCAGCCGCATCGGAGTGCGGTTCGCCAAAGCGTCAAAGAAGCGCAACTCTCTTTCATAGATGCCGACGGCCAACGCCCGGCTGCGCACCAGTTCCCGGGAGGAGCCGAACTTCGCGACCACGCGAGGCGGGCCGTGCGCGGCATCGCCATATCGGAGGTCGAGGAGAAAGAGCTCGCACAGCATTCCGCGGTCCAGACCCAGTGGCTCCGCCTCGAAGTCCAGGACTTCGACGCCGAGAGCCCTGGAGAGCACCTCTGTGGTCAGGTCGCTCATACTGACTGGAAACGGAGCAGATCCGATCATTGGACGAGGTGACTAGGGATTGAGGCGGAAGCGTGTAAACCAGGTCTAGGCATCGGACACTTCGATCGGTCAGGCGAAAGCTGCGCCCGACCACCACGCCTCCATGCGGGGCCGAATATCGAGGGACACCAGTTCGATGACGCCGGCCGCCGGGACCTCGAGATAGGTGAAATTTCCATAACCCTCGGTAGGCGGGCGTGCTGCCGCCAAGAGCGTCGCTCCGCGGTCCAGGAGATCCTGTGTCTGAACTGAAATATCGTTGACCCATACCCCAAAGTGGTGGATACCGGGTCCTTGCGAACAGTCCCAGATGCTTCCAGCAGGCCCTTCGACCAACTCAACGTGGACCGGTCCCCCGGTCGAGTAGACGAAGCGGAGAGGGACAGAAAGTTTCCCTTCTTCAGGGGTCCAGACTTGCTGGTTGGGAACCTCGGCCGGTTCAGCCCAACTGACTTCCTGAAGCGAACTCCAGTCCCTCATGGCCCTCGAGAGGTCAGCAACCAGAAAGCCGAAGTGAAAGATGTCCGCTGGGTTCACGAGGATGCCCTATGCCTCGGGACGGCGATCAATAGTTCGCGGGTACGTAGTAGCGCTACTCGAGTGTCGGCCTTCTTCGCCTGGCGGAGGTGGTTCACGACGTCGTCAATTCGAGGTCGAGCCGCTTCAGCCCGCGGAGCATGAAACTGGGTTGATACTGGACTTCGTTGTCGGAACTTAGGGAGAAGGAATGGATCCGACGGCTGAGCTCTTCCAACGCGACCACGGCTTCTAGCCTGGAGAGGCTTGCCCCAAGGCAGAAATGGTTGCCTTTCCCAAAGGACAAGTGTTGCGAGAGGTTGTCCCGATTCGGCTCGAATGAGTCTCCATCGGGGAACAACGTCTCATCACGGTTGGCGGACGCGTACATGATGACGACCCTGGAACCAGCGGGGATGCTTGTGCCTGCGACGTCAACATCACGTGTCGCGATCCGCCACATCCCCTGGGTGGGAGATGAAAGACGCAGGCTCTCTTCGACAACCCGGCCCGCCACCGTGGGGTCGGTCTGCAATTGGTTCCAGATTTCAGGACGGTCGCTGAGGAGGAGCATCGCCTCGGCTAGGAGTTTCGTCGTGGTCTCGTTCCCGGCGACAAGGATCTGCTGGAGGATGCTGAGAATCTCCTCGGTGGACAGCGGTTCGTCGGGCAGGTCAGGGTCCTCCTGCACATCAATACGTGCCTGGACCAGGTTGGTCAGGATGTCGTTACGGGGTTCCGCGCGCCTCTGATCCAACTGCTCGGCGAAGTAGTGCTGGAACTCGATGATTGATTTCTCGCACTCGACCTGTTCATCGACCGTGAGGTGCCTCCCGGTACCGGCAATCGCATCGTCGCTCCAGCGTTTGAAATCTTCTAGTCGATCACCGGGGACGTTGAGCGCCCGCGCAATGGTGGCTACGGGAAGCGGTACTGCAAACTCCTCGACGAACTCACACCGACCGGCGGGAAGGAATCGACCGATCAGATCATTGCTCAGGTTCCGGATGAACGGTTCGAGTTCGGCTATCGCGCGCGAGGTGAAGGCACGACTCACGAGTTTCCGATAACGCGTGTGTTCCGGCGGGTCGACCGTCAGAAGAGTGTCCCTGCGGCGATAGGCCCCAAGTTCCTTCTGGACCTCGGCAAGTCGTCTGATTGCCTCTTCACTCGGCGGGAGGCCTGAACGCCCGAACTTGGAGGAAAACGTCTCAGGGTCCATGAGGACCTGCATGACATCTTCGTGCCTACTGATCAGATAGAACTCGGTACCCGCTGCTTCTGTGGGAAACACGGGACACGAATCACGCATGGCCGAGTAGTACAGGTGGGGACACTGCTGGACCTCCGGGTCCAGGATGTCGAAACCATCTAGGTCTGTGTGGGTACCGGTCATCGCATGGCCTCCTTCACCTTCCGCACCGTTGGCGATTGCCCTGCGCCATCTCTGTTCACTTGCCGACCAGCCGCTCGACGACCGCCGCAAAGTCCTCCAAGACCCCTACACCGACGGTCACATAGGAGATGCCATAAACCTCTCTCTGCCTCTGGAGCTTCTCCACGATCTCTTCGACAGAGCCAACAAGTACATGGGGGTGGTCCTGCAGGCTCTCACTCTCCACACCGACTCTCTGCGCTACTAGCTCCAGGTCTGGCTGCGGGTTGTGAGTGACCGAGGTGAAGTAGGCGCCTATCTCTAGTTCCAGATCACCGAATCGGTCTCCGGCTCCTTCGCGAATCCAGTCGACCTTCTTGGAGGTCTGGCCTGAACTTCCCGAATGCACGCCGTCGAAGCCAATCCGTCCGCTCGAATTATCGAAGTTCAGTGACACGATGTCTGCAATACGGCCGGCCGCCTTGAGCACCCGTGGTGATCCCCCACCAACCATGATGCTGGGGCCTTCCGGTTGGACCGAAGCGGGCACGGCCCTCATGTCCTTTGCCGTCACGTGCGCACCATGGAATGAAAGATCCTCTCCAGCGAAGAACTGGCGAATGAACTCCACGGTCTCGATTAGGCGTTCAATCCGGACTCCGGGGGGTTCCATTGAGATCCCGAGGGCCTCGTACTCCGACGAGACCCACCCTGCTCCGAAACCTGGCTCGAGACGGCCGTCTGAGAACAGATCGATTGTGGCCAATTCCTTGGCCAGCACCACAGGGTGGTGATAATCCACACAAAGAACCCGACAGCCGACCCGAAGCGATTCCGTCGCCCCGGCAGCAGCCATCATCGCAGGCACGGCAGCCACCGTCTGGAGAGGGTGCCTAGCCTCCTCTAGGGCCTGGCCGGGTCCGAAGTAGTGATCTGCTAGGTGCAGAGTGGAATACCCCAGGTCCTCGACCCGCCGCGCGGTGTCCAACCATTCGGTTTTCGAGGACGGCGCGTACGCCTGACAGGCGAAGCGAAACGGCTTAGCCAACTCCGGGACCCCTGAGAAGCTCCATGGACCCGGTGTGCATTTTCACAAACTAACTCTTCGATTAGTTAAATGCCAAGGGCCTCTCCTAGTTTTGGCAGGGAGGCTAAGGAGCACCAGATGGCGGAACAAGACGGCCGAGCCGACTACATCGACAGTTACGAGGACGTGTCGATGTTCCACCTCGACAGCGCCCGAGAAGACGTGCTGCTGACAAAGCAGACCGAATGCACCTTCATGTGGACTACCGCCGCTGGCGAACCGGTCGGGGTAATCATGAACTTCATCTTCCACGAAGGGTGCTTCTGGGTTACCTGCACGCGTCGGCGAAAGCGAGTGAGCGCCGTGGAAAAGAGGCCAAGGGTCGCCGTTGCAATCTCGAGCCGAGGTACCGACATAGGGGTCAGCCAGACGGTGACCTATAAGGGCAATGCCCTGGTGTTGGACGACGTGGAGACCACCAACTGGTTCTACCCGGCCCTAGCTGCCAGGGTCCGCCCAGAAAGCAAGGAGACTCAAGCTGCTTTCGTGGACCACCTGGACAGTCCAGGTCGGGTCGTCATCAAGATCACCCCCGACCAGCGAATTGGATTTGACGCCGAGGAGATGTTCCGTGGCTCACCCGCCGGCCCGTCCCGCTCCACGGTATGAATGCCTCGCTGTCACTCCCACCAGGGTGAACGGAGCTTTCGCTTGTCGATCTTTCCCATCGCCGTTCGACCGAGGTCCTCGACCAGAGTGACCGAACGCGGACACTTGTGATGAGAGAGATGTTGTCGGCAGTACTCGAGTAACTCGCTCTCCACTACCCGCCTCCCCGAATCCGCAAGCACCACAAGGGCTTTGAGTTCTTCACCCATCTCGCGATTGGGAACGCCTACGCAAGCAACATCGGCCACCTCTGGATGCCCCAAAAGCACCTGTTCGGCCTCGGCCGGATAGAGGTTGACGCCGCCAGAGACGACCATGTCCGAGATCCGATCGTCGATGTAGACGTAACCGTCTTCGTCCACATGCCCAACTTCGCCAAGGGTGAAGACACCCGGCTCAAGATGTGCAGCAGCAGATTTCTCTGGATCGTTGGCATAGACAATGCCGCGACCAGTCGAATCCCGGAAAAACAGTCGCCCCTCCGATCCCGTCGGGACCTCCTCGCCTTGGTCATCCACGATCAGCGAGGCGAACGGTGGAACCGGCCGACCAACGGAACCGGGGTGCTTGAGCCATTCCTCGCTAGTGATGGAGCAGGTGGTACCCACCTCTGTCGCTCCGTATGCCTCAACGAAGACCGGACCCCACCACTCGATCATGGCTCGCTTCACCTCGATTGGACACTTGGACCCCGTATGGACGACTAGTCGAATCGAGGAGACGTCGTACTGCTCTCGGATCTTCGCTGGTAAATCGAGGAGCCGAATGAAATGCGTCGGGACCATCAGAGCCGACTCGATCCGATGGTCAGCGATTGCACGCAACGCCTCCTCGGCATTGAAACGCCCTAGCACTACCGAGGGGACGCCAGCCAGCAGGGAGCGCATGCCACTCAGCGGCCCCGTGTGGTACATCGGTCCAACGACGAGGTGAGTACCGAGGTTGGCGTACCTGCTCTTCCCAAGGGACTCCAGGTGTTCTCTCAAGGTAGAGCCTCCCGCGAACATGGTCGGAGGGAGTTCAGTCCCCTTTGGCACTCCAGTGGTTCCGGACGTGTACAACATGTTCGGCAGAGGACGAACGTCGTCAGCGGGAGGGGAATCCGAACCAGATTCGAGCCATTCGCTCCAGGTCAGAACCCCTGTCGCCTCGCAATCTCCCCAGGCAACAACGGTCGACACCTCGGCCAGCCGAGCCGCTTCGACCGCTCGATCAACCGTCTCGGGCCCCGCGAAAACCACAACAGCCCGAGAATCCTTCAGTATGTAGGCCGCCTCAGAGGCATTGAGGTGGAAGTTGACGGGGACGGTCGAGACACCCCCGAACAAGCCACCAAGGTGGGCCATCGCCGTCTCACAGGAGTTCTCCGCAAAGACCGCGACCCGACGAAATGGCCCCAAGTCGGCCTCCAGAAGTGCGTTTGCGCCGCGGTTGAGAACGAGGTCCACCTCGCCCCAAGTCAGGGCCGAGGTCGGACCCGTCATGGCCACAGATCCTGGATCGAGGCCGAGTTCATCGATGAAGGTCGGCACGATTAGTCGCCGTTCTGACCTACTGGCGGAACTGGAGCCCCTGGTCCGGATGATCCAGATGCTGGAGCTTCTGCCTCCTCTGCCCTGGTCTCAGATACGCGTCGGTGGTGAGGGACCAGGGATCGATTGGCAAAGAACCACTGACCATCTACCTGAAGGTACTCATCTTCATAATGGGCGACCATGAAGCTCGACGCACCGTCCTCTCGCTCTGCGTGCTCTTGGAACTCCCACCGTCCGGTGCCAGCACGACCACCCGAATCCAAAACCACAGAGCCATCGCCCACAATCTGTACGACCCTCCGAAACTTCTGCATCTCCCTGGTCCAGAGGCGCAAGATCTCTGCTCGCCCCTCAACCACCCTCTCGGGCCCCAGTCGCCAAGAGGCATCGGGAGCAAAGGTGCCGGACCACACTGCTGGGTCTCTGCGGTTGACAGCATCGGAATAACGACGGACGAGATCTGAGATCGCGTCACGGCTGCTCTGAGGATCCTCCGACACCTGAATCACCTACTGAGAATCGTCACCCCAGAGATTCCTGGTGCTCCGTAGACGTGGGTATAGGCCACTCGTGGGTCCCCCGGAACCTGCCGCCGTCCCGCATGTCCCCGGAGTTGCACGACATTCTCATAGACCTGTCGAAGGCCAGAAGCCCCGATCGGCTCGCCGTTGGCAAGGCAGCCCCCGTCCGTGTTGATCGGAAGCGGACCACCAATCTCGGTCTCCCCTCGAGCGATGATCTGCTCCTGTTCGCCGTGCTGGCACAGACCATTCTCAGCCATGTGCATAACCTCGGCGCCCGATTCCGTGTCCTGGATCTGGGCAAGGTCCACGTCGCCGGGACCGATTCCCGCCATCTCGAACGCAGCGACGGAGGCATCCACGGTCGGACCTTCGGAACGTTCTATCGCTAGGTGGGGGGCGGTTACCTCGAAGGACCCGAAACGTCGAGACCGGACAGCGGCCGCCTTCAAGAAGACCGGGCGAACCCCCATCTTCCGGGCCCGTTCGGCGCTGGCAACCACGATCGCCACACCCCCCTCTCCGGGCGAGCAGAACATGTATTTGGTCAAGGGATACGAGAGCATCTCCGAGTTCTCGATCTCGTCCTCAGACAGCGGCTTGCGGCGCCACGCCATGGGGTTCATCGCCCCGTTTCGATACGCCTTCTCAGCCACTCGAGAAAGTGTCGAACGAGTGATACCGAACTCGTGCATGTACCGGTTGATCTTCATCCCGAAGAACTGGGTGGTCAGAGCGAGGCCGGACCGTCCATACCATTCCCCGATCTCGGAGGTGCTCGGGCGAAACGCGCCCCGTTCGTGCTTGTCGAAACCGATGGCGATACCTAGATCGAACATCCCGGACTTGATGGAGTTCCAAGCCGAGAACAGTGCCGAGCCCCCGGTGGCACAGCCATTCATGACATTAATGAACTGCAGACCTGTGAGGCCTAGCTTCGAGACCATTAGATCGGCGGCACCTGCGGACTTGCTTCCGCCAAAAGCAAACTGCATGTCCTGCCAGGCGAGGCCCGAGTCGGCTAGAGCCCTTCGAACGGCTACCACGCCTTGCTCCATGCCTGAGATCCCCTCATGGCGTCCGAACTCATGCATGCCAATGCCAACGATCACCACCTCACTCATGGTCGAAACCTTTCGGAGCGAACGCGAACGTCGCTACCTCTTCGCCCGACTCGTTGATCGTCAAGGGGAGCAGGGTCAGCGTCATCGGCATCCCGATCCACAGGAGGGACGGATCATTCTCGGTTAGGCGGGCTTCCACTCGAAGTTCGCCGGGCAGTTCCACATAGCCGACTCCGAATGGTTCAAAGTCGTCTCCGACAAGACCGACATAGGGAGGAGTCTTCGGTGGATACCCCTGGATAGTCCAGGTCCAGAGTTCTCCCTCTGTGCTCAACTCGACCTCCACCACCTGGGCCCCACTGCACCTGGGGCATCCGGACTGGTAGGGAAACACATGGTTGTCACAGTCGGTGCAGCGGCCACCGATCAGCCTCACACCCTCGGCCCCCCAAGAGAAGAGGCCGTCCTGGACTGGTACCTGCTTTCTCATGCTCGCCGCCTTCCAGAAGGGGTACCCATCGCAAAAGTAACTATACGATCAATTTGGGGTCATCTCAGAGGGCCGACTCAGAGGCTTGGGTCGACCAGGACCTTGGTCTCAGCGCTTCCTCCCGCCAGCCGCTCAATGACCGCTGGAAGGTCGCCAAGACCGACGGTCGAAGAGTGAAGTTGCTGGAGTCGAACGTGGCCATCGGCGATGAACTCCATCGCCATACGGAACTCTTCGTGGAGGTAGGCCAAGGCTGATACCAAAGTCACCTCACGGGCGATCAACTCTCGCGGGATGATCGGCACTGGACCGTCGGCTATGCCTACGAGACACATGGTTCCCCCGGATCGGCAAAACTCGATCCCCGACTGGACGGTGTCGGCCAAGCCAGCACATTCGATGACGACATCCGCGCCCGAGCCCCGAGTGTGGTCAAGGACGACCTCGGCTGCCGTCTCCGGGGTGGCCACCAAATCGGCTCCGAGTTCTCGTGCCAGGGCTCGGCGATCCTCGTTGGGTTCGACGACAAGCACTTCATCCACTCCGTTCACCTTCGCAACCTGAAGCACGGACAGGCCAATAGGACCGGCCCCTTGAACGACGACTGTGTCTCCAGGCCCTGCTCCGCTTCGCCGAACGGCGTGCACTGAAATCGTCGTCGGCTCGACCTGGGCAGCTTCGACGTCGCTGAGTGCCGGCTCGGCAAGAACGACCCGTTCAGCCGATACGCCGATTGCCGGAGCGAAGCCACCATGAGCCGGAGCTTGCGAGTCGCGACCAGTGGCGACTGCCCGGACTGACCGGCACTGATCCTGACGACCTTGGCGACAATGGTCGCAATTCCTGCAAGCAGGGGGCACGGCGACGACCACTCGATCCCCTTCGCTGAGTCGATGGATACCGCGGGAGACAGCAGCAACGACGCCCACCCATTCATGCCCGCAGACCGCAGGGGGATAGGGCCGGCCTGATCGGTAAGCGTGGACGTCTGTCCCACAGATACCGCAGTAGCCAATCTCGACGACAACCCCTCCCGCCTCTGGAGTCGGATAGGGGAACTCCTGCAACTCGAGCCGGTTCGCCCCCGTTATCAACGCTGCCTGCATCACAGACATCCGATCTGTCGTCCAACCCGACCCGACCGGGGGCGGATCCCTCTAGTTCCAAGCGCTACGTTCGCTCTCCGATGCGGGGGCCGACTGGATCCCGCCAAGTCGGAGAGGCTTTCCATGATCATCATCGCCGGCACCCTCGAGTTCAAGGACTCATCCGCCCGAGACGAGGCGACGAAGCAGAGCAGCGTTCTTCAACTGGCCACGCGAGAAGAAGAAGCGGGTTGCTATGCCTACTCTTTCGCCCCAGACCCCTGCGTTCCGACGCGAATCCAGGTATACGAACTCTGGGCCAATGAAGACTCGCTCGCTGCCCACTTCGAGCATCCGAACTACGTCGCCATGCGAGATCTCCTGCGGTCATCCGGGCTGGTCGAATCCGAGACTCGCAAATACAGAATCAGCCTCGCTGAGCCCGTCTACGACGAAAATCGTGTGCCCAGAGCCGACTTCTTCACCGACAACCAGTTGGGCTAGACGTTGAAAGACCGGGCCTGCCGCATCGCATCCCACTCGCTGGACACTAATTGATTACTCGGTTACTTTCAGGATCCATGGATGGGCCAGATGGAACTGACCGGTCCCCAGGTATCTCCTACCAGGACCTCCTTAGTGCGGACTCCCGCGAAGTCCCGGCGGTATTGCGCCTCGAGTCCCCCAAATACCTCGGCAGCGCAGACATCCCGATAGATCGCTACATCTCCGCAGAGTGGCACCAGCGCGAGGTGTCAATGCTCTGGAGTCGCGTCTGGCAATACGCCTGCCGCGAAGACGAGATCCCCGAAGTTGGGGACTACTACATCTATGAGATCGTCAGAGCCTCCTACCTAGTCGTCCGGGTAGCGCCCGACGAGATCCGGGCTTATCCAAATGCCTGCCTCCACCGCGGTCGCCTGCTCAAGGAATACGACGGACGGTGCAGTGAAATCCGGTGCCCGTACCACGGCTTTGCCTGGGAACTGAACGGGGACTTGAAGAACGTCCCGGCGGATTGGGACTTTCCTCATGTTGAATCCGAGTCTTTTGGACTCCCACAGTGCGCCGTCGGGATCTGGGCTGGGATGGTGTTCATCAACCCCGACAACGAAGCTGAACCACTGGACGACTTCCTCGGCGAGATCGTTCAGCATTTCGAATGCTGGGACTTCGGAAACCGTTACAAGCAGGCCCACGTCGCGAAGATCATCCGGGCGAACTGGAAGATCACCCAGGAGGCATTCAGCGAAGCCTTCCATGTCGTCGGGACGCATCCTCAGATTCTCCCGTACCTGGGCGATTGCAACAGCCAGGTCGACATATGGGAGAACTTTGCTCGGGTGATTACCGCTGGGGGAACACCCAGTCCCCATCTGAAGTGGGAACCTTCCGAAGAACAGATAATGCGGACGCTGATGGACGTCCGGGTCGACCAGGAACTGCCAACCGCAATGCCTAGCGGGAGAACCGCTCGCGAGGTGGCAGCCGAAGCGAGTCGAGATCGTTGGCGGCCGGACGCCGGCGATCGGGTGGACCAGATGTCGGACGCCGAGATGATGGACAGCATCGACTACACGGTCTTTCCCAACCTTCATCCGTGGGGGGCGTTTAACCGAATCCTCTATCGGTTCCGCCCCAACGGTGACGACCATCGCAGTTCCATCATGGAGTGCATTTTCCTTGCGCCTCACGGCGACGAGAAGCCCGAGCCGGCGCCCATCCACTGGCTGGAGGAAGACGAGCCCTTCACCAACGCCACG
>Ga0209228_1000376_pt1 | contig 23219 bp, 20 predicted proteins | sample METZYME_3_150m_FD_187547 | JGI IMG/M metagenome (GOLD analysis project Ga0209228, IMG submission 187547) | Marine microbial communities from oxygen minimum zone in mesopelagic equatorial Pacific - METZYME_3_150m (SPAdes) (version 2) | ecosystem: Environmental > Aquatic > Marine > Oceanic...
TGCGGCCTTATTCTTCCTCATTCTCTGCCTACGCATGGACATGCACGCAAAGTGGGTCAGCAAATACGTCAACTACGCTTGGTGGATGGGTCTTGCTGGAGTTCCCTTCCTGTTCTTACTCATCGGGATCGAGGTGGTTGTGGTGAAGCATATCTGCCCATTTTGCACCGTAGCCCACCTCGCCTTAATCGGTTATCTGGTGACTGTCTGGATGCTGCGCGAGCGGCGCGAAAACAGTGCTTGGCATTGATTTACAATCTGCCTAAACCAACTACAGGACTGAGCCAGAATTAGTATCAAAGCGCTTGATGCAAGAGATGTCTTTTCGGCGAATGTCTCAAAGTGGAAGTCAAGGTGGCGCGACCATGGAACTAGTCACAGGGGGAGCTGGATTCATCGGTTCGCACCTAGTCGATGCATTGGTCGCACAAGGTAAGAGTGTGCGCGTGCTGGATAATTTCTCGAGTGGGCGCGAAGAATTTCTCGCGCACCACAATGGTCGCTCAGGAGTCGAGGTCGTCAAGGCAGATCTCCTCGACTTCGACGCGGTAAAGGCTGCGATGGAAGGCATAGATACCGTCCATCACTTGGCAGCAAATCCTGACATCAGACTCGGTACCGAAGTCACCGATACAGACCTGAGACAGGGCACAGTGGCTACTTACAATGTGCTAGAGGCCATGCGACACGCTGGCGTCGAGCGCATCTCTTTCTCGTCCTCGAGCGCGATATATGGTGAGGCGAGCGTCATGCCTACACCCGAGACCTATGGGCCGGTCAAACCGATTTCGCTCTACGGTGCGAGCAAGCTCGCCAGTGAAGCGCTAATCACAGCCTGGTGCGGCACCTTCGGAGCCAAGGCGTGGATTCATCGCTTCGCCAATATCGTCGGTCCGCGCGGAACTCATGGAGTCATCTTCGATTTCATTCACAAACTCAAGCGCGATCCGAGTCGCCTCGAAGTTCTTGGTAATGGCCTGCAAGAGAAGTCCTACATGTCGGCCGAGGATTGTGTTCGAGCAATGGTTCATCTCGTCGATCAGGTCGACGAGTCGGTCAACCTCTACAATCTCGGCACCGGCGATACTTGCTCAGTTCGCAGAATCGCCGAAATCGTCGTCGAGGAATCTGGCTTCGACAACGTATCGATAGAATACACAGGAGGAGACCGAGGTTGGGCGGGGGATGTGCCCAAGACCAGCCTCGAAGTCGGATATCTATTCTCAACAGGTTTCGTGCCGAACATGCACTCTGAAGATGCTATTCGGCACACGGCGCGTGCGCTCATCCAAGAAATCGGCTTGTGAGTAGCGCTCGAAGCCGACTCACACGCCTCGGATTCATAACTAATCGGCTGGACGAGCGCGCATGAGCAAGCGCTGGTATCAGGAGAATCGGCGCGACCCATGGCGTCGCCAAGCCAAATCGAAAGGCTACCGCGCGCGCTCAGCATACAAACTCAAGCAAATCCAGGAGAAGTTCGAAGTTATCCGAGAAGGAGACGCTATTCTCGACCTCGGATGCCACCCCGGAGGTTGGACACAAGTGAGTGTGGAGGAATCCGGTGAGGAAGGACAAATCATCGGCGTCGACCTGAAATCAACTTCTCCGGTAGAAGGAGCGAGTGTCATTCAAGGAAATATCACTCATCCTGAGACCATTGAACGCATCATAGAGTTACTTGACGGACGCGAATTAAACGTGGTTCTCTCCGATATTTCCCCAAAGCTCACCGGCCGCTATGACACTGATCAAGCGATTTCACTTGAACTCTCGACGATGACTCTCGATGTCGCCATGGACATGCTTGCCCCTGGCGGCTCATTCGTGACTAAAATCTTCCAAGGCGTTGGGATTGAAGGGTTGATTCAAGCGGCGAAAGACCGGTTTAGCAATGTTCAGAGATTCGCACCAATGGCGAGTCGAAATTCTTCGTCTGAAACCTATCTTATTTGCCGTAATAGGCTCCCTATACCCCGAAAGTCTGCTCGAGGGATGAGCGCTTTCGCGCAGGTGCAGAAGCATCTGACCGCTGTTGGTGTAAATGTCGATGATCCCGATGAGGGTGGCGATGAGGATATCACAATCGGCTTTAGGCGCGTTACGAAGAAGGATTGATTCTGGGCCAAGGTAGTGTGCTTGGCGTCTAATTCACTTTCAGAAATTCTAGGGGATTTCACACATTGTAAATTGGCGTCTCATCCAGATACATCGCGAGATTGAACAGCCACCACGAAATCAAGTCAAATGATTCCACGAGATTCTGGACACCAGTTCCGTTGTCAGTCACCATCATGTCAACCATCGTATCGAGTGTATCGCACATAGCGTGGTAGCAGTCAGAGCCTCCTGTCAGAGAGCCGAAGTCCATCGAGACCACTCCGAGTTGATCTGCTATTCTCTCGTAGTCACTCCTCCCTCTCTGCGATTCATGCACCGATATCGAGAGTCTCTTCTGGTCACTAGAGTCGTCGTCCTTCATTGAGGCATAACCCTCGGTGTTGTAGATCTCCCTCCCTAGACGCAGCGCCTCGGCGATGTCGTTGTTGTTTGAGCCAATCCACTCGGTCAGTCTGACCATGGGCCACTGCTCGTTGATCTGGTTATCCGTCTCGGGAATGATATCGACGACTAGGGTGTAGTAACCTGGCCAGTTGGTCCCGACTGCATCTGCATTGAGGTAGTTCGACAGGGTTACTCCTGCAGGAATGTTGTCAATCCAACTGTCGACGCCGTTGTAGCCGTTCTCCTCGTTGGACCAGAAGCATACAGCGATGGTCCTGCGGTGGTCGAACTGGGCGAGACCTCTAGCTGCCTCTAGGACTAGAGCGACGCCAGCGCCATTGTCATGCGCACCTATGCGGGTACCTCCCCCAGGTGGGCTTCCAGCCTCAGCAACATCGAGGTGCGCGCCGAGCACCAGCCACTCATCGGGGAACATTGTGCCCTCCTTGTAGCCGCAGACGTTGACTGCGTAGGAAAAGTCAGAGATCCAGTATCTGTGTACCTGAGCATCGTAGCCCATACCCTGCAACTCGCCCTGCATGAAATTCACAGCCCTCATGTACGTCGGATCATTCAGGGTGAATGGGCCCCAGCGCTCGTTGTAGCCAGAATCGGGGTCTGCGAACAACTCTAACCACTCGAAGACGTTGAGGCCGTCAATTAGCCCAGTGCTGTGCAGTGCTCCGTCCTCGACTGTGTAAGCTGAGTCGTTCTCTCTTGCCACAGGGTGCTCAATGTAAGTGTATGGCGACTGCTCGAATTCGCTCGATGAGAACCATTCATTCCAACTCTGGTTGGTCGCTCGCAGAGGCCATGTATCTCTACCTAATTTGCCGAGAAGGAAGTGAGTTGAATTGATATTTGACGGTGCCAGCATCTCTACGATTGCAGTACCAGCCCCATCGAAATATAGCGTGGTCCCATTCACTACATATCCAGATTGCTCATCCATTACGAGGTATGGGATATGTACGCTCATTGGACTTGATGCAGTGACCTCTACAGTCTGGAACTGTGCACCTATGAGGACTTCAGGAGAAATGCTCAGTTCATCGACTGAAATCAACTCGACATTCTCCTCAGGAGAGAAGCAACCAGTTAGGTTGGTGGCAATAATGACGAGGGCAAGGCATGCCGCACGGACCCGAGTCATCGATGCGGATTGGTGCTGGCTGTATATATCACTCTGAATCTCTGTCGTAAGGCACGATATTCTGCCATTCCGAGGCGTCAGAGCGAGCGACGATCGCCTCGACCCAATCGCTATCTGAGCAATTGAATACCTCATGCGGCAGTCCTGGTTCGATGTAGAACATATCACCCGCGCTATGGACAACAGACTGCCTACAACCCGGTCCGAATTCGTGTCGGACCGCTCCCTTGAGTAGGAAAACCATGACATCGAAATCGACATGGATATGAGCCTTGGCAATCCCTCCAGGGGGAATAAAGGCCTTGTTCATTGAGAGTTTTGTCGCGGGTGTGTTCTTGCCTGATAGTCCTGCGCCGTATTCGATATTGTTCCAACCACGGACCTTGTTAATATCGCGCAGGCCGTGTATCCCACCCGCATCTTCGATGTATTTCGCTAGGTCCACCTGTTCTCCAGACAGTGTGAGTTCTTCTTCGCTCATGTGAATCGCCAATACCCTCCAGATTGCATAGTGATTTCAACCCATTCACCAATCGAATCCGAACACTGAGCCTGAGTGGAGCCCCATGCTCCGTCGGTCAACGCTAAAAGGGGGAGGTGGCTCGGCCGCGTCGCTGAGGGTCAATAAATGGCAGCAAGAGCAGACATCTGTACCTCGTCCGGTCTTCCTCTCGTCGAGAGTAAGAGCACATCCTTCCCATGCCCAGAGTGTGGAGAAGCGATAGGTCGAAGCGAGAGATGTCGAGTTCAGGCAGTCAAGTACGTCTGTCCCTCATGCACGTTTGAGGGACCCTGAATCCTCTGGAGTTGTTTTACATGGGACATGTCGTTGTAAAGTACAAGGTCACAATTGACCAACCGGAAGAAGGACGCCCCGACTACGAGGGAATTGCATCCACCATTTCCTCGATGGCTGAGGTTCAAGCCTGCGAGATCAAGCCACTCGCATTCGGTATGATGTTCATCGAGGTCCAAGCCGTTCTCGGCGAGGGCGAAGGAATCGTCGATGGATTTGAAAATGCAGTCCGCGCCATCGACGATCACGTAGGTCAGATCGAAGCCCTCGAAATGGGTCGTCTCTGAATCATCGCCCAAGTATATTCAGCGTAACTCGCGCTGATTAATTCAAACCGTCTGTTTGAATCAATCAATTCTTTGAGAGAGATTTGCTTGAGATAAGTGCCGATATCTGTCAATAATGATCGAGGGGCGAGCGCATGAATTCTCGCATCAACACGGTAGCATAAGTCCCCGGCGGCAGAGTGAATTTGAGTCTCAAATCAGCTCCCTCAGGATTCCAGCGCTCGCCCTCATATGGGCCAGCATCCCAACGCTTAGAGGAAGATTCCTCGGCCAAGACAGGGGCCTCTTCGACACTGAAATCGCGGAAAGCAACACTCAATGGACGGCGTGTTCCGCTCGTTGTAAGATTCGGAATCTTTCGAACTCGCCATTCAACATCTTTGAGTTCGGTCGTCACCAATGCCGCCGCCTCTACTAGGCCTGGCTTACCCTCAGCCATCCTCGCATTCTGGCCGGGCAACGGACCAGTTACAGACAGTCGACCCAAGCGACAATTACGCCGACAGCGCTCAAGATTCGTCTCGGTCACGAGCGCCATTTTGGCTACATCGATTCGCCCACTCGCCTTAACCGGCGCAACAAGGTCGCCAAGCTCAGGCTCAAGCAAATCCAATCCCGCATCAAGTCTGCCCGCTAATGAGTGATTGAAAGCGAGAGATTGTAGTGAATGAACCATCAGTAACTGAAGAGATGGCGGTAGAGCCCTGAAAGCCTTGACATGATTCTCTGAGTCGCCTTCGAGAACCTGAAGGATACTCTTCTCGTAACCGAGATGCCTGGGGGCTATCTCCAAACAAGCCGCTGCATCCTTGGTATCCATCCACATCTTGCGGAAAGTGGCTACATCCTCGGTCATCTTCGAACCCGGCATGCCAACATAGAGGTCGACCGCTCTCTCGAAATCATCCTCGACAACAGCACGCCCGACCTCAGGAGTCACTGGCCTCGTAGCACCGAAGCGCTGAGGTCCGATCCAATTCGGAAAGGCATCGTCGCCAAGACGCTCGGCCATACCATCACGAATTTCGAGAACTCGCCGCATAGCTTCCTTCGCATCGAGCGGCGAGCCATCCGCTTCACAGCAACCGCGTACGGTGATGCTGAAGCGGTTGCCGTCGTGATCACTCATACCGACTTTCTGATGGGTGCGGCCGAGGATTTCGAGTTCAGTATCAGGAATATCAACAGCCTCAACCTTCTTGCGCGGCGCGTCAATTACCAGCAATTGAGTAGTAACTGCTCGCTTATCTTTCAGACCCGAACAAAAAATTCGATTGCGATTGATTCCACAGGCTCCAGCTAACCTTCGCAAGAACCTGTTTGTTTCCCAGTTTCGAAGAGTCGCGCGAACCACGGTAAAGCGACCCTTCTTGTCGAGTGCAGGGGTCCTCGAGACCTCCTCCACTCGGAAGTCTTCGATTCGAACCTTGAGTAGACCGCCGATTCCAAGGCTATCATGAGCCCAACCGTGTAGTCCGAGATGTTTCTCAATCTCTTGAGAATCGCGTGGTTCGAACATGGCTTGAGCCAATCGCCCACCGCCCTCAGTTGGAGAGGCCGGCGAAATCCTTCGCAATGGAGGCGCAGAGATCCTTGACAATCTTGTCCGCCTTAGCTCCCTTCTTGACACGAACGTAAAGTTCGGGCTCATCGAGATCAGGGTGACCGGTGAAGAAATTCGCATACTCAACCTTGTCATTTTCATTCAGACGGGACCTGAACAACTGCAGAGTTGCCTGATCCTCACCAATTAGTCGCAATCGGAGCTCGGAGCCCTCGTTTTTGAGTACCTTTACTGACATGACGAGCGCGCGACCGGCCCCTCCCTTTTGAGGGCTTTCATCAGTTTGCTGGACCCTAAGGGTCCAATGCACTGTTTGAATTATGTAGCGGTTGGTGATGGGAGCGCCGATGCTCGACGTGCCTCGGCTAGAGAATCGTATCGCATCTCTGTTTGAAAAAGCAGCGCCGGGAATCGTCGTTGTGAGTATACTTCTCACTATTGTCACCGGCCTCGCACTAAGTCCATTACCTGAGTTTCAGACCGATCTTTCGGCATTTTCCCCTGATTCCGAGGCCGACGGTGCAATCGATCGTGTGGAGGAGGTGATGCCCCCTTCGCCGCACCGAATCTACGTCCACATAGAGCCGACTCAAGAGGGGGCGAACGTACTCGAACTCGGTGCTATTCAACAATTGCAAGCCGACCTTGAAGCCGTCAACACATTATCTGCAGCAAACGGCGACTTCGTTACCGCTCACATCAACGTTGCTCAGATTCTGCAAGTTGCACTCAATGAACGTGATGAACAGGCTCGCAGCCTCTCGGAATTCAATAATTGGGAAGAGCTTCTTGAGGCAGTCGTCACCGATGAAGAATGTACGGACGCTCTCGGCGACGACCGCGCGATTGCAACCGCTTCCTTCGCTCGCTCAGTGATGCTGCACGAGAATTTTGACCACGAGCCGGTTTGCGCCTGGCTTGAAAATGGCCACCAAGGAGATCCAACTCCAACCGCATCGAGTACGATGTGGGTAATCGAAATCTCAGGCGACCTCTCCGCGGACGAAAGATTGCAGAAAGCAGTCATGCTTCGGGGCCTGATAGAAAAACAGGAGGCGGCGCCCGGATCCGCCCTCGATTACGGAGTCGTCTCGGACGATTTGGTGAGCAATGACATCAATGAGTCAACCCTCGGTAATCTCCTCTGGCTGCTCATTCTCTCTATCTGTATCGTAGTTCTGGTCCTCGCCGTCGCCTTCCGCTCGGCAATGATGGTCGCGGCCCCACTCCTCGGCCTATCGGCCGCGCTGGTCTGGACTTACGGCACGATGGCTCTGGCCGGCTCTGAGTTCTCAATCCTCGAAGTCGCCGTCGCACCGGTAGTTTTGGGACTTGGAATAGATTACTCAATACATTTGCAGAGGGCTTACGAGAAAACGAGGGAAAAGGCATCGAGTCCTGCTTTGGCTTGGGTCCGATCTTTCTCGATTTTACGGCTCGCACTGACACTTTCGGTTATCACAACCGCCTTTGCTTTCTTGGCAAACTTCCTTTCACCCCTGCCTCCACTCAAGTCCTTCGGAGTCACTCTGGCTCTAGGTGTGGTTTCAGCCTTCATCGCCAGCACAGTGACTGTTGGTGCGTTGCACGTGGTGGTGGACAAGACAACCGGAGTCGATGGCCGGCGTTCGCTGCAATTGGATGGCTTCGCGAACTTCGCCACCGAATTCCAACGCAGGCACACCGCATTGATCCTACTGGCCGTGGTGGGATTGACTCTGTCTTCTGTGGTTATTTCAGTGGGACAATTGGACACGAAGTTTGAGCTGACCGACTTCCTTGGTGAGGAGATGGAGGTCATTGATGTTCGAAATTCGATGTATGAATCATACGAAGTCGAGGCTCTCAAATCGGTCGACATCATCGTCGAACCCTCGGCAGGGATGGATGCTCTAACTGGTGAACGGGACCTGTTAATTCAGCTCGAACGACTCGATAATCGGCTAGCGTGGACTACGAATGTCGTCACTCCCGAGGGCACTTCGACTCCGCGGCCATCTTACGATGGATTGTATCCAATTCTACGTGATGCGATTGAGGCCGACACGGCATTCGGAGAAATACACCACATCGGAGTCTTCGATGGGGCAGTAGGCATCACCGATGGATTCGCCGAAGGCGACTTGGCTCTAGCTATCGACTCATTGCTTGCAAACGACACCATCGGTGAGCCGATACGAGGTCAGAGTTGGAGTGAGCGGACAGCGATGCACGTGGCTTTGACAAAGGATGGCAATGCGCTGAAATTCCTAAGAATGCGTGTTGATGTCACGGCTCAGAATAGTGAAGAAACTGCTGGATTGGTTGAGCAATTCAAGGAATTTGAGAGCGATTTAGAGGCTGCCACTGGGGCTCGAGTTCATCTCAGTGGTGACTTGATACTAGTTCACAATGTGTTGTCAGGATTGGTTCTTTCTCAAGTCGAATCAACCGCATTCAGTCTTGCCGTCTCGCTTGTCGTGCTGGTTGCACTTACCCGACGTATCGGGCCTTCGCTAGTGGTTATCCTGCCCGTTGGCCTCGCTGGGACTTGGGTTGTCGGCGCGATGGCCGTGCTAGACATCAATTGGAATGTTCTGACTGTGATGATTACCGCTCTTACGATAGGACTTGGAATTGACTACTCGATTCACGTCTGGCGACGATTCGAGGCGAATCGTGATTCGGGTATGGGGACTTGGGCAGCGATGCGTGACATGTACTCGACTACCGGTGCATCGCTGATTATGTCCGCTGGCACCACTATCTGTGGGTTCATGGTACTGCTTCTCTCACCTGTTCCGGTAATCCAGGACTTCGGATTAGTCAGTTCGATTTCGGTGGCTTTCTCACTTGTTCTGGCCCTACTGGTCCTCCCTGGACTCTTAGCAGCAGAAGTCCGAACATCGAACGGGAACTGATTTCTCTCTCATTCAGTTTTACGTTCTCGAGTTACCCGAAGATAAGGGGAGAACTCGGTTATTGTGCAGCGCGATCAATCGCTGAAGATACGCGCTGCATATCGAGTCCTTGTTCACGCGCGACTAGAGCGAGTGCCATCCAAAGTGTGACGGGACCGAGGGCTCGACGTTTGCGCTGAGCACGACGGACGACTTCCTTATTCTCGAGACCTGACTCGCGTGCGATGAGATCGATTAGAACCGGAATGCTTCCTTCCGCCCGGTCAACAGGGTGTGCCTGACGGATCGCTTGGCCAGATGAGGGAGCGGAACTTTGTCTATTTACAACCGGACGAGCAAAACTCCGTTCATCAGCCATCTGTTTTGTCGGTTGCTCAGACCTCGAACTCACCTGTGGCTTGGAGAAAGTTGGATTGGGTTGCGAGACTTTCGGCGTGGGTAGCGCCTCGCAAGATGGCGGATTTAACATTCGACGAGTGATTGGACGCCAGCCAAGACCTGGAATTGTCAATTCAACACCGAGCGCGAGGCTCAATCCACCATCATCAGTAGCCAACCAACCAGCCGCACCCAAGGCATCGACTATTCTCTCAGCATCTTCAGGCGAAAACCACTGCATTTCGAGTGACCACAAGCGGATTACATCGGCGCGAGAGACGCCTGAATCGCCCACTCCATCGAAGATTGTGTAAAGCAGTCGAGAAATATCGGTCTGCTCGCTCATGTTCTCCCCTTGACTCTGTTAGTGTTACTCCGCTTGAGGCTTACCCGCCCACTAAGTCCGCTACTCGTTTGGTTGACAATCCTAACTCACCAAATTGAAACCGATTAGTGTTCGGCGGAATAGCGAATTGCGAATTGGCTACAAAAACGAGAACGCAGGAGCAGTCGGTTGAAGAAGCAGCGTGCTCTCCGGCCCCTTCGATATGGCCCGAGATTACATCGCTCGCGACCCAAAAACGGGGCGTCCAATCAGCCAGCGCCGAAAGGCAAAACAGGCTGATATTCGCTCTATGTTACCTGCGGGTGGAGTATGGGAACGCATCCCCCGCGGAGACATTATTCCTCTCGCTTCAGGAGAGGTGAAATTGGTTGAAATCCCTCGCTCCGGAGGTGGTGGATTAGCCCGTAGGATTGATGGAATCCTCGCTTTGAGTCGGGTATTTGGAACGAGTGTTCCGGCAGCGCACCTAGCACTGTGCGAGGCACTCGACGACGACGAGGGAGTAATCAGAATCGCTGCACTGAATGCCATGCCGTCGTTCGCAATCAAAAAGCATGATGATCTGTTCATGTATCTCTCAGACCGGTTGCTCGAGGATAACCAGCACGTGCGCCAAGCAGCCAGAATTTGTCTGCGCAAAGTCGCACCCGTATTCCCATCTGGGTGCGAGGAAATACTCCGTCGCGAGCTACGCGACGAACGTAAGCAGCATCGTGACGACGCCTTCGCCACCCTTCAAGACACGGCGAAGAACTGGGTCGAAACCGGTTGTCTGCACCTCGACGAATTGATTCGAGAGGAAGAGGTCGATTTAAGGCGCCGCGCAGCGAAGATTCTCCGTGCCATCACTACCAAAGGCGGCGCGACCGGATGGGACCTGATTACCTGGTCGCTACAAGATGAAGACGCGCAGGTTCGCCGTTATGCTTCGGCCTGCCTTCCTGCATTAGCCAAATCAGAATCTCGTGTAGCTACAATCCTTGTCGAAGCCTCGATGATTGACGAGGACGCCGGTGTGCGCAAGAACATAATCCGCACACTCAAAACTCTCGACATGCAGAACCCGCGCGTAGCCCAACTCATTCAGGACGGTGCCCGAGACAGAGACCCGGGGCTGCGCAAGGCCTGTATCGATCAACTCTCGATTATTCTCAGCGGCGAACGCCTACTCGAAGTGGCTGCTGAGTTGTTGAGACAAGAAACGATCCCAGAGTTGAGAACAAGACTCGAGAGGCTTGCCAGAGACATCGACTGGGAGGGCACTGAAGAGGAAAAGAATCGAGCCCTAGCACCTCTGGACAAGATTCCGGAAGAATTCGTCGAACAACCAGCACCAGGAGTTCCCCCCACACCAACGCTAGAGGATGAAATGGGACCTCCACCGAGAGCCGCAGACATCTCCACACCACGTAGTGGTGAGGCGGAGCCCATCCGTGAAGGTCATAAACAGGAGTCAGGTCGGCGGGCCGCGAGGAATGAAGATGAGCGAGACTTTTGACGGGAAGCTCGAACAATTCGAGCGGCTCTGGGACGGCGTCACGCCGAAGGGGATCAACCGTACCAAATCCCTGAAGTTCCGCCAGTACATGCGTCAACACGTGCTCCAGAAGTACCACAAGAGGCGTAAGGAACAATTCTCGAGCGCTGACAAGGGACACTACAACCACAGCTTCTCGAGCAAGGACCAGTATCTCACTAAGGAGAACTGCCGAAAGTACTGGATGGGAGAACTGCAGAAGGAAATCAGCGATTCTGAGTCCTTCTGAGGCGATTAAATGAGTTCAGTCGCTACGGCATTCACTGATTGGGACCTCGATGAGGCTATCGCGTCAGCTCTCGCTGGTAGGGGGTGGACAACTCCTACCGAAATTCAAGTCGAAGCGATTCCAGTTGCTCGCCAAGGTCGAGACGTGGTTGGACAGGCTCGCACTGGTAGCGGCAAAACCGCTGCCTTCGGAATTCCAATTATCGAGAAGTGCAAGGCGAGCGGGACACCTCAAGCGATTATTCTCTGCCCCACCCGCGAACTCGCGGTGCAGGTCGCCGAGGAAATTAATTGGGTTCAGGGCGATTTGGGACTTGCCATTCAAACTGTTTACGGTGGTACCGACATCGAGAAGCAAGCCAAGGAATTGGATGATGGTGCCGATATCATCGTTGGAACTCCTGGCCGCGTCATCGACATGTCAAAACGCGGCCATCTCAAACTCGACCAAATCACTCATTTCTGCTTGGACGAGGCAGACCGAATGCTCGACATGGGATTCTTCCCAGACGTGCTTTGGATCTTCGACCAAATGCCTGCTCGTGAGCAGACACTCTTGTTCAGTGCTACCTTCCCACAGGAAGTTCTCGACGCGGCTGAGGAATTCATGCACGAACCAGTCTTCGTTATGAGCGACAATCTTGAGGTCGAAATCCCCGAGATTGACCAATTCGCTGTTCGCATCGGCCGAGGCAACAAACTCTGGGTTCTTGGCCGACTCATCGCCAATATGGATGATAGCGATCAGATGCTCATCTTCACCAATACCAAGCGCATGGTTGAGTTGCTCGAAGAACGCTTGGGCAAATTCGGAATGAAAGCAACCGGAATGCACGGTGACAAGGCTCAGAATCGCCGTGAAAAGATTCTCGATTCGCTCCGTGATGGTACAACGCGAATCGTAGTCGCCACCGATGTCGCAGCGCGCGGAATCGATGTCGACGGAATCACCTATGTGGTCAATTACGACCTTCCAATCGATACTGAATCCTACGTTCACCGCATCGGCCGAACCGGCCGGATGGGTCGCTCAGGACAAGCTTGGTCCCTCGTCTCCAAGGAGGACATCGGTGCACTGGACAAGATTTCCAATACTTGGAATCTTGAGATTCCTTACGTCGAAGCACCTGCACTTCCCGACGGAATGACCCGCGACCCTGTGCGCAGGCGTGAAGACTGGTCTGAAGTCACCGATCCATTCGGGATGGTCACCGTCTCTCTCGAAGTCGGAAAGAGTGCGGCGACGAAGCGAGCACTGGCTGACTGGATTGTCAACGAAGCACGCATCCCTGAAATCGCTCTAGGCGAAATCGCGATGGAAGAGAGCTCCTCAACTGTGCAGATTCACGTCGACAAGGCCTCTTACGTGATAGATGTCATCAAGAAGCGGGAATTCGACGGAAGTTCGTTGAATCCTACCATCATCGGAGCATGAGGTGAGGCTTCATGGCGGTCATCAACCGCTCGGATTTAACTTGCCCAGAATGTGGGCACAGTGAATCGCTTGAGATGCCTGACAATCAGTGTGTCTTCTTTCATAAATGCACGGAGTGCAAGACGCTTCTGCGTCCGAAAGAAGGGGATTGCTGCGTATTTTGCTCCTATGGTGACGTCGCTTGCCCACCGATTCAAGCCGGCGACGATTGTTGCTCACCGACTTCAACAGACGTGACACCGGTTCGGCGTCTAGATCTATTGGGGTTCTTCTGTCCGATTCCCGTCCATGAGACTCGCAAAGCGATGGCCGAAATGGAGATTGGTCAAGTCATCGAGGTTGTCGGCGACGACCCAGAGACTTTGCACGATATGCCCGCACTCTGTGAGCGAATAGAAGCTAAACTTCTCAGCGTGACGGAAGATGCTGGAGAGTACACTTTCCGTATCCGCAAATGAATCTCCTTCGCGGATGGGTTCTTGACGGCTCGACCGGTCGAAGACTTCGATGACTGTGCCAAAGAGGCCCATCGACTTACAAGAGAAGGAGGACATACCTGCAGATGCTCGACTTCCTACAGCCCAAGGCGATTTCCGCATCCGAGTATTTCACGAAGAGACGACGCGGCTCGATCATGTCGCCTTGACACTGGGTGATATGAAGGGTCCAGACCCAGTCCTCGTTCGAGTACATTCCGAGTGCCTCACAGGTGATGCATTTGGCAGCTTGCGCTGCGATTGCGGACCTCAGCTCGAGGCTGCTTTAGCCCGCATACAACAGGTAGGCTGGGGCTGCCTTGTCTACCTTCGACAGGAAGGCCGTGGAATCGGCCTGCACGCTAAGATACAGGCCTACAATTTGCAAGATCAGGGAGCAGATACCCTCGATGCCAATCTCTTACTTGGGCATCCAGCCGATGCCCGTGACTACCGAATTGCTGCAGAGATTCTGCGAGAAGTCGGAATCGACCGGGTTTGTCTGCTAACGAATAATCCAGATAAGACCCTCCAATTACAGGCATTGGATATCGATGTCGTCGAGAGTATGCCACTAATTGCCGGGGTTAGCGATGATAATCGAGAATACCTCATAACCAAGGCGGAAAGAATGGGGCACTCAATCAACACAGATGAGTTGAACTGATTCGATAAAGCCGACTCTTGTTGAGGCTCAGAATATCTTGGCCGCGGTAAGGAATATCCTCGGGTCAGGGAAGTTTTCGCAGTATTGGTAGGCATACGAAACGCGGATTGTGCCGGAGTGGTCTACGACGAACTCACCGGTGGACATCCATGGATTGTCGACGAGGGGGCGGTTAATGGCGCGGCGGGCCTCTTGGAAGTCGAGTCCAATCTCCTTCGAGTGGCACCACGTTTCCTCGGGAGCATCGTAGAGGACCTGCTCGACACCGAAATTTGCGAGCCCATAGGCGCTGTAAGCCTCAAACTCCGGATCACAGAGGATGGGGCAGGTGATACCGTACTTTTCTCGGTATGCCGCGGCTCGCTCCGGTTCTCCCTGACCGATTATGACGGGGTTGATTCCGGCGGCCAAATAGTCGGCGTATTCTTCGTTAAGTCTTGACGAACGATCGAGTCCACACCCACAACCGAAGTGCCGCCAAAACATCAACAGTGCTGGGCCGTCTGACCAGAATGATGACAATCGGCGCGAGGCGCCGGTGTGATCGAGCAACTCGAGGTCTGGGGCGCTGGTGCCTGGATCGAGGAGTTTCGATCGCTTGTCTCCAGGTCCGGCCACCCAAATTTCGAGCCATTCCTTCTCAGCGGCTTCAGTCAGTCCATCGGTAGGTTCCATACCTGATCTAGGTGGCTTTCTGAAAATAAAGATTTAGGAGGCTTTAGGAACATCGATCACGGGTTTGAATATCGACCATAGCTGAATTTGCACAGCCCCATCTTCTACAATCTAATAGAAGCGAAAATGGGGCCGTGGCCGGGACTTGAACCCGGGCCGGCGGGACCACAACCCACCGTGCTAACCGCTACACTACCACAGCCGTATGCAAGCGGTCCACCGACAGACCGTATTTCAAGCGTTCCGCGCGGCGAGGCAAAGACGCCTGTGACCAACGGATTGAAGCGCTGCTCTCGACTGTTGCAACTCGATGGGGCGAGCCGTCATTGCCAGCACGACTCTGGCACTGCTAGCAATACTGGCGATTCTTGCTCCGCTGACGAGTGCTGACACCGTTATTGAGTCTGAGCGAATCGAATTACTGGAAGCGGGTGCTTTCGATGATGCGAATGCTTGGGATCTCACCACTAAGAAGGCCTTCTCTGAGGATTCTGCCGAACACAGTACCGGAATGATTGCAGATGGTGAGTTGTCATTCACGCATGAAAGACCTGACAATTTCCAAAGTCACACTACTTGGGCTACGTACAGTCCCACTGAATCCAATTATTCACTAGGTGAGCCTGATGGTTCCTACGCTTGGTCAAAAGGCCCAGACATCACTCTATCCGGTTATGACTTTGAGGGACTGCAAACGCGTGAGATAGCGAATGTTTCGATGATTATGCACATCTCCGTGCCAGATGCGCTCCCATCAGATGAGATTCGCATAACAATTGAAGCGAATGGGCCGGAAAGGCTTGTGCGAACCATCGCTCGAACCTTTGGCCCGGTAAATCGGATGACCACGCCGATTGTCGAGAATATGGACAATCTGCAAGACTGGACATGGAGTGATTTGGCAGATTCGACAATCGTCGTGGATTATGTCTCAGACGGTGCTCCAGACGATTCGGAGGTGCGCGTTGATGCAGTGGGCATCCGTGTCAAGTATCACCAGCCATGGTATTCGTTTGAGACAGTCAAGGCAATTCACGAGAAGTCCGAGCAGAGTCTACCCGTGCTCGATTTCGGACCTTATGACGGAACACATTCTAGCCTTTCAGTTGAGAATTGTGGACTGACTCCAGATGGTGGCACTCAAGGAACGTGGGATTTCAATGTAGAAGTCCCCTATGACCAAGAATTGGGGAGAATCCATGTTTTCGGCGAAGGTAATTTCACGATTGAAGCAATGCCGCAAGGGCACACATCGCTGGAAAACTTTCAATCCTATGAAAACGGAGAATTACTGACCGAACGCGATGTAACAAATTCGGTTAGAATTACAATCTATGACGGTTGTATTGAGATGGCTCGTATTGATGTCAATGACCCGTATCTTGAGGTCGTCGGTTCTGTAGCAGGAGCGGTCGATGGCCTCGCACCAGGATACAGTACCGTACGCTTTGCCATAGGAAACACACTTCTGAACGAAGTTGAGATTTCATTGGGAGAATTCGCGTTTCAGGTGCCTATTGGCCACGCTCTGCCCAAAGCCGGCGAAACTCTCGAAATTGGTGTAGCTGCTCGCTTCCAATGGTCATCGAACGGACTGGCTGAGGCCACTGTAGTTCATATCGATTCAATGTCGATCGTTGGTGGTTACCACTTGGAATGGGACCTCAATGTTACTTGCTCATCCCCATCCAACCTCGAATTGGTTGAGGATGGCGGTGGCTCTCTCATCCCAATGGCAAGCAGGTGTGAGGATGACCGAACGGACTGGGAAGACCTCGAGGTGCGAGCCTGGACAGATTCGAGCGATATCCTCGATGTATCTGCACAAGGAGGTGACATACGAGTTCAACCACACGCCAATGCAAACGGCGAAGCTCGTATCAACGTACAAGTCATCGACGCTTCAGGAAATGTTTGGGAAGGTGCATTCAACGTGGTTATCACTGCAGTCGAAGACCCTCCTACAATCGAAGGGCTACCTGTCTCGACATACATCGATCTGGGTCAAACTCGTGTAATCGACCTCGAAATCACCGACCCCGACACCACCGACCTGACGATTTCTACATCGAGGTCTTGGGCTAGCGTGGATTCAGCCGGCGACCTCATTCTAACTCCAGTCGCGCCTGGAACTCACACAGTGGAACTCACGGTGACTGATGGAACATACACCGTGGTTCAGAGCATAGAAGTCATTGTCACTGCCCAACCGGACCTCACAATTGAGAATATTGAGATTTGGAGGGGCGGGACATCGGTCACCAGCGTCGATGAGGGGGATGTTGTCCAACTCAAGGTGTATGTACGCAACGAAGGTCGTGGAGTTGGCGATGCTATAGATGTCCGATGCTGGGTCGATGGTTTGCTTGTTGGATCAACAATGATTGACAGCATCGCACCAGGAGGCCTAGCGATTGCGACCTGTGATACACAAATCACCAATTCAGGCACCGTCGTCATCAGAGCAATGGCCGACGGTACCGCATCGATAGAAGAGTCAAACGAGGAGAATAACGAAATGAGTATCTTGATCGACTCAGAGGCCCGGGACCACGCAGGAAGAGACACAAACAATGTCGATCGCGGTCCTGCAATCATAGTAGCATCGATTGGTGTGATTGCCATCTCAATCGCAGCATTGCAAATGGGACCAGGTCGAGTACGCAAACCATTCCGAAAGAAATGAACTCAATTTCACCATCATAGATAGAATCCCCAGAGTTGAGCCCTACAAACCATCCGTCCGGCCGATAAACGTCGAAAATCGGGTAATGGTTATACCTGAATCGACCACCAAAATGGCTTACCGCGCTCGTCCAACGAGCCGGTGGTGTGTGTTTACGATGATGAAGCTAAAGGTCCGTATTGAGACTGATGAGTGGATCTACGAAGAGCATGAGACGCAGTAATCTCATTCCTTCGACCAGGTCTGCGGATAAACTCCAACTTGCATCAAAACGACCTTTGGTCTAGCTACTTCTCCGTGTTGCATCGATGCTATTTTCGATGCTGAGGAATTTGTTTCAGCGAGTGCGACAGCCTCTCCTTTGAGACTCTCAAGAACCACTAAATCTCCCCTCTCAATACCTTCGCTTAGGCTTACTACACCGGGCCGTGCTAGGGCCGCTCCGTGTGATATCGCTGCGGCTGCGCCATCTTTGACGACGATGCGTGGAAGGTGGCCGAGAATCGCTTCGACGGGAGCTATCAGTCGGCGCAGCGCGCGGTCATCCTCGTGCTCACGCCAGAGGAAGACCGCGTCGGTCAATTGCTGCATTGTGCATGCATTTGATTGATCAAACGAACCTGTTTGGTCACGATGAAGTTCGAGGAGTTCGCAACCGGAGCCGAGCATTAGGCCAAAATCGCGGGCAAGGGTCCGGATGTAGGTGCCAGCGTTGCAGGTGATTGTTACTGCGGTTGTGCGGGATTCATCGTCCGCGTCAATGATTCGGATATCATGGATAATTCGCGTGCGGACGCGGACCTTGACTGCTGATTCTAGAGGTGGGACATTGTAGATTTCACCTTGGAGGGATTCGAGGAGTTTTGCTAATTCTTCTTGTGTGACTTCACGACCAAAGCGAAGGACTGCGATGTATCGCTTGTCTCCAGTGAGGACCATTTCTGTCAGTCTGGTTGACTTGCCACAGAGCATGGTTAGGAGTCCTGTGGCGAATGGATCGAGGGTCCCTCCGTGGCCTAAGCGCTGGATTCCAAGCATTTCTCGGGCCCAAGCTGTGAGTTGATGGCTGGTTGGCCCTCGTGGCTTGTCGACGAGAATCACGCCTGCATCGAGTAATTGCTCGAGGGTTCGTTCTGCTGGTACGCAGCCGTTTTTGGAATCCGTTGTAGCCTTCTCATCGAGGATTATCATACTCTCACTCTCCTTGTATTGCTGCGCTAACTATGGCGAAGACCTCGTCAGCGCTCAAATCATTTGCATCGACGACGAGGTTGTACGGAGTCATGTCGTCGAGGTCGATCCCGTAGAGGATTCGGTAGCGTTCTTTGTCGGCGCTTTGACGAGCGCTTGATTCCGCGAGACGCTCTTCGAAGCTACCACCCTCGCGGTTTTGCACACGGCGGGCGCGTTCCTCATCTGAGGTTGCGACCCATACCCTGAGGCAATCAAGTTCGAGTTCGTGCGCCCACCATCCGGAGAGGCGGCTCTCGATGATTTGAGGGCCTTTTTCGCGAGTCATTGCTTCGCGCAGAAGCGTATCTAACGAACGATCAACATCGAGGTCACTCTTGCATAATTCGCTGAATTCGACTACCGGCAGACCTCGACGGGTGGCTTCAGCTCGGAACACCTCGCCGCCATTGAGTGATTTCCAGCCAGTCGACTCGCGAATCTTGGATACAAGAGTCGAAGTTCCGCTCCCAGGGGCGCCACTGATGGTGATGCGCACCATCCGCTCACCTCCACTCATTGCGGCAGACATCACAACGAAGTCGCCCTGAACTGGTCCTGCTTACAGTCAACGAGTTACAATCTGGACACGATGTTCCGGCCTTAGGTGGAGCAGCGTGGACATTTCCGCTGCGCTTGGTTTCAGATTCCTGCCCTCGCTTGCGAGGTCCGTCTCGGCCCCTGCGCTGACCTCGACGAGTCGTGGCTGGAGCCTTCTTCGTCTCCTCTTTCAGGAGATGTAGCAAAGGCTCCGGGATCGGATCACCCTTGAGAATCAGAGGATGGCGGCCGAATCTGATAATCTTGATGTGGCGATCAACGATTCGTCCGAGCGGTGCGCTCATCGCGATGTAAGTCACGACCCATGCCGGGAAAATCCACATCACTCTATCCATCATCCCCCACATCGGCTGCCATGGCAGACTGACGTAATCGACACGGAAGCCGGCAGCCGACTCAGCCATCCAGCTGAATATGGCAATGATGAACACGATTGTGAACATCATCGGCTTCATCATGGCCGATTGCATCGCCATCTGAGCCGGCATCATCTCCATCTGCAATCGTCGCATCTTGTCGACACGAGCCGTGTCTCTCTCGGCCTGAGCTTCTCGCAATTGCTTGGTGATCTGCTTGTTTCGGTGGGCCGTGTGGACTTGAGTAAGAGGATCCATGAAGAGTCCTCGAATCATAGTGTTCACAATCATGATCGATGAACCAATGATAGCCACTGTCGGCACGAAGAATTCAGAATGGAACGGAAGTGCCGGTTCGATCACCGATCCAGCCAGATCTGAAAGACCGGTGCGCAATGAGGGATTGACCGAAAGTAGAATCATGAATCCGAGAATGACGAGCATCGGAGTCATCATGCCAGCCATGGCTTGGTTCTGAGCGCCACCTTGCCCAGCCTGTGCTGCCATGGTTCTCTCGCTCCATCGGACTCAATTGAAGCATTCGGCTGGGCTCACATGAAATGTGAGCCATCTTCTGTTGCCCTCAACTGAATTGGAAACTGCAAGTCTCGCAAGATGAGGACCCAACAGCAGCCTCGGTTCCACAGACTGGACAAACGTCTGGAGTTGGTATAGCAGGAGTATCTGATTGGTCTTCATCTGCCTCTTCCGAGTCCTCAGTGGCCTCTTCTTCAACCTCATCCCACTCTGGATCGATGGATTGCACCTGTGGCTTTGAGAAGGAGTCCGACTCATCCTCAGCGGATTCTACTTCAGCCACTGTAGGCTCTTCTGCAACCTCATCGGTAGCCACCTCGGCTTCTTCTCCCTCAACATCATCCTCTGCCTCCGGTTCTGGCTCATGGACAGGAGGCTCGGGCATCGATCGCGTCGCCTCATCGACCCAATCGGGTAGATTGGGTTCTTCGTCGACTTCGTCGCCGAAGGTGGCGCCGTGGTAATCCTGTGCGTCGGCGACCTTGTATTCACTCTCGGAATCACCCTGAATCTCGAAGACGACTTCGATACGCTCGTTCTTCTCGATGCGGCCAATCGGCCAGCTGACGTGAGTTCCCTCTCTGGCCGATTCCTTGCTGAAATCGATAGAACGTTCTCCCGATTGGTTCGATCGCACGGTTGATTTCTCAATTTTGAAAGTGCCAGGTACGACATCGTGCAGCGAGAGATCTTCTAGTGCACTATCGGAGTCGTTCTGGAACATCAATAGAATCTCATAACGACCCGACCCGGCAGCCGGGAAAACCTCCTTGCCGGTAGAGAACCGCCTACGGCGGTGGACGACTCTAATCATCGGAACACGGTTACAGAATCGTGTTGCGACCGGACCGAACCTTTCCATACTGAAATCGACCCGAATCGGAGCTGCCAATCTGTCATTCTGTGGCGACGGATCCTCGGCGTGTAGTGGGTAACTAATCGTCAGAGATTTGCCCGGCTGCAAGCCGAGTGGGGCCGAGGTTCCGACGGTGATTCGAAGCGCGTGGCCTTGAGAATCAGGTGAGATGAGTTGCTCTTCGAGTTGAGTTCCGTCAACCACCTCGATTCGATATTGATCATGATTCAAGTCCGTCCCTTCAATTTCAATACGGATTTGTTCTGAAGAAGGTGTGTTGAAAATTCCAGGGATGTCGTCAAGCAAGCGCATGACGTTTATCGGGGCCGAACCGGTGTTTTCCACGACTGTTATGCATTCGAGATCTGAGGGTACATAAGAGCGGATGCGCGAGATGCTGTACTGCTTGTTGACCTCGGCGTCAAGGACCTTGATACTCCTCTCCTTCAGCTCAAGAACACCAGTCGATTCGACGTTCGCACGAGGCAGAATCGAGTAATTGATTTCATGAGTGAAATTTGGTTTGTCAATTGCTTCAATCCGCTTTTCAAGAGAATCCCAGAGTCCTTCTGGAGGAATGTCTTCTCGGATGTCTTCCATCTCCAAAAACGGGTCGCTGCGGCCTGCTAACCATACTGTGGCACTGGATAAGCTAACAACGAATGACGACCGATTTTCGACAACGAGTTTGCAATGGAAAACATCAGGTCGGTCGTCTTCCTTGGGAGATACGTAGCCGAATTGTCGAGCCCTGGATGTGACAGCATCGAACTGGGCTCGGGAAACCGTCGCTTCACACGAATAAGCCCCGCTTACCGTACCTGTTGCGAAGCGCTGGATGGTTCGTGTGGTGACCCTTGGTGCAATTTCGAGAGTTGCGCTCTCGCCGACCGAGAGTCGCCCGATACGCCAGACGAGTTCGTTGTCTTTGATATCGTATTCCGGCCCTTCCGAGAGCTCGAAATTGTCAGGAAGGGCGCGTCGCACAACGACGTCCATGAGGGCTACAGGTGCGATATTCTCAACGCTGAGGCGGACGAGAATTTCCTGAGAATGCTCTGAGTAAACCATCGAGAGACTAGCCTCTTGTGGTCGCTCCGGCTCGGTGTCGATATGTTCGCGGAGAATCATCATCCGAGGGCCAGAGGCGGTATAGGGAAGATTCGTGGTCTGAGTAGCATCGAGTTCGCGGACGGTGATTGCACCGCCTCCGATATCGGTTGCTCCTGTATTCTGCAAGAGAACCTCGATGTCCCAAGCTCGGTCCTTGCGGCTTGAGTTTCGGAGAATGAGTTCACCGTCAATTGATTGCTGTCGGACCGTACCATCTGGATTGAGGACAGATTCCTCCTTTTCTCTCAAAGTGACGTGTAATTTGTCTCCGGGAATCGCGTCGACTTCGGCAGCCGGCCTGAGATTGCTCGAAAGTGCCGGCGCCGGTTCTCTCGGAGTTGAGACTTCTTCGATCGCTTCCTCAAAGGCGGAGGCGAAGGGGTCGACAGGCGGTGGAGCGCCGAATGGGTCATTCACCGGTGGACTATCTACTGCCGCGCTCGGTTCCGATGCTAAGGCTGAGTCCAGTGCTGCATTGAGGTCGCCGATATCAGCTTGTTCCTCAGCATTATCTTCCTCGAGTTGCTCATCAAGCGCCGCTAGAGAATCATCAAAGGATTCGATGTCGTATCCTTCGGCTAGCCAATCCTCGTCGGTCGCAGCCTCAGAAATTTCCTCAGCGGCCGCCTCAAATTCAGGAGGCGGGGGAGGTACAATACCTTCCATTCCAGGAGGAAGTGGTGGTGCTTCGAGTCCCGTAGGAGGTGCTGGTGGTGGCAAATCGAGACCCGGTGGAGCCGGTGGAGGTATGTCGAAGCCTGGTGGAATGGGCGGAGGTGAAGCAAATGGAGATTCTTCGTTTTCCTTGACTTCCTCCTCGGCCGTCTCCTGTTCAATCATATCGCTAGACTCGTCCTCTTCGTCATTCACATCGAATCCCGGCGGGGGTGGAGGAGGTGGGAGCGGAGGCATGCCAGGGGGAGGAGGGGGGGG
>Ga0209228_1000378_pt1 | contig 23191 bp, 24 predicted proteins | sample METZYME_3_150m_FD_187547 | JGI IMG/M metagenome (GOLD analysis project Ga0209228, IMG submission 187547) | Marine microbial communities from oxygen minimum zone in mesopelagic equatorial Pacific - METZYME_3_150m (SPAdes) (version 2) | ecosystem: Environmental > Aquatic > Marine > Oceanic...
GATGTCGCCGGCGTCGGCACGGATAAATTCAGACATTCCTACCTTCACCGTTCCTTCCTTCTCATCCAGAAGCTGAAGCCAAAGGTGTTCCAGCGTGTAGCGGCGGTCGTGGGCGACTCCAAACTCGAAGTAATCGGACTCTGACATGGTTATCTCCGATGGCCCCGCTTTTGACTTCAGATTTGAATTATTCGTTCAGAAGTAGAGAAATTAGAGTCTGGCTGCGATGTATTAACAACGGGGCCGCACTCGGTGGAACGAGGAATCGAGATGGACTTCGAGGAAACCGAGGAACAAGGGATGATCCGTGAGATGGTGAGGGACTTCGCCGAGGAGGTTTTGGCTCCGACGTGTCTCGAACGTGACCGTGCTCAGAAGCCTCCGATAGAAGAGTGGGCGGCGTTTTGTGAGTATGGACTACAAGGAGTTACGATTCCTGAAGAATTCGGTGGAAATCCGGTAGATGACATCTCTGAAGCGATAATCGTCGAAGAATTGGCACGCGTTGACCCCTCGTTCTCCGTCATGTTCTGCGTACACGTCGGACTCTGCTCCAAGACTATCGCGCTGCACGGGAATGATGACCAGAAGCAGCGCTACTTGACCCGCTTGGCAGCGGGTGAAATCGGTGCCTACTCATTGTCTGAGGCCGGCGCCGGCACCGACGCGGCAGCTCTTGGCTGCCGCGCTAAGTTGAGCGAGGATGGTTCGCACTGGATTCTCAACGGAGAAAAGATGTGGGTGACCAACGGTGCGAGTGCGGATATTTACGTGCTGTTTGCGAAGGATGTTGATCACCCAGATTATGGCGTCAAGAAGCACGGTGGGACAACCGCTTTCATCGTCGATTCGAGCATGGAAGGATTCAGTGTTGGAAAGAAGGAAGACAAGCTCGGAATTCGCTCATCGGATACCTGTGTGCTGCTTCTTGATGATTGCAAAGTGCCGGCTGAGAATGTATTGAAGGAGTCTGGAAAGGGATTCCCTATCGCAATGAACGCGCTGGACAACTCGCGAATCGGGATTGCAGCTCAGGCTCTTGGCATCGCACAGGGCGCTTACGAATCAGCGCTGAATTACGCACATGAGCGCGTCGCTTTCGGAAAACCGATTGCTCATCACCAGACTATTGGTAATTATTTAGCCGATATGGCAACCCAGACAGAGGCGGCCAGACTCTTGGTGTACAAGGCCGCCTGGGCCAAGCAGCGACACTACGAAGACGGTGCTCCACGGCATTCAAAGGAGGCCAGCATGGCCAAGTTATTCGCTGGAGACACGGCGATGTGGGTCGCGGAGCGCGCGGTGCAAATTCTCGGTGGCTACGGTTACACGACCGATTTCCCAGTCGAGCGCTTCTTCCGCGATGCTAAGATTACTCAAATCTATGAAGGAACGCAGGAAGTTCAGAGGATCGTAATCAATAGGGCAATATCGCCCTGACTTCTCCAGCGCCTTCGGCACTGTGAGGTCGAGTTCTAAATCTAAGGCGCGAAATATGCGTACTTTCGCTGCCCTTCAAGGACACCTTCGCCGCCAACAGCGACCAGCGCGAACTCGTCAGACGGCTCGACAACAGATTCCTTCTGCGAGCCACGGTGAAGCCGCTCGTAGACCTCCTTGTCCAGCGGCGTGCGAGTGGATAGACGCTCGAAGAGTGAGAAGCGGCTCGAAACTTCCTTCCAGCCTGGCTGAACGATGCCCTCGAACACCTTGGCCTTAGCACCAGAGCCATAGCCGCAAAGTCCGACGCGCTTGCCTTCCATCTCGACCCCGTCGAGATAGTCGCTCTCCATCGTAGACATCAGAGCGAGGAATATCGAGCCTGTGTACTGGTTTCCAATAAGGCTCGAAGCGCGCTGAGTTTTCTCGATTCGGCGCTCGGAAAACTCACGGAAAGCCTCCGTCTTCGAGATTAAACGGCGATACTTGTCGTTAGCCCTCTCGAATTCCTCAAGCCCCTCAGGCGTGTCTTCGTAGTCTTCCGGGAAGGGTTCAGAGCCAATCTCAGCGACAATCTCGTCCCACATTGGTAGGTGGCGCCTGTCGTGGCGGAAAACGTCGGGGAACATGCGCTTGCCTTGGAAGGCGTATGGCAAGTGGACGATGATACGGTTCCACTGCTCGGTGAGAATCTCATCATTTTCAGGATCATAGCGACCCGAATTGATTGCCGTCTGACGGAAATTGACGAAGGCGGTCTTCACCGATTCCGAGTAGCAGCGATTAGAGAATTGTCCATCGAAGACCGGCGTATCCTTGTGAATCTTCAATGTGTGAGATTCGAACATGATATTGTCCTTCTTTGACGACTTTGGGAGAATCGCAAGAATTCGCTCGACAAGTCCTTCCTTCTTCGGCTCGCCTGCTTCTTCGGCGAGGTCGAGAACATTCTCGACGACAGTCTTCAACTCAACCTCGCGGCGAGGCTTGAAGAAGTCGTGAACAGGCATTGTCGAGACGCCCCAATTATCTGGAATCTCAATGAGGCGCGGGTTGTGACGGATCAGTACCGCGCCGCCACCCGCTCCCTGAGTGTATTCACCAGATGAACCAAGGTCATACTTCGCATTGTCAGCGAAGACAACGATTCCAATCCGGTCTTGTTCCTCGCCCCCACGGGCGACCCAATCGAGGGTGTTGTGCATCGCATCGACGGCGCCGATGCAGGCAAAGGTCAGGTCGACGACGTCGCAATTGCGGAAGCAATCCTTGCCGTAGGTATCGCCGTAGAGCTGCTCGAGCATATCCATGATGTAGGTAGCTGTTGGCTTTGCGCCATCGAGAGCAGATTCAGTGCCCAAGTAAATGCGGCCAATCTTGTTTGGGTCGAGATTGTTACGGTTGATGAGGCGTGCACATGCGTTCGCGCCCATCGTAGCCGTATCCTCGTGAGCATCAGGGATTGCCATTGCAGCTAGCCCGAGCCCCTTGTTCAATTTACCAAAATCCGCTCCGCGGAATTCTGCGAAATCCTTCATGTCGAAGTAGAGCTTCGGAAAGTGAATCGCGATATCATCGATTCCGACGCCTGCCATGGTACAGTCTCCTGTGTTCCGCCGCCGTGAGGCGAGGGTTATGATACCTGTGGCTGCTTTTCAGCACTATATACCGAACTGTAATCGCATTACTGCGAGCCAGTCAATCGATTTACTTCATCAAGAAGTGCGCTGTTCTGCTCAAAATGCTCAACAACAGGAGAAAGGACCTCTGCGAGACCTCTCGCGACAGCCATCTTTGCATCAAATGGGTGGACGTCGCCGCTGCCAACAGCGGCGATGAATGAGCCGAGATCCGTCCAAGTACTCGGTTCACCGAACTCCGGCTTCGGCTCGACCCTCAACTCCCCCTTGTAAGGCAGAACAATGTGTTCGGCGATTTCGTAGACGGGGGAATCAGAGTTTCCAACCTCTAGGAAGGCCTTGCGGAACTTTTTCTCGATTTTCTTGGGAGTGTCGTGGACGAAAATCGCATTGTTTGGATCTGACTTCGACATCTTGTGATCGAATGAATCCATCCGACCTGCAGCCTTCCCCTTCAGCCCCGAAAGCATCGGTGTGTGAATGCAGGTCGCCTTGGTCCAGCCATTGCGGTCGGCGACCTCACGCATGTACATGTGCGCCTTGCGTTGATCCATGCCGCCAAAGGCGATATCGACATCCAATTCGAAGATGTCCGCCGCCTGCATTGGAGGATAAAAGAAGGCGGCGAGATCGTCGTCTGAGGAATCCTCGCTACGCCCCATAATGCTGAATGTGCGACGTGCGCGATTCAGGCTCATTCCCTTAGAGCAACGCAAGACTCGTTCCCAGTAAAGGCCTGAATCCATCACTTCGCTAGCGCTGATGAAACGAAGTTGTCCGCGCCCATCGCCCTCTTCTGGGAAATCGAGGAGAACTCGGAAGACTTCGGACATATATTCGCCTGCGATACCAATCTTTTCCATGTCCCTGCCGAACTTGTCATTGACCCAAGCGTGCCAATCTGCCAGCAATATCAGGACATTCACTCCCTCTGAGAGCATATTGCGGATTGTTTCGGCAAGGATAACCCATCCAAGATGCGCCTTGCCGCTCGGCTCGAGACCGATGTAAGCTCGAATCACGTCGTCGCCGCCGTGGCTTTCTCCTCCCGCGAGGATTCCTGCCACGTGCTCGACACCGACGATTTCCGCGACATTTGCGAACATCCTCTCGACGGCCGTACGGACCTCTGCATCGAGGCCATCGGGCGCGTCGGCGGGACTCATTCGGATCACTCAGGCGTTCAGCAGTTTGTTGAGTTTCTCACCGCGACCGGCGGCGCGAGTATTGTCTTCGTCTACCAGCGCAGCCTCGATTTCAGCAATTAGAGACTCAACCTGAGCGATGACATCATCGCCTAGATTATCTGTCATATTCATGAAATGACGCGCGGCAGAAATCGCTGACTTAGCCTTAGAGGCCTTTTTTGCCCATTCCTTCGCCTTATCGCCTCGCTTCTTGGAATTGTATCCAGTCGCTTCGTCGAGGAAAGTGGTCCAACGCTTGCGTGTGTCGCGCGCTCGAACCATTGCGTCAGCATCGTCGAAATTAGGCGGAACATTCGTCACATCGACGATGAGAGCGCCCTTCTCAGAAAAATGACCATTTATCGAAGTCATGATGTCATGAGACGCATTGAATGCATTGTCTCCATCGGCTTCAACATTCTCGAAATGTCTCCCCGCCAGTGCGGATAATCCTCCATCTGCCGTTATCTGCTTGACGAGCCCGCGCTTGACCTCGAATCTCTCCATAAGGCATCGCGAGGTGGAACCCGTCTTGAATCCTGCCGCAGGTGACCGCTGGGTCGTTCGCTATCCCACACGCCTAAACCGAGTCCCACAGTGCGCCCCTCATGCGCGCAAGTTCGAGGAGTCTCGTCGCTGTGCTCCTCGTCGTCTTGCTGGCTGCACCCAGCATATTCGCAACGTCGGCGGTCGAATTGGGTGCGAGCATCTCTCTGTCAGACGATGACCTCGGTCTCAACGGAGCTGTCATCGATGGAGATGGTGAGACCGCTCTGGTTTTCGGAGCGGATGGATATGTTAGAGCCCTCGATGCGCAAGACCCAACGCAGCAGATAGATCTGGTCTGGCCGGGCAGCGAGGAACTCCTCTACGCTGATTTCCATCCAGGAGATCAGACCGCCCTCCTCGTCGGTACGGACGGTCTGGTGCTTCGCTACGCTAAGCAGGACCAATCGCTTGAACGCGCGGCAGCGGCAGTTAACCTGGATTACGCAGACATGACCTCAGTAGCGTGGAATACAGGTGGTTCGTGGGCCTATGTTGGCACCGCCGAGGGTCAACTCTTGAGACTTAGGGCTGACGCTGACGGCGGGGCGGAAATCCACTCTCTAGCCGGCGGAGGTTCGAGTATAATTATGGCGATGGATTGTCATGAGACCATCATGATGTGCGTCGTTGCGGCAGCGATGGAAGGAATTGGAATCATCGAGCGCGACCATACTTTCACTTGGGTTGGAGGCACGGGCTATCCTTGGACAGGAATTGAGTGTCCGACCGGCGACTCTGCATACTGTGTCGCAATCGCCGACAATCAAGTGATAGCACTCATTGAATTGAATCCTTCAGACCTCAGCCGATCCATTCCAAGCGTCAGCCGGCTACCCGACGTTGATTCTTACTTCGTCGGAATCGAAGCGCAACACGGGGACCGGACTCTCATCGCAACTACGCCGGCGAGCCTGATCGAACACGACATCAGTCTGAACTCATCATATCCTTGGCTCGAGCACGATGACATCAACGACCTGAACCTCTCCAGCGACCGAATCGTTGCGACTTGGTCAACGGGCGAAGATTCGGGCTGGATTGTAAGCCGGCGCGGATATCTAACGCCATTTTCGGGACCCGATGCGGGCTCAACAGGATTGCTATACATTTGGATCGCGATAGCAATCCCTGTGGCAACCGGCTTGGTGGTTCTGAGTCTAGTTCTCTCGTCTTCTAAGAGAATGCAAGATTGGACCACCGAGAAGATTGGTAATGAAGATGAGAAACGCCACCTTGCCAACCGTAAAGCCAGGCAACGCCGCAATCGGAAGTGATCCGGTCAACAAGGTGATTCGTCACAATCGCGACGTTAAACCGCGCCTACGGCGCGCTAACAGGCTCTAAACAGCCAGATACCGACATATCGGCAACCTTCATGTGGGGTTGGCTGCGCGACGAGCCTGAAACCCATGCCATACGAAGCCCTTGACTTCTACGATGTAGATTCTCTACTGACTGAAGAAGAGCGCATGGTTCGCGACATGGTTCGCGACTTCGTCGACGAGGAAGTTCTCCCAAAGATCGAGCAAGCCTGCCGCGACGGAGTCTTCCCGGATGAGTGGCGAGTGACGCTGGGCGAGATGGGAGTTCTCGGAGCGCCACTCGAAGGCTATGGCTGTCCTGGACTATCATACACAGCCTACGGAGTCATCTGCCGCGAACTGGAACGTGGCGACAGTGGTCTGAGGTCCTTTGCAAGCGTGCAGGGGAGTTTGGCGATGTACCCAATTTGGGACTTCGGAAGCGAGGAGCAGAAGCAGCACTACCTACCGAAAATGGCAAGCGGCGAGTGGGTCGGTTGCTTCGGACTCACCGAACCTGATTACGGCTCAAACCCTGGAGATATGATTACCAAGGCCGAGGACAAGGGCGACCACTACCTCTTGAACGGCGCAAAAATGTGGATTACCAACGGGACAATTGCACAAGTTGCGGTCGTCTGGGCAAAACTCGACGGCGAGATTCGAGGATTCATCGTCGAGAAGGATGACGAGGGATTCAGCGCCCCTGAGATGAAGGGGAAGCACTCGTTGAAGGCGAGTGTGACGAGCGAACTCGTCTTCCAAGATTGCAAGATTCCAAAGGATCGACTCCTACTAGGAGTCAAGGGACTTCGTGGGCCGTTTTCGTGCCTCAATAACGCCCGCTTTGGGATCTCTTGGGGTGCGGTCGGCGCGGCTCAGGCCTGCTTCGATTCAGCTAGGGATTACTCCCTGAGTCGAATCCAATTCACCCATCCAATCGCTAGTTACCAATTGGTTCAGAACAAACTCGCTTGGATGCTACGCGAAATCACCAAGGCGCAATTGCTCGCCTTCCATTTGGGTCAGAAGAAGGATGCTGGGACGTGGATTCCTGAACATATCTCTCTGGCGAAGATGAACAATGTCGACATCGCACTAGAGATCGCTCGTGAGGCTCGCGATATACACGGCGCGAATGGGATTCTCGATGAGTATTGCATCATGCGACACATGGCCAACCTCGAATCGGTCAAGACCTACGAAGGCACACACGATATTCACAACCTGATTCTCGGGCGGCACATCACGGGCATCCAAGCCTTCACTCGTGAACTCTGATTCTCAGGGTACCGTTTATGATGCAGGCATAACAAAGGGATACACTACTTTATGCAGGCATCATGAGGCCGATGTGAAGGCAATGTGGCGAATGCAGGAAAGAGTCGAAGACGTAGGGTGGACCCCCAGAGTCATGCTCTATGAATTTCTAAAATTCAACATTGCTGGAACTTTCAATTTCTTGTTCGCTTTAGTCCTCTATGAGGCCCTGTATTGGGTTGATCTCTGGTCAGCCCACACGGCAGTAGCCGCTTGGGCGGTCTCATGTGCTATAGGGAATGTAGAAGCTCACTTTATGCATTACAGATTCACGTTCAAATCTACATTTCCCTATTATAAAAGTCTCAATCGCGCCTTTTGGACATATACGGGGCAACTAGTGGTAACAACAACATCACATTATTTGATGGTCGAAGTTCTTATCGTGCACCACAGAATTGCTTGGTTGGTCAATACCTGTGTTTTTGGATTCGTAAACTTTCTATTAATCAGATGGATTGCTTTCCCCCCGGAGTATGATGCAAAAACACCTCTACAATTAGGGTAGGCATTTACTTCCTTACGGTGGCCACTCCGAATCTTCATAGATGAGTCACAGTTGGGCGGGTCGTCTAGAGGGTTATCTATGAGCATCGCAGTACTACTCAAACAGGTTCCAGACACGACCGCGAAGATCTCAGTATCTGCTGGTCGTGTCGACGAGAGTGCAGTATCAAAATGGTCGATGAGCCCTTACGACGAGTACGCTCTCGAGTCTGCTCTTCAATTGAAAGAGAGTGGCGGTGGCGATATTGTCGTGATTACCGCCGGACCGGCTCGCTGCGAGAAGCTGCTTCGTGATGCAGCGGCCGTTGGAGCCGATACATTGGTTCACATCTCGGCTGAGAACATCAACGATCTCGACTCAACTCAGGTCCAGAAGTTGCTGGCCGCAGCCGTCGAGAAGATTGGGTCTTCAGTTGTCTTCTGCGGCAAGCAGGCTGCGGATACCAACGCCGGTTCCACCGGACCCGGCGTTGCTGAACTCATCGGAGCATCATGTGTCACCCTCGTCTCCGAGGTTGCAGCCGACGGCGCTGACTACTCAGCCACTCGACCAAGCGCCGCTGGCCAAGAGAAGGTCGGCGTCTCAGCCCCATGCGTCTTTGCTTTCGACAAGGGCATCACTGAGATGCGCCGACCGAATGTTCGTGGCATAATGATGGCCAAGAAAAAACCGATTGAGACTTGGTCGGCCGCTGATCTCGGCGTCGATCTCGGCGCGGCCGCAGTTACAATTGATACACATTCCCCACCCGCAGAAAAGCCCCAGGGCCAGAAGTTCGAGGGCGCCGATTCGGTGTCGACGGTTGTCGGAAAGTTGCGCGATGAGGCAAACGTGATTTGAGGAGGCGTTGGAATGGAATACACAGTCATAGCAGAGTCGTCCGGAGATTCTCTCCACCCAATCACAGCTCAACTCGTTGGTGCCGCAAGTGCTCTCGGTTCCTCTCCTACCGTCGTCGTTCCTGGCGGGGTTGGGGCGGATGAGGCAGCCAGCATCGCTGGCGTATCGAAGGTCGTCTCGGTTGTAGGCGATTGCTTCGTGACCTTCGACGGTGGCGCTTGGGCCACCGCGATTGCGTCGCAGTGCTCAGGCGTTGTGCTTGCTGGTGCGACGCCAATTGGGCGCGAAGTCGCTTCGCGAGTTGCTGCTAAGCGCGGCGTGCCTATTGTTCAAGATGCCACCGGCTTGGCCGCTGGCATTACCATCACCCGACCGATTTATTCTGGTAAGGCGGTCGAGACTTCGACGGTTACTGGTGAATGTGTGATTACACTGCGCGCCAACGCCTTCGAGGCGGCTGGCGCTGGTGGCAGCGCGGCTGTCAACGTGGTTGACCAGAGCGCTGATGTTGGAATCGCTGTCAAAGAAGCCATCGCAAAGGCAAGTGAAAGGCTCGATGTTAGTGAGGCTGACATCATCATCTCAGGTGGCCGTGGAATTGGTCAGAAAGAGAACTTCGCTCACCTCGAAGAGGTTGCTGATATGATTGGTGCCGCTGTCGGTGCTAGCCGAGCGGTCGTCGATGAATGGGGCATGCCTCACTCGATGCAAGTCGGACAGACCGGGAAGACGGTGACTCCTTCCCTCTACATCGCTGTGGGTATTTCTGGCGCGATTCAGCACCTTGCTGGAATGCGCTCGTCGAAGTATATCGTAGCGATCAACAAAGATCCTGACGCACCTATCTTCGGTGTGGCCGACTATGGCATCGTTGCGACTTGGGAAGAGGCGGTTCCTGCCCTCAAGGCCGCTCTTGCTGCTCTCTGAGTGCTCAACCGCTACTGAATGCGAACGGTGACCATCGCTGTGGTCGCTGCTCCTTTGTCGTCTGTCACGGTCAATTCGAATGGATGAGTGCCCGCGCGAAGGCGAACACGGACTTGGGCTTGGTTTCCGATGACCTTGCCATTGGCGTCTTGCCACGCGTAATTTACGATGTGGCCATCGGGGTCGTAGGAGCGGGAACCGTCGAGAAGGATTGTTGCTGTGCCGTCTGATTCAGCGGGGGTGGTTTTGTCTTCGCCCGCGTCTGCGATTGGTGGCAAATTGATGGCGCGGGCGGATGCTGAAAGGTCGGCGAGCAGATCTGATTCCGAGACGATTGGGTCGCTCGTCGAAATTTCCATTTCTTCGGCCAGCGCGTCTATCAGGTCACTGGCATCGCTGGCCGATTCCGGCGGTGCGTCCGCGATTGCAATCTCACCTTCGCTGAGACCGCCGGCGAATTCAGTCGAACCCTGTGGAGTGAATTCGTATTCGAATGAAGCATCTTCGGGAATTCGAGGCTCGGCATCAGGGTCTAGCAGAACTATCGAGGCTGGATTCTGACCAGCCGGAGCCTCGCCTATGACCGCGATTAGACCCGCGCCTAAATCGAGAATCGCGGTCACCAGTCCTTCGTGTTCGTAGGACCAAACGGTGGAGCCATCGAAGGCTATGCGTTTGGTGTGGAACCAAGTTCCGATGATTAGATCATCACCCCACTCGATGATTGTCGAAATTGGATTATCGAATCGGGCGATTTCCTCTAACTCAGCGCCAACAATTCCGTGTATCACCGCTCCGTTCTGGCAACCGACGATAGCACCCGATTCAGTGGCGAGTAAACTTGTAGCACGCGCGGGCAACTCACTCATGTGAATCAGCCCGCGCTCGTGATCCCAGCATTCCATACGGTTCTCTGGCCGATCGTCGAGAGTCATACCCATCGAATCGCGACAGGCGAGCAGTACCCCATCTGGACGGAAGGCAAGGTGAGATATTGTCTCGATATCGTCAGCATCGGCCGGTGATTCGTGAAGGACCTCTGCCAAAGCATCGGAGAGAATCAGAGTTCCATTCGTAAGACCTACTGCATTTGTCTCTCCATCGGCTGAGCCAGCCAATCTTTGCACCTCTCCATACAATTTGCGACCGGAAACCTCGCCTTCAGAGTCGATGCGGGTAACTCCTCCAGCGGCGTCGGCCGCCATCACATCCCCTCCACTCGCCGCGAGGATTTCGCAACCAGCAGCAATCTCGACCACCCACAGAGGCTCGCCGTGAAAGGCTGTAACACCGGTGAGTTCTGATGCCGCGATAACCCCCTCACCAGAGGCGGTCAAGCCAACGATAGATGACTCAATAATCGCGCTGTCCAGCAGCGCGTCGGCCTCGTGAATCCGTAGAACACCCGAGGCCGTTCCCACCGCAAAACGACCGACACCCAGAGCGCAGCAAGCGGTCACAGCTTCGTCCATCGGAATGAGAGAAACGCTCTCGATGGTCGGCAAGCGCTCGTCCATCATGCACCCAACCCAACTCGTGCGGTTTTCACCCTGTCGCGTGAATGAGCCCGGTGTGACTGGAAATTTTGGGTGAACAACTCAAGCCTTAGCCGAATCCTTCCGTTTGGCCTCAATAGAGTCAAGATAGGCCTTATCGATCTGCCCAGAGACATATCGGCCATCGAAGCAAGAGCAATCGAAATTCGCGAGGCGTGTATCACCAGCACCTAGACACGCCTCGACCAAATCATCCAGTTTCTGATAGATTAACCAATCAGCGCCAATCGCCTCACACACACCCTCAGTCGTGCGATTGTGCGCCACATATTCGTGCTTTGCAGGCATGTCGATGCCGTACACATTGGGGTGCACTACAGGAGGTGCGGCAGAGGCGAAGTAGACCTTTTTGGCGCCGGCGTCACGAGCCATTTCGACGATGCGGCGGGAGGTGTTTCCGCGGATTATGCTATCATCGACAATGAGGACATTTCGGCCCTCAAATTCGTGGTAAATCGTGTTGAGTTTCTTGCGAACTGAGTCCTTTCTCAGCGCTTGCCCAGGCATGATGAACGTGCGTCCAATGTAGCGGTTCTTGACAAAACCCTCTCGATAAGCCACACCGAGCTCACTGGCCAATTCCAAAGCCGCTATTCTTCCACTGTCCGGTACAGGAATGACGCAATCAATCTCATGATCGGGGTACTCGAGAGCGATTCTTTCAGCAAGTTTTGCACCCATCGCTAATCGCGCTCCATGAACCGAAACGCCGTCTAGGCGCGAGTCGGGGCGGGCGAAATAGACGAACTCGAAGATGCAAGGCGTGTGTGTGGGGTCTTCGGTGCAGATACGCGACGAGCGCGTTCCATCCATTCTGACTATGATTGCTTCTCCGGGTGCAACGTCGCGCTCGATTTCGAATCCAAGTGCTTTCATCGCGACGGATTCGGATGCAACTAGAGTCTCGGTGAATCCATCGACCTCACAACTTCCGACGCATAGTGGTCGAATACCGTGTGGGTCACGGAATGCGACCATGCCCCACCCGGTGATCATTGCTACGACTGAGTAGGAGCCCTCGACGGCCGAATTGATTGCGCTGATGGCGTGGAAGACGTCTTCCTCGCCGAGAGCATCGAGGCCCCCTCGGCGGCCGTTGATAGCGCGTTGAATCTCAGCCGCGAAGAGATTGAGCAGGGCTTCTGAGTCCGAACTTGTATTGATGCGGCGGTGGTCGCGCTCGAGGAGAGTATGGATTATGTGTTCGGGGTTAGTTAGATTGCCATTGTGAGCTAGACTAACCCCAAATGGAGAGTTGGTGTAGAATGGTTGGGCTTCGGCCGCTGAGGATGAACCAGCAGTTGGATATCGGGTGTGACCAAGCCCCATCGAGCCTTCCAAGGCTTTCAGGTGGCGAAGGCGGAAAACATCTCGAACGAGTCCGTTAGCACGGCGGTGTGAAATGTTGTTATCGTCACTGGTTACGATACCCGCCGCGTCCTGTCCGCGATGCTGCAAAACAAGCAATCCATCGTAGAGAGTTTTGCCGACCTGCGAGTCGGGACGCCCGACTAGACCGATGATGCCGCACATCGGGAATCGTTTCTCCCTGACCAATTCGGGACTTAGCCATTTCCAGCATAGTCTGACGCCGATTCAGGCGCAGAACTCACTTCTTCGGCTCGGCCATCGAGCGGTTGCGCTTGCTCCAGCGGTACTTGCGCAGGCGAGCGGTCTCGCCGTAGCCACAGGAGGAGCAAGTGCGCTTCTGTTTGTGGTAGGAATGTCGGCCGCAGCGTCGGCAACGCATGTGCGTGGGCTTCTGCTTCTTGCCCATGCTTGGAGTACCCTTGGACATGATGACCACCTTTTAGGACAGCGCGGCGACCGACCGGCGTGTTATGAGCGTTACCCACGCTGATGCCGCGAGCATGCGAGGGGAATGAAGGACTGAGAGCGCGAAATCAATTCTCGACCATGTCCATCAAAGGATCCTCGGAAGGCTTCCAGAATGTGACTCTGAGCATCTGAAAAGTGACCAAAGCAAGAACTAGAGGCAGCCATAGAACAAGCACTCCGGCCTCGACAAAAATGACGAAGAAGACCCACTCGAAGATCTCCCCTAAGGAAGATACTCCATCCCCCATGTATGAGAGGGCGACCATCGGACCAAGAGATAGTGTCAGAGAGACCGTAAGAGGGATGATTGGTCGATGATGGGGGTTCCAAGTGACAATGAGGTGCACAGCGAAGCAATAGCAGATGAACATAATTCCTAACATTATCATGACGAAGATTGCTTCAGGAGCGGATAACAAATCTACGGAGTGGAACATCACTCACCACCTCCAAGATTACGGCGAATCATCTCGGTGACGAGGCGTCGCTCACGCTCATCGAGAGGAGTGATTGGCGGGTCCTTTGGAGACCGCCGCTCGGTGAAACGAATCACATGGAAGAACAAGTAGACCGTCAATCCGATGCCTACCAAGGTCGCGACCATCATAGTGAGCACATCGAATCGCGTGTAGGCTTCGATAAACCAAGGGGACTGGGAAATCGACCACCAGGCTCCTCCGAGGATAATCCACCCGAGGGCAAGGAGAGGGGGCTTGCGCCCGCTGTAAACTCCCGAGCCTTGGATAATTGTGTAACAACCAAGGAAGGCTCCTGCTATCGAGATTAGAGTCCACTGCAATATGTACAGGAAGCTCTCACGACCGTCGTCATTACAGAAACTGAGATGCGCGCAGCGATGGAAATCAGGCTCGAAGTACAGAGGTTGCTCGGGCAGCAATAACAACAGAATCAGTCCGAGCGCAGCAATCGGTCGGGCGAATTGACTGCGCTTGAATGCGGGGCCCATCCTCCACATCGAAAGGGCCCCAATCAGCAGAGTGAAGCCTACAATAGCCTGATTCACCCAGAAGACCATGAGTCGTGGCAGTGGAGGAGACTCTTTGATTTGACGACGCTCCCTGCACCCTGAAAAGAGTTGACAGCCCCTAAAGGGGGCTCGAGTCGGCTCGACACAATCATATACGGGTCATAGGTGGGCGCGTCGTCGCAAGACGTTGAGGTGCTCAGTCATGGTCAAGATGCCACGCAAAGTGATGCGCTATAGCCCATCAGCTGGTAAGCACACCATCCACGCTGTTGAGCGTGTCAAGAAGCGCCGCGCTTCTGAGCTCAAGTGGGGTCAGCGACGATTCCGTAAGGCGACAGCCGGTTACCGCGGATTCCCACGCCCGAAGCCTTCTGGCGAGAAGCCAACGAAGCGCGTCAACCTCCTCTACCGCTGCTCTGAGACTGGAAAGGCTCACCAGCCGGCCTCGCAACGCGCGAAGAAGTTCGAACTAATTGAGAAGTGATTGAGGGATTGTAATGGGTGAGGCTAATTTCCTACGAGTAAACTGCCGCGACTGCGGTCACGAAGCAATCATTTTCGAAAGGGCGTCAACCTCGATCTCCTGCTCGATCTGTGGAGCCACCTTGGCTCGCCCAGCAGGTGGAAAGGCCCAGCTTGTTGGAAGCACCATTGTAGACGTCCTCGAGTGAAGGGGACTGGAAGACGATGGCTAACGAGGACGAACCTTGGCCTGATGAAGGCGAACTTCTCGTTTGCACTGTCAAGAATGTCCGCGAGAACGGCGCCTACCTCAACCTCGATGGCTACGGCTCTCGCGAAGGCTTCGTTTTCATCGGAGAGGTAGCCGCCGGTTGGGTCAAGAATATCCGAAACCATCTGCGAGTTGGCCAGCGCGTCGTCGCTAAGGTAATTGGAATCAAGAAGGATCGCCAACGCGTCGACCTATCAATCAAGGGCGTTTCAGAAGAGCGACGCCGTGACACTTTGCAATCATGGAAAAATAATCAACGCGCTCATCAAATCATGGGCGTGGCTGCTGAGCGTGTCGGCTGGGATGCTGACAAGACCTCTACAATTTCAGAGGAGATGACGGAAATCTTCGGCACTCTCTACGGGGCACTTGAGGAGTGCGCGATCTCCGAGACCGCTCTCTCAGAGAATGGCTTCAGCGGCGAGTGGATGAGCACCGTCATCGATCTCGCCATCGAGAACATCGTCCCGCCATTCGTCGAAATTCGCGGTCATTTCAACATCGAAATTTGGGGAGCGGAGGGAGTCTATGCAATCCGCGATGCTCTGTTGGCAGCCGAGGCTGTTGCCGAGGGTGAAGAGGATGCTACTTTGACTTGCCATTACGACGGAGCGCCGGAGTATAGAATCGATATCAAGGCGCCCGATTATGAGACCGCTGAGAGACTCTGGGTAAATGCTCAGAGCGCCGCAACAAAATCCATCGCTTCGGTCGAGGGTTCAATCGATATCGAACGCATGTGAAGCTGCTCTTCGGATGCTACAACTTCAAAGACCTCTGAAAGGGGATTAGACTTCTGAGGGAACGGGATGGCTCGGACGAGATTGCAACGGTGCACCGACTGTGGTGAGTATGGGCTCAGCGAGGAATGCAAGGACTGCGGTGGAAAGATGACTTCTGTCGCGCCGCTGAAATTCTCGCCGCAAGACGCACAAGGAGCACGGCGCAGGCAGCGCGAGAATGCTGGAAGCGATGAGTGGATCGAAGAGCTACCAACTCCTCGAAAGGAGGAGGACGAGTGAATCGCACGCGCATACATTGGATGATTGGAGATTCTTTGCCTGAACACGTGGCTCTGCTTGAAGCGGTTCCCGGTGTAGGTAATGTTGGCAAACTCGTGGTTGATGCTCTAGTTCGCAAGCACCCTTCGACTCTTGTCGCTCGATTGATTCACCCTGATATGCCCCCACACTCGACTCTCGATAAGGATGGCTTACTGGTACCTCCATCGATGCTCGTACATCGCGTGATGCTCCCTGATGGCAGGAATGTGGTGACCGTTGGCGGCGATTTACAGCCGATGACCGCCGGCGGTCAGCACGAGGTTGCCGATGCGATTCTTGGGCTCGCAGCGGCGGCCTCGACCCCTCAATTACTCGTCTTGGCTGGTTTGGCAGCAGATGTCGAGGACAAGGCTGTCCACGTCATCTGCGCTGATGCTGAGGTTCGTGGAAATCTCGAAGCCAACGATATCCCCGTTAGTCGTGATCAACCAGAGGCAGGGATGATTGGCGTAGCAGGATTGCTTGTGGCACTCTCACCGATTCATGATGTACCGACGGTGGCGCTGGTCGCTGAGACCGTCGGCGCGTCGGCAGATGTGAGAGCTGCTGACCGCTTGGCAAAGTGGATGGAGCAAGCGCTTGGTCTGCCACTCGAGCTCGACTTAGATACGACAGAAGAGACCGCTCGTAAATTACTGGCGAGTATCGAGGTCAGCGGTTCTATCGAGGAACATCTCGGCATGCCAGGCGAAGCCGATGACTTCTATGTCTGAGGTGCGCACGCAGGGGTCCTGAGGAAAGGTGTGGTCATGCGTGCATTGCTTGGTAGCGGCGGAATCGGTACCGATGAGCGACGCGCGATGTATCGTGAATTGATGGCTGAGAATTTTGCTGGCTGCCAGCGCGTCGTCTTCGTTCCATACGCCGGCCATGACCACGAGGGTTACACCGCGCGGATGCGAGAATTTGCTGGAGATTCAGGATACGAACTCGTTGGACTGTACGAATTCGACGATCCCCTGACGGGAATCGAAGCCGCAGACGGCATCTACGTCGGCGGCGGCAACACCTGGTTACTCGTACGCGAGTTGCACGAGCGAGGTTTAATCGAGCCAATTCGTGAGGCGGTTCTAGAGCGAGGAGTTCCATACGCAGGGGTTAGTGCGGGAGCGAATGTTGCCTGCCCGAGCATGCAAACGACCAACGATATGGCAATCACAATGGTGCCGTCATTCGAGACATTCGGAATCGTTCCTTTCCAGATTAATCCACATTACCACCCCGGTGGAATTTGGTTCCGCGAAAAGGAAGACGGCGAGTTCCACAAGCACTTTGGTGAGAGCCGAGCAAAGCGGGTTAGTGAGTACCACAAAAGCCACGATTCGCCGGTGATTGGTCTCTACGAAGGCTCCTTCCTAAGATGTCGTGATGGAACTTTTGAACTACTTGGTAACAAAGCCGCAGTAATACGAAAAGGAAAGGAAATCATCACCCATGAAGCTGGGACAATTCTCAACGATGAATTAACCGCCGCTTGAGACGACAATCAATTCAATCTCGATGTCATCGTTGATTGTCGAGGTATGAGGAACGATGGTTTCGCCGAGGACTGCGAGGACCGTCGAGGCTGCGATGTCGAGACGGTCCAGAACCTCAGCGATGGTAATCGGATCGTCACTCTCGACGATGCTCGACTCGCCCTCCGCATGAACTACCTCAATTCGCACAGGCTCTATGCGGGCGAGTCAGACTTATCACCGAATCGCAGGTGGCCGGCTTACTGCCGAGATCGCATAGCCCGGTATTGCGGTGGATTCGAAATCCACTGTCCCTTGGACTCGGGGGTTCAAATCCCTCTCTCGGCGCCATCATCATCTCTGCTCAATGATGAATGTTAGAGAGAATTAGAATCCGGGTACATCCTCTGCATCTGCAATAATGACGACCTTGGTTCCTGGGCCGCACTTTACTTGTGGACGACCACCCCACTCTCCCTTCTCGCCGTTGAGGACTGCGATTGTGTCTCCGCGGTTGACCGCCGCGGCGCTGAGCGGGATGAATTGCCTGAAGGCGACTATTTGCGCAGAGCCAGTGGCATCGACCAGAGTCGCAGCCCAGCGCGTGTTACCGGCTCCGTCAGGGAAGGAATCGATAGACCAAATCCTGCCGATTATACTCACGCGCGTCTCGATATCGACGATCTCTGCAGATTCATCTTCGCTCGCTATCGTCACCTCTGATTCAGAATCTAAACTCAGTTCTAATTCGCCGCGCCAGAGACCTGCGAGTGCTTTTGCGACCTTTACTCGGGTGCCCTCTGCAATGGCGCGGGTAATCTTTGTTGGACCGCCGTTGTATGCTGGTTTGACCTTGGCTCGGTCGTAGCCGTCCTGCAGCCTGAAGTGGATCTTGATGGTACCATCTTCGAGGAGTTCCGGACCGGTGAGGCCGATGACTTCGCCGATGGCATTGACACGGGGTTCAATCTCTGCGAATGGGGTAATCGGCCAAGCATGGCCTAAGCGCTCGATGCGGCGCTCTGCGGTGAGTTCGAGGTCGTGGCCACCCTTCGGACAGAAGCCACGAAAATCACAGCGCTTGCAGCGCGCTTGTGGGTCGGGATCAATTGGAGGATCTGATGGAATTCCACCCGCATCGAAGTGACGGTAGGGGGATGGGTCAGGCGGACATTGGTCGATTGTTGGATTGCCCGCCCGCAGCAATCGATAGAGGTCGCCGAGTTCGCTCTCGTAGGCTTCCATCTCGGCGACGGTCGGTAATACGATTGGCTTGACTGTGCCAGTTCCAAGGTACCAAATAGCCAGAGAGGTCGCTTGTTCAGAGCGCCCGTGAGATTCCCACCAGAGCCAGGCATAGAGGCGCAGTTGCGCGATATAACTGTATGATCGATCACCCTTGCCGACGCTGGCTTTGATGTCGATGATATTGATTGAGCCATCCCATCGATAGACCAAATCGTACTCGCCTTGGAACCATCCTTCAGGGATACAACTCGTCTGAGTGAATGACTTGGCATCTGGATCAACAAACCACGGCCGAGCGATTTCCCAAGCCTCTAGCCAAGTCACATCACCTTCAGTACGAGCGGCAGGATGAGGAGTCGCCCAGACCAGTGGGAATCCATCTGGAGCAGGAAGCTCCTCGCGAGCCTCACCAGCCCGCCAAGCGGCGAGGCTTGGCCCACCATTCGCCTCGATACATCGTTCAACCTCATCGAGGTGCATCCTGATGCCCTCGATGACCATCGCTCGACACTCTTCTACATCGATATCGTCGAGCGAACCAACGCGGTTCCGAGTCGCTTCCCAGTCCGCGACGGCAGCATCCCAACATCTATCGAAATGGACCTCGACGCGCGCAGTAGCCCATTCCATCAGCGCGTCGCGCGAGGCTGGCCAATCAGCTTCAGGCCTAGCTGGCAGTCTCGACCCCATCCAATTCCCAGTATCTTCCCAATCAGGAGCTCCGTCGGAATTGAGTGGTGAGGTAAGCACGTCGGTGGAGTCAGGAGCGATGAGCACTGGTGAGTCTCTAAGTACTCGGCAAACGCATTCCTCAGCCGCATTTCCGCGAATGATATGAGGCGGCATCGGTCCCTTCAATCCTTTTTCATAACTGTAATACCACTGCCTCGGACAAGAATTCCAAACGCCCAGTTGTGAGGCGGAAAGCCGACGATAAGTGTCGACCTCACTGCCCTTAGCATCGAAAGTCTGCACGGGCATACCCTGCGATATTCAATGAGAGTACTTGAAGGAGTCGAGAGGAGAGGTCTTCAGTTTCGCTCGACTACTGCTCTTCGCCATCTTCTCCGAGATAAACGACAGTCATTTCCAATCGCTCGTAAGTCGGATGAACTTCGACCAGAGCGATCGGTGCATCGATGGCGTCGATTAGTTCTTCAGCCATCGAAAGCGGTAATTCGATGCGCCGGTTATCCTCATCATACAGCATGAACCGGCGAGGTAATCCCGTCTCTTGGTTAATCTCTTCAATCCAATCCGGCGCGTCGTCAGGCTCACAATCAATTGCGCCGAAAACAAGAGTCCCGTCCTTGGTCAAAATCTCATGCGGCGCAATCGTATGCTCACCGCGCCGCAAAAATCTGCGGCGCAATTGACCGCTATCCTTGTAGGTCGCAGTACAGAACTTCAGATGATACGGATAAGGCTCGCGAATTACGCCATCCTCAGGGTCGGGCGCACCAATTTGTGCAGCCATGACGCGGTCGCGCATGCGCACGGCCAATTCAGCAGAACCAGCGGCGCCAGCAGTAATCTCATCGGACAAATTGAATCCGCGAACCTCCATATTGTCATGGTTGCCAACGGTAATCTCCAACTCGTTGAGATTGAGGAATTGCACAGACATGCCGCGCAGTGTCTCGAGCAGCGTCATCAACTCGTGAGACTTGTCGGGCTCACACGGGATTTCAACTCCGGTAAGCATCCCAGATTCGACACAAGCAGCCATTGTATCGGCATATTTCTCAGACTTCAAATCCAAGAAATGGAAGCGGATTTCGTCCAAACCGGCTTCAGCAAATTCTGCAGCCCATTCGACCTTGAATGGAATACTCGTATACATGTGCAAGTGGAAACCCGAACCGAACTCCGCTTTCAGAACCCGACAAGCCTCCAGAACCCTATCTCGCGCCATCACAGGATCGCCGCCTGTAATGCCAGCACCAGTCGCATTCATGGCGCGCGCCTCTTCGATTACAGCATCCCAATCGCCAATTTCGACACGGCGTTCGTTGGCGTACATGAAGTCGATTTCGCGGCGGTTTTCGGAGAGGGGACAGTAGTCGCACATCCAGTGGCAGTGACCGGTGATGAAGAGCACGAGTTTCGAGCCCATTTGGCATTGGATGCAGCCCTCGGTATCGTTGGTGTCAGCCGCCTCAGGAAGTTCAGGTATGTTCGGCAAACGCACAGAAAATGTCACGCAATCACCTCTTTTGCAGTTTTGATAAGCCATTCGTGGAAGCCCAGATCTTCGGATAATTCCGGATGGAAAGTCAAAGCCAAACGGTTCCCCTCACGCACACCCACAATCTCCTCTCCAAGCATAGCTACTGGCTCGGCCGGGGGGGCAAGGCTGGTGAATCGAGGCGCGCGGATGAAGACGCCAGGGAATTTGCGCTTGAGCAAGGCGGATTCGAGAGCGCTTTGGAAGGAATCGCCTTGGCGGCCGAAGGCGTTTCGGTCGATTTCGGCGGCGATGATTGGAGTACCGCCGTCTAGAGGATCACAGAGTAAGATTGCACCCGCGCAAGTTCCGAGGACTGGGCGGGTTGGGTCAGCACGAATCCATTCGAAGACCGCAGGGAGCAGCCCCGATGCGGAGTCGTTGCCAGTTAGGCGCATCGTGGTGGATTCGCCTCCGGGAAACACGAGCGCGTGTGGCGCGGCTGCTTCGAGGTCGCTCGCCTTACGCAACTCGTGGATTTCGATTTCGATATCGACTGATTTTGCGGCGGCGCGCAGGGCTGCCATATGCACATGGCGCGCGCCTTGCAGCATGACCAAGCCGATACGAAGCACGACCCGACGGCAGAAGCATCCGGCTTCAATCCAACCCCTGTTCCGCAGAAGTGCTGAAAGACTCTCGCCCACGCCCAAAGGGCGTGAGTGAATCACGCATCCACAACTTCGGCGCCGGACCAGCGGTCCTACCTCTGTCAGTCGTCGAAGAAGTTCAAGCAGCCCTACCTAACCTCAACAACAGTGGCTTCGGACTATGCGAAATCAGCCACCGAAGCGCGACTTTCCAAGCGGTTGTCGACAGCGCTATGGATAGAATCAGGCGGGTGCTGTCGGTACCAGAAGATTACACAATTCTATTCTTGCAGGGCGGAGCTTCGACACAATTCTACATGACCGCCCTGAACCTTATGCAGCCGGGCGAGCGAGCCGATTTCCTCGAAACCGGTGGCTGGTCAAAAAAGGCAGTAGTGGAGGCGAAGCGAGTCGGTGAAGTAAGCGTAATTTGGAGTGATTCTGAGAACGGTTTCCGCTCTGTTCCGAGTGCAGGAGAATATGCTGTTAGTGAGGATTCAGTGTATGTCCATTACACTTCCAACAACACCTTGATGGGGACGCAGTATCACGATTTACCAGATAGTGGAGGAAAGCCAAGAGTGCTCGATGCTTCTTCGGATATCGCAGGCGTTCCTCTCGATGTTTCAGCCCACGATTTGATCTATGCTGGAGCTCAGAAAAACCTCGGTCCATCTGGGGTCACACTGGTCATTCTCTCTCCTTGGGCTCTGGCGCGGGCACAGGAAAATTCCGATGCTGGTCGGCTACCGACCATGCTCGATTACACAGTTCATGCATCGAAGGGGTCGCTGTTCAACACTCCCAACACCTTCGGGATCTTCGTTCTCGATTGCGTATTCAAATGGCTTGAAGAGAACGGCGGGCTGGATGGTTCGATTGCACGTAATCGGGCGAAGTCGGTTCTATTGTATGACGAGCTCGACCGGACTGATTTCTGGGTCCCTCATGCTGAAGTTGGGGCTCGCTCGGTGATGAATGTGACATGGCGGTGCGCAGATGAATCGCTTGAGTCGGTTTTCCTAGCCGAGTCTGCTGCTGCTGGACTTGGTGGACTAAAGGGGCACCGCTCGGTTGGTGGGATTCGTGCGAGTCTGTACAATGGCTGTCCTATCGAGTCTGTCGAAGCACTCGTTGCATTCATGCATGAGTTTGCTGAGCGGCATTCCTGAGGGATCTGCTTGGATGCGAAAGCCACCATCGAATGCCTCGATTTCACTCTGCTAGATCATGGTGCGAGCGACGAGCAGTTGGCTGGTTTTGTGGCTCGGGCGAATTCAACCCGCGTTGGAGCAGTATGCGTCTTCAGCGAGCATGCTACGTACGTTCGCGGGTTGCTTGATGATGGAATTCAGTTGGCAGTTGTTGCTGGTGGATTTCCAGTCGGCAGCGTTGATGCTGACGAGATTCGCGCCGCTGTTGCGGCAGCCGTGGCCGCCGGTGTGGATGAGATTGACGTGGTGCTTGAGCCTCGCAAAGACGAAGATTTTCCCAGCGAGTCTGATTTGGCTCGGCTTGTCGCAATGCGCGAGGCTGCCGGTGAGTGTGTGCTGAAGGTCATCCTCGAGACTCCTATGCTGGAAGAGCGACCCATGCGAGCCGCCGCTCGAATGGCTCTGGCAGCCGGTGCTGATTTCGTCAAAACATGTACCGGAAAACGTGGCGTATGTTCCGATGAAGCGGCATCAATTCTCGCCTACGAAGTGATGAGACACGAGCGCGCGTTCGGAGAAAGGCGGGGTGTGAAAATCTCAGGTGGCATCAGGACCGTCGA
>Ga0209228_1000379_pt1 | contig 23169 bp, 18 predicted proteins | sample METZYME_3_150m_FD_187547 | JGI IMG/M metagenome (GOLD analysis project Ga0209228, IMG submission 187547) | Marine microbial communities from oxygen minimum zone in mesopelagic equatorial Pacific - METZYME_3_150m (SPAdes) (version 2) | ecosystem: Environmental > Aquatic > Marine > Oceanic...
ATCTCCTTTATGGTTTAAAACGCAGCGCCATACAAAATGGCGATGCTCTTTTTAGTCAAGTTATTACGATTATGGGTTTGAGATCGCTATTAAATAGGCATCCAGGCAATCTTTCTGGTGGAGAAAAACAGCGTGTAGCATTAGCAAGAGCTCTTCTTACAAGTCCGCGACTACTTCTAATGGACGAACCATTGGCAGCATTAGACACAAAACATAAACAAGAAATTTTACCCTACTTTCAACGAATGCAATCCGAACTTAAGATCCCCGTTTTCTACGTTTCGCATTCTATTAACGAAGTGCTTCAGCTTGTTGACACAATGTTGCTGATGGATAAAGGAAAAATAATTACTCAAGGTACAGTAGGGGATGTATTCCCCCATCCCAGCCTCGTAAAATGCCTTGGGAACTCATTAATGGGAACCGTTTTAGAAACAACAGTAGTTCGACAGGACGAAGAGTTCCAGTTAACCATCCTTAAGTTCAACGATCATACCCTCTATGTACCTCGACGGGATATCAAACCCGGAAACCGGCTACGTATTCACATCCGCGCAGAAGACGTAATACTGGCGATCGAGCCTATCAAAGACCAGACTAGCGTGCTGAACATTTTACCTGCCAAAATAGTAGAAGTGGTACCTAACACCGAAGATGAGTGTAAAATGGATGTCAAACTTGATGTTGGTTCCCCTCTTTTGGCCTCAATTACCCGAAAGTCAGTACGCCAGCTTAATCTTAAATCGGGACAAAATATACATGCTCATATCAAGGCTATTCGAATGGCTCACGAATTTGACTAAATTAAAACACCTACTTAAAAAAATAGCGCGCTAATAAAAAAAGGGCAACCCGAAGGTAACCCCCTTTATCGCTGTTATCAAAAAGCCTTACAAAAACCAAGCTATTCTATTTACTAAACTTATCTTTCCCAGGTTAAAAGTTTTATTCCCTACGTTTCCTGCTTGAGAGACGGTTAGCATTGTAAAGAGAGGTTAATCTCCCAAACAGGTCCACATATTTATATTGTTTGAACCTTCTTTTTTCTCCCTTTAGTTTGCTTACTAAAAAGAGTGGGGTTAAGACAAATTTCGTCAGACCTTCTCTTTAGAATCTTTTGAGAAATAATTTTTTTTAACTTTCCAGACTGATCGTAAACTTTGACCGGATGAATCATTTGCTTTTAAAACCTCATTTTAAAATATTTTATACTGAGCAAAGCGCAAAAAATGCTTAAACTTCAGATAAATCAACCCTTTAAATAAAAATACTAGAAAGTTTCAACCTCTAGTAACATCTAAGGAGACACATTCTAACTGTTAAAAATTAAAACTCCGTTAACCCTATGTTAAGATTTATTAATATGCGGCCAACTATTAGCGTAAACAATATAATTTATAAAATAAAGCATTTATTTTCAGTCAGTTATGCCCTATCTGCTATCTTTTATATGGTTTTAACTGCCGGGATGAAACCTAGATTAGATACGATTTTTTAAGAGTGGTTTAAAATAATCCCTAATCCTCCCTAGCTGGATTCTATAAATCAATTTTCATCTCTAAAACAAACTATTGGAATACTTATCAGTTTATAAGGAATCTGGATTTTACTTCTAGTATTATATTTTAATTGAAATTACAATTTACTTTCTCCTTATCGAACTTTGAAAAAAATATCCCTAATGACAAGGCTATACCAATTATTCGCATTTTTTGTATTCTTCCAGTTTTTATTTTTTTCTATCGTTACGCACACAAGTCAAGCAAACCAATATTCCGATCTAATGGAGTCAGGAAACGATGCCTTAATCGCAAAGAATTATAAAGTTGCTGAAGGCTTTTTCAAAAAGGCACTAGAAGTTCAGCCGGGCAACTATTTGGCCATCCGTGATTTAGCAAAAATAAAAATAGAATTAAACAAGTTAAACGAAGCATTGGCCCTTTTAAACGATCTTATAAAATTACCTATTGCAAAAGGCCGGGACATCCACATCTATCTTGACGGTGACCCCAAACCCCATAGCGCTGAATTGGTTGACGAAACAGTAATGGTTATAGATAAATCGGCTCAACGAGAAAACGAAGAACTAAGTAAGTTTCTAAAAGGTGATCCAAATAAACCTGTTCCTCATTACCGTGTATACCTTAAAGAAACAGGCAAGATGAAACTTTTGCCCAAAAGTAAAAATAGAATCAAATATTTTGGTATTCCTGCGTCTACAAGGGAAAAAATTATGTCCCTAAGAACGCAAGTTAAGAAAAAAATTATTGCCTCTATTAATGTCAAACCAGAAGAAGAGATGGTTTTAATAAAAGCTGGATGTTTTCTAATGGGTAGTAAGATGGGAGATCCTGACGAACTACCTGTGCACGAGGTCTGTATATCTTCTTTCAAATTAGGTGTCTACGAGGTAAGACAAAAAAATTTTCAAGCCGTAATGGGAGTCAACCCTTCTGAAAATGTGGGTGCTGATCACCCCGTAGATAGTGCCAGTTGGCTGGACGCTAGGGATTATTGTAAAAAACTGGCGCTTCGATTGCCTCTAGAAGCGGAATGGGAGTACGCAGCCCGTGGAGGAACACAGACAGAGTTTTACTGGGGTAACAAAGTGAGTGGAAAAGAGGCAAATTTTTGTGATAGCACATGCGAATTGAATATTAGGGAATCCCGTGTGTCGGATGGGTTTAGACATACGGCACCCGTTGGATCATTTCCACCCAACCCATTCGGCCTGTATGACATGTCTGGCAATGTAAGTGAGTGGGTTCAAGACTGGTCAGACCTTGAAAAAAATTACTACATGGTCAGCCCAAAGAATGATCCGCCGGGACCTCGCCCAGAATTAGACACCTGCGGTGGTGCCTGTGCTGGTGCAGCATCAATCACTGATAAAATATACCGAGGAGGAGCTTGGAACCAAAGCGTTTCCGAAACGAGATCAGCCAACCGGAGGGAATCACACTATCAACTACGAGCAGCGGGCAATGGATTTCGCTGCGCTTCAAATTAATAAATATTTGTATGTACTCTTACTGAATAATAAATTCTGTAAAATAAGCACCCTTTACCTGGCCCTTGGTTAAAAATTGATTTACACGAGATGTAACTTCTCCTTTAATTGTAAACTTCCCTTGAACAGAGTAAACATCTTCAAACACTTTCGCGCTCAATAATAAAAGGACAGAATCAGTAATTTTTTGGATATTTTTCTTTAATTCAAGGCGAACCTCAGGACTGCTCATCTCCAAAGAAATCTTCGCCTTTAAAAACCGATTTCCCCCACTTTTAGCTAGATTCACAATGAATGGATCAAGGTTAAACATGAGATTCTTTTTCACCTTTTTTACAGGTTTTGATTCTTCACTAGGTACATTTTCTTCAACTTTTTCTTCAACTTTTTCTTCCTCCTGAGCCTGAGCATTCACCTGATTTAATAAAAATATCAACCCTGTAGCAGTAATAAACGCTAGGAAACTTATACGATATTTTTTCATAGGTATTTTCCTTTAGTCGATTTCAGTCGATTTATTTTAATACAGTTTGGAGGGTTTTAGGTTAGCTTATTTTAAGGAAACACGACTTTAGAGTAATCGGTGAGAATGGCTCTATCGTTGAAAGATAATGTAATACTATTGAAACAGAGGGTTTGCGAGTAAAATTGTTTTCTTTTCATAATTAGACTCAAGAGTTAGTAGATACTCTATCCTATTTTTTTGACAAACATCATATCTTTTCAACCTAAAACCTGACTACCATGTTTTTTTATTTTATCCTTAAAGGACCTTATCACAAAAACTGCAAACTCTAGATCAATTAAAAAAATAGTTGGTAAAATTTCACAAAAAAAATATTATAAATTATGTATGTTTATTGTATTCAAGGAATCAAAGTTGACTTAATAGGGGACATGATTGATTATATGTGAGGCTAAAAAAACCTATTGTTTAATGCGCTTTTACAAACCCATCTTTGCCTATTAGAAAGCAGGGTTTGCTCCTTGTCAGAAAAACTATTTCTTAGTATAAAAACTCTATAATCTAGTTTGAAAAAAATCCTTTATTTTTAATGCCAGGTAGCAAAAACATGCATGAAACTTTGAACAGAGAAGAAGGTATCAAAGTATCTTCCGACCGTTCTTTTGGAATAGTATTTTTCATAGTATTTGTGGTTGCAGGAACATGGATGCTCTTAAAGGGCCAGTCAGCAGGGTGGTTAATGCTCGTAAGTTCTATTATTCTTCTCGTTATTACCTTAGCGCGCCCCTCTATTCTTGGCTCTCTCAATCGAGCTTGGTTTAAATTCGGGCTTCTCCTTAGTCGCGTAGTCAACCCCCTTATCCTAGGGGTCGTTTTTTTTCTGGTAATTACCCCGATGGCAGTTACTCGGAGATTACTGGGCAAGGACTCGCTTAATCTTAAATTTAAATCTAGCCTCAAGAGTTACTGGGTCAACCGTAACCCTCCCGGTCCAAAACCAAATTCTATGACTAGGCAATTTTAATATAAACAGGAATAAGGAGTATTTATGTCATTTTTAGTTGAATTTTGGGAGTTCCTTCGCGAACGTAAGAAGTTCTGGTTATTGCCAATTATTCTTGTTCTCTTTCTAATGGGTGGTTTGATTTTATTGACAGAGGGTACCGCAGTTGCTCCTTTCGTCTACACCTTATTTTAAATCAGAAGCATATGCGTATACTTGGCCTATCGGCCTATTATCATGACAGCGCGGCAGCACTGATTCAAGATGGTGCTATTCTCGCGGCTGCTCAGGAGGAGCGATTTACTCGAAAAAAGCATGACGCTCGCTTTCCAGCTAGTGCCATCGAGTATTGCTTGACGAGTACCAGGCTCTCTCCTGAAAAGATTGATTACGTGGTTTTCTATGACAAGCCATTTTTAAAGTTCGAGCGTTTACTAGAAACCTATGTAGCCTTTGCCCCTAAAGGATTCAACTCCTTCAGAAAAGCCATCCCCCTATGGCTCAAAGAGAAATTATTTCAGAAAAAGCTACTATGTGAAGAGCTTAAGGAATGCGGATTCAAGGGAAACCTAGCAAGTAGACTTTTGTTTTCAGAACATCACCTAAGCCATGCAGCAAGCGCTTTTTTTCCTTCCCCTTTTACCAGTGCGGCTATATTAACAATGGATGGAGCTGGCGAATGGGCAACAAGTTCATTCGCATTAGGTAAGGAGAATAAGATCGAGATCCACAAAGAAATCCATTTTCCTCACTCCATCGGTCTCTTATATTCAGCTTTTACTTATTACACTGGGTTCAAAGTTAACTCAGGTGAATATAAGCTCATGGGACTTGCACCTTATGGTAAACCAAAATATACGCAAAAAATTTTGGACCATCTAATTGATTTGAAGGACGATGGGTCATTCCGTCTTGACCTCTCGTATTTTAATTACTGCACTGGGCTCACTATGACGAGTCCCCTATTTCACGATTTATTTGATGCGCCTCCTCGATCTGCAGAATCTCAGTTAACCCAGAAACATATGGATATAGCTGCCTCCATCCAAAGAGTGACCGAGGAGGTGGTCCTGCGGCTTGCTCGATCGATTGTTAAAGAAACAGGAGAAAAAAATCTTTGCCTTGCAGGTGGAGTAGCACTGAACTGTGTTGCTAATGGTAAAATTCTACGTGAAGGAGCCCAAGATCATCTTTGGATTCAACCTGCTAGTGGCGATGCAGGCGGAGCACTCGGGGCTGCCTTGGCAGCCTATCACCTGCATCTAGACCAACCAAGACAACTCACTGGCATAGGTGACTCCATGAAGGGTGGTTACCTCGGACCGTTTTTTTCAGATGAAAACATTGCTCAACGCCTAGAAGGAATAGGCGCACAATTTGAAGTTCTTGAAGAGAATGCTTTGATTCAATCCTGTGTTGAAATTCTTAAAGAGGGTAAAGCTATCGGCTGGTTTCAAGGAAGGATGGAGTTTGGTCCTCGGGCACTAGGAGCCCGTTCTATCCTTGGCGATGCCCGATCACCAGAAATGCAATCTGTTCTTAATTTAAAGGTCAAATTTCGTGAATCATTCAGACCATTTGCCCCGTCAGTCCTAAGAGAAGATGTTTCGAAATGGTTTGATATGGACAGTGATAGCCCCTACATGTTACTGGTTGCAGACATTATCAAGGAATGCCAGTTACCCATGACAGAGGAACAAAAGCAGTTATTTGGAATAGAGAAGTTAAATGTGCCACGTTCTAAGATCCCAGCAATCACGCATGTGGACTATTCAGCACGTATCCAAACCGTACATAGAGAAACTAACCCTCGCTATCATAAATTACTATCGGTTTTTAAGTCTCAAACCGATTGCCCAGTACTGATAAATACGAGTTTCAACGTGCGGGGAGAACCTATCGTCTGTACTCCTGAAGATGCATTTCGGTGTTTTATGGGAACTGGGATTGAGGCGCTTGCTATTGGAAAGTGTTTATTAAGAAAAGAAGCGCAGCAAGCTGACTTGAAAGAAAACTATACCGAAGTGTTTGATCTAGATTGAGAGTTAGTTTCGAGTATTAGGATAACAGATTATATAATATGTCGCACCCTACTAAACTATTACCATAAGATAAAAATCTCGACTCCTTATTCGATCGAATCAAAAAAACACAAGTGTTCAAACTATCACCGTTCTTAGCCTAGAAACCAAACTGCACCTTTAAAAAACTACGAGTGTAGAAACGGTTGGTTTTAATCAGATAAAAATACCAATCTCGTTCGGCTAAGCTTTTATATTAAAAAGTGGAGCTAGCGGGGCTCGAACCCGCGACCTCTTGCATGCCATGCAAGCGCGCTCCCAGCTGCGCCACAGCCCCAATTATTTAATTTTTTAATTAATTACCAAAATTTCGTCACCTATTCTAACAGAATTAAATATCAATAGTGCACTAGAATCTTGTATCTTCCATCCTATAAAATTGTTATTACTAATTTTATCACACTTATTTAATGTATAGTTTTTATACCTTCAATTTATTTCTTAACTATTAAAATATCCTTTTTGTTTTTATGCAATCAAAAATATTTCTACATTCTTTTTCCACCCGCTTATTAATTATAGGATTGCTGTTTATTCTTATATTTTCTCCACTATTCGTTTTTGCAGAAAAAAAAATACAACCCTTGGGACCTTTACAACTTTTAATGCCTAAAGACGTCAAGATAAACATATTCGCCAATGATTTAAATCAAGCTAGACATATGGCGTTTGATGACCAGGGATTTTTATTTCTCAGCCAAGCTAGAGAAGGTAAAGTTGTTGCATTACCTGATGTTGATAATAATGGTAAAGCGGACCAGAAAATTTCTATTATTTCTGGACATAGAGCTCCTCATGGATTGGCCTTTGTGAAAATTAAAGATAATTATTACCTTTATGTTGCTGAGGAAACCAGAGTCATTCGGTTAAAGCGCACACATAAGCCTTTCACTTATGGGAAGCCTGAAACTATAATTGATAATATCCCAGGCGGTGGGCATTACACACGAACCATAAAAATCAAAAATAGGAAGCTGTATTTATCTGTTGGCTCGTCATGTAATGCATGCATTGAAAAAAATCCTATACGCGCCGCAGTTTCTCGGTTTAATCTAGATGGCTCAGGTGGTGAGGTTTTTGCAAAAGGTCTACGTAATTCCGTTGGGATTGAGTTTTCGCCATACTCAGGTGAGTTATGGGGCGTTAACAACGGCCGTGATATGCTAGGTGATCATCATCCTGAAGAAGAACTAAATATTATTCAGGAAGGGAAACACTATGGTTGGCCTTATTGCTATGAGTCTCAAATCTTCGATGAAGATTTTGGCCAAAAGTTTGACTGCTCTAAAACTGAAATACCAGCTTATACCTTCACGGCTCATATGGCTCCACTTGGACTTGCTTTCTATCAAAAAGGGAGTCTACCAAAACGTTACAACCACAGCGTATTTATTTCATTTCACGGCTCGTGGAATCGATCCATCCCTTCTGGATACAAGGTAATCCGTTTGAAACTGAATTCGGCAGGTATTATTGTTTCGCACGAAGACTTTATAACTGGATGGTTGAAAAAAAATGGTTCTACAGTTGGCAGGCCGGTCGACATAGAATACTCACCTCGAGGGGGACTTTATATTTCTGACGATCTTCTAGGAGTAGTCTATAGAGTAATTGGGAACTAAAACATTCAATCTCTTTGCAACAATCATCGTGCCTTTGCAAAAAACAACTGTTCGCCACTACTTGCCTTCCACAAACATCATTATATAATGATAAAAAGATTTTTCTAGAAATTCTTTCAGTTAAGCGGTTGACAGGGTTAACAGTTCCTAAATTTTGCAATGGATATAGTGTGATAAAAAAATTTAATCGTCGTCTTCGAAATATTTTTCTAACTGGGTTTTTAATTACACTTCCCATTGCTCTAACTATCTTTATTCTCAACTTTCTCTTCAAAAGTCTTGATTCATTATCTCCTGTTTTTACTCATTGGTTGATCTTATTGGGCGCCCCTATCCCAGAGGGATACCGCATTCCCTTTCTTGGGGTATTCATGACATTTGTTATCGTATTTCTTGTCGGTGCAATAACGACCAATATTTTTGGTAAAAGAATGCTTAATCTATGGGAAGGAATTGTTGAGAAAATTCCTTTTGTTCGGCGTATCTATAAAGGAACAAAACAGGTCGTATCTTCATTTGCGACAATGGACACCAAGGCATTTACCAAAGTTGTTCTCATTGAATTTCCGAGAAAAGGAGCATACGCAATAGCCTTTATCACAGGAAATACTAGTGGTGAATTGCAACGTCTTACAAGTAGTAATCATCTAAAAGTTTTTATCCCCACCACACCAAACCCAACGTCTGGATTCATTATTTTCACTGATCCCACTGAGGTAATTGAACTAAATATGACCATCGAACAGGGCATCAAGTATGTAGTATCTGGAGGAATTGTATCACCAGAACATTTTGACAAGTTCATCACGGATTCCAAGGTGTGATCAAATCCGATGATAAGGTTATTTATATTGATAATCATATTATAGCGGTAATCAAGCCAACCGGACTTTTAACACAAGCCGACCATAACAGTAATGACTCTCTAATTGATCAAACTCGTCAGTGGATTAAAAAAAAATATAATAAACCAAATAAAATTTTTTTAGGATTAGTTCATCGGCTAGATCGAAATGTTTCTGGTGTTATCCTTTTTGCTCGCACCTCGAAAGCAGCTTCTAGACTTTCCAAGCAATTCCGAGAAAGGACTATAAAAAAAATCTACCGCGCCATTGTGGTAGGAAAAGTTAAACTGGTGAGCGCTAAACTCGTGCACCATATTCGAAAGGGAAAGTCCTTAAAAGCTACCGTTTTTCCTAGAGAAACACCCACTGCTAAACGTTCCGAGCTATCATACAAGGTTGTTGATTTACTTGGAAAAAATACCCTTGTGGAAGTAACTCTTTCTACAGGAAGGTTTCATCAAATTCGGGCACAAATGGCATTTATCGGGCACCCTGTACTAGGTGATGTCAAGTATGGAGCACCAGAGGCTTTATTAAATCAAGAAATTACTCTTTATGCTTACAAACTAGTTTTTAATCATCCTATCTCAAATGAAGAGATTCAATTAACTGCTCCCGAACCAAAAACGTGGGAGCAGTTTAAGGTCTAAATCTCTTCTAAATACTATTTTCAAGACATCTCGACAGGAGACGCTCTATTTTCTCTTGGTTCTACGAGAGAATCTTTTACAAGGTTATCTTTATGAGTGTGATAGCCAATATCCATAAGCAAAGATAAAAGAATAGGGACTAGAAAAAGTGTAAATACCGCAGACACTCCTAAGCCACCAATCAAAGCTGTACCCATACCTCGATAAAGCTCGGTACCAGCTCCTTCACCTAACGCCAGTGGAATCATTCCAAAAACACTTGAAACAACTGTCATCATAATGGGCCTCAGTCTGGTTTCACACGATTTCAAAAGTGATTCCCTTTCATCCATGCCAGATTTAATATTATTAAGCATCTGATGAACAATAAGGATAGCGTTATTAACAACTATACCAGCGAGAATAACAATCCCCAACTGAGTCAATATATCAAATGTAATCCAATTCCAGCTTCCAGCAAGAGTATCTGCGTCAGAAACTTTCCATTCCCTAAGAATATCCAAAATATTTTTTCTTTGTAAAATATTATTACCAACAATCCCCAAGAATGACCCAGACACTGCCAAAACAACAGTGAGCATAACGATGAGAGGGTGCAAAAAAGAGGCGAACAAGGCTACCAGCAAAAGATAGATAAAGCCTATTGCGTAATAAAAACTATTCAAAAGAGATTTTTGTGTTGACGCAAGCTCATCTGCTGCTCCGCCTACACCCAATCCAAAGTCCTGACCTAAAGTTTGTCTAGTTGGAACTAATTGTTCAATCTCAATCCGGTCTATCACCTGTTGCATTGGAAAGTCTTTTTTAACCTGAACTCTTAGAACAATGGCACGTTCTTTCTCTATATGATCAATACGTGCAGGACCAGCGTCAATTTCAATGTCAGCTAAGTGACCTAAATGGGTCATGTTATTTTCTGTGGTCCAAATAGGAAGGTCCTGATAATCATTCAAACCAAGCTTGGTTCCTTTCTTTCTCTGCACTAGAACAAAATCAATGGGTTCTCCCTGATCGTTATACTCCCCTAAGTATTTCCCTGCATTAAGTGACTCAATAATATCTCCCATTTCATTCATTCCCATATTAAGCCTTGCTGCCTGTTCGCGACGTGGAATAAACCTTAGCTCTGGGTTTCCAAATTTAAATTCTGGCCTGACTGAATGTACACCTTCACTGCCTGAAAGTTTCCCAATTAAATCCAACGCTGTGCTTTTAAGTTTTAAAATATCAGGGCCGGTAATTTCTACCTGGAATGTTTTATCAGCCGAACGAAATATTGGTCTTTGTACTGCAAATGCAAATCGATAGCCAGGAATATTGAAAATCTCTTTCCCCATTTCTCTAGCTTTGATTGCCATTTTCACTTCACCTCGCTGGCCCGAAGCTAATTCCCTTTTTACAATGGCACCACCACCATTAAACCGAGGCGCAAAGACCGTAAAATTACGATCAATATCTTCCATCCCAACAATTTTGTCTTCATAAGGTGCAAAATAATTCATATTAGTTTTCGCCGGCACCCCAGCTACAGGTTCAATCAGCATAAAAACCATGTTAGTGTTTCCATAAGGAAGATAGTCTTTCTTAGGAAGAATGGTAACACTCCATAACATTCCCACTATAATCAAACTGATTACTCCAACTTTTGCAATGATTCCTATAGTCGATTTTTCCAATAGTCGGCTCATGATATCTGCATAGGCTTTAACTACCTTCGAACCAAGAATAACGACATGACGAAATAATGTCTGATGCAAAAATCCAGGTTCGTAAGTTTCTCCCGGGTTGAGACGAATCAACAAGGTAGTTAAAGTTGGAATCACCGTAATAGAAACAATCAAAGACAAAGCGATACTGCCACTAATGGTAATTGCAATATCTCGAAACATTTGACCCGCTTCCTCTTCAATAAAAACTATAGGAACAAATACCGCAAGGGTGGTCAGTGTAGAAGCAAGCACCGCGCCCCAGACTTCGGCAGCACCATCATAAGCTGCCTTAAAGACTCCTTTTCGCATAGTAAGATGTCGATAAATATTCTCCAAGACAACTATTGAATTATCTACCACCATTCCAACGGCGAATGCCATTCCCGCAAGAGAAATAATATTAATACTTCGACCTAAAATTTTTAAAATAATAAACACCGCCACCAAGGTGACTGGAATACTTATAGCAATAATAAGTACTGACCGTACCGACCCTAAAAACAGCAGTAAAACGGCAACAGCTAACATGGCCCCGAGGCTAAGGTTTGACTTAACAAGACGCATAGATTCGTCTATATAATCCACATCTTTATAAACGATTTTTAACTTTAGAGGTATTCCTCGGTTAAGCATCTCTTTATTGATTACCTCTACCATTTTTGCCGCTTCGTTACAGGTCGCTACAACATTTGCTCCTGCCTTCCGAATAACACCAAACCCGTTAGACAATTGACCACTAATACGAACTAAAGAATCTGTTCTCTTATAACTGTCCTCTACAATCGCAAAATCTTTCACTCTAACCGTACGATCTCCATCTCGCTTTATGACCGTTTCCATAATTTCGCGCGAGCTGGAAAATTCACCTAACGCACGTACCGTGTAAGCCCTACCATCCTCATCATGAAACCCAGCACGAGAATTCTGATTTTCATCTCGTAATCGTTTTATAATTTCATCATAAGTGAGCTGCAAACGAGCAATACTATAGGGATTAAACTCAACTCTCATTTCCCTTTCTTCACCACCAAAGTGCCAAACATCTGCTATCCCGGTTACTCTTCTTAATGCCGGAATAACAATATCTTTTCCAATCTCATACATATAGTTTTGGTTGATTTTTGGCATTTGTGGATCGGGCTTATCAAAAACAATCCACATGATTGGATTAGAGTTATCAGTTGACACACTTTTAAGGGTAGGTTTATCGGAAAGTACCGGAAGGTCTTTAACCTGCTGAAGCTTGTTATTAACATCGATCATAGCAATGTTCTTATCCGTACCCCACTCAAACTCTAGAGTAATCGTACTTAAACCATGCTGACTACGAGAGGTCATTTTTTTTAGACCTTCAACTGATTCCAACTGCTCTTCAAGGCGACGGGTGATATTACGTTCAACCTCATTTGGAGACAAACCAGTATATTCTGTACGAACTTCTATAAGGGGTTTATCAACCGTAGGCGTTAATTGACGAGGAAGAGTATTAAAGCAAATGACACCCACTACCGCTACGAGGGCCATCACAACCGTAACAGAATGGTAGTTACGTATAGATTGGTCGATCAGCTTCATTCAGACTTTCCGGTGACCAGGTTGTATTTCTTTTTGATTTTGCTTAGAGCCAATTTTAAAAGATGTTTCTGCTTCTGATTCCAGATTGGTGGAAAATACTTTTGCGCCAGGAAATACTGCGCCAGACCCTCTAAGAATTAATTCAGAATTGGTTGAAAGTTGATGCGTAAAATCATCAACCTCTATTAACCCCTCTCGCTCTTTATAAGCAATTACGGGAACAAGGTGTGCCTTACTTTCTTTAACAATATAAACCACTGTTCCCTTCTCACTGATTACCATAGCAACGGAAGGGACATGCATCACATTTTTTCGGATTCCGAATTTCATCATACCTTCCAATGTAAGTCCTGGGAATAAAGCCGGATTAGGTCTATGCAATTCCATTTGAATCCGTATGTTACCCGAGTAAATATCTGCATCTGGTATTACGCGCAATTTCCCTCTCTGCTTGAACTTTAAATCAAGTTCCTTAACCCAAAAATCTATACCTTTCAGTTTTTTCAATTTACTGCGATATGATTGAGGTATTTCAAGCACTGCCTTCAAACGAGATGAGCTAACCATTTCAAGAACTGGTGACCCAACCTTTACAAAAGCCCCCTCCTCAATTTTTTTATGTGTAATAACTCCGCTAAATGGGGCTTGAATTAGTGTTTTAGAAAAATTAAGCTGCGCCATCTCTAATCGCTTAATAATTCCTTTACCTTCTGCCTTGAGTTGCTCTATATCTTCTTGGCGGGATTTTTTAGCAGCTTCAAATGCTGCCCTACTTTCACGAAGTTTTTCCTCGGACTGCCGAACCCTATCATCTGCCTCATCAAGAATAGATGGTGCTGTTACTCCATCCTTAACTAGCTTTTGGAATCGATCTTGTTCCTTCATAGCTAAATCGAGAGCACTTTCATTTACTCTGACCCTCGCTAGCAACTTTTCTTTTTCTTCTGGTCGTAACCCTTCGATAGCCTTTTTGAATTCTTCTTTGGCGACAGCCATTTCTGCCTCAAGCTCTTCTACCTCAAGTTCATATTCTCTAGCATCGATTCGAACAAGCAAATCACCTGACTCTACTTCATCACCTTCTTTTGAATGCACTTGTTTAATCTGTCCTTCTACTTCTGCGTGGATAGTCACCCTTTGCTCTGCACGAACATTTCCCACCACACGAACTTGATCTGTCACATCTTTAAAAATAACATTACCGACTTGAACTGGTAGAGTAAACTCTCTTTTATTTTTCGCCACCTCTTCTTTTTTTGAGCAACCCGAAGGAACGAAAATAATCGCTAAAATAATATAAATACTAAACAAGCTAGTCCTGACCATAGAGAGAAATTTTGCTATAATTGCCACCATAAATTTAGATTTAGAATTATTTCTTTTCTCAATTACCATACTAGGTTCAAATAAGAGGGTGAGTACATTGTTATGACTGCCATTTCATCTGATAATCTTTATCCTAATGGAGACTTCGATTACCAACTGTTGGATACCGGAAATCTTAAAAAATTAGAGCGATTTGGACCTTATAGTTTTGTTCGGCCCGCTCCCCAAGTTATTTGGCCCCCAAAACTGCCCAAAACAGAATGGGATAAAGCTAATGGCGAATTCTGTCACCACAAGAGAAAGTCGACAGGTGGTGGCGAATGGACTTTTCGGAATCCAGTTCCCAAAAATGGTTGGCCTCTCCGATTTAGAGACCTTATTTTTACAGTCCAGACCACTCCATTTGGGCATTTGGGTTTATTTCCAGAACAAGCCCAAAACTGGGTCTGGATAGCAAACCAAATCAAGAGTCTTAACGGTAATAAACCCAATGTTCTTAACATGTTTGGCTATACTGGAGCAAGTACATTAGTGGCAACGGAAAATGGAGCAAATGTAACACATTTAGACGCTTCCAAAACTTCTGTGACCTGGGCACGCAAAAATTTAGAATCTTCTGGGCTTTCTGATTATCCAGTACGCTGGATGGTAGACGATGCTGAAAAATTTCTTCTACGCGAACATCGCCGCAACCGTAGATATGACGCACTAATTATGGATCCTCCCTCATTTGGAAGAGGGCCAAAGGGAGAAGTCTGGAATATAGAAACTCAAATGGGAACCCTCCTCACTTTATGTAAAAATATTTTATCTGATTCACCTAAGTTTCTTTTATTAACTACACATTCGCCAGGGTTATCCTCATTAACCCTTAAAAATATGATGATTAAGTTTTTAGTTGCTCCTGATTCTGGATTATTTGATATAGGAGATATGTCTATATATGATTCGGGATCAAAACTGCATCTTCCCAACGGGTTTTATGCCCGTTTTTCATCTAATCCTTAGAAAAGAAATATATGGCTCTTGAATTTTATACTCTGATCAAAAATCATGCAGAAAAAAAACCACAGCATCCTGCAATCATTGACGGTGAAGTAACCATCACCTATGAACAATTACTCGAACAAACTGAGGGTTTTGCTTCTGGGTTATCTGATCTACAATTGAATTCCAAAAGTAAACTTGGACTACTTTGTCTTAATCAAAAAGAATATTTAGTCGCCTTAATGGGGGCATTCTTAAAAGGTATTACTGTCATACCATATAACTTTCTATTGAAGCCTGAAGATTTAATATATATTACACAAGATGCGAGTATCGATTCTATTGTAGTTGATTTAGTGTTTATAAAACCAGAAACCATTCCTTTTCTTGAAACCTTCAAGAATAAAATTGTGGTAGGACATACGGGCTCTATCAAGCTTGGTGATAACACAATAAATTATGAAAACTTTATTAAAAGCAGTCGCCCTTACAAAGCTGGAGCGAGACATGTGAGGGCTAACAATGTCCCTGATATAATTTTATATACTTCAGGAACTACGGCAAAACCCAAAGGAGTGATGCTTGATGAATCTCAATTTTTTGCCAATAGCCGGGACAGCCTAACTCATATTACTATCACATCTAATGATCGCGTTATCGTGGCGTTGCCTTTATTCCATTCATTTGGCAATATTATGGCATTGATGGTTTTCATGTCCGGTGGCACACTCATTCTTTTAAAACAATTCGCACCTAAGTCGATTCTTCAAAGTATTGCCGAACACAAGGCAACTATTCTGCCTCTTGTACCAACGATATATAGTTTTCTAGTCGATCTATATGCTCGAGGTGGTTACGACGTTTCCTCTCTAAAACACTGTATTTCAGGTGGTTCCGCGCTTCCTAGTGCTTTGCTTAAAAAAGTAGAGGACACACTCAAAGTTTCAGTAATTGAAGGGTATGGCCTAACAGAAACCTCCCCTGTCATTGCAGTTAATACATTTAAAGACGGAAGCATTCCTAGCTCAGTCGGTCCCATTGTTCCTAACGTTGAAATCAAGATTATTGACGAAGCAGGAAAAGAAAAATCACCCGAAGAAGTAGGAGAAATTCTGGTACGTGGCAAAACTGTGATGCAGGGTTATTGGAACCTTCCAAAAGAAACAGCTGACGCAATAACTCCCGATGGTTGGTTTAAGACGGGCGACTTGGGTCACATTGACAAAGAGAACCGACTCTTTATCTCGGCGGGAAGAAAAAAAGACCTGATTATACGAGCCGGGGAAAATGTATCTCCACTTGCTATTGAAAATGTATTAATGAATCATCCTGCTATTGCAGAGGTTGCAGCCGTAGGAGTTCCCGATGAAAGAGCAGGCGAGCGGGTAAAGGCATGTATCTCGTTGAGACATGGAGCAGTAGTAACCGAGAACGAACTCAAATCTTATTGCAAAAAAAAACTGCCCGCATTTATGATCCCCGATTACTTCCAATTCATGGAAGAGTTACCTAAAAACGCTACAGGGAAAGTATTAAAAACTGAACTAAAGAAAAACTAATAAAAAATTATTTGATTATATATCCTTAGCACATCGAAAACCAAGACTCTCAAATCGGTAACCTCTGAAGAACGCCTTACGCCAAGCAGAACGTAATGTTTCTATCCCGCCGCCCCAAGACCCGCCACGAAAAACTTTTTCATTCGCTCCTCCATCAAAATCAGGCGCATTTTTCCGGTCTGGTCCCGATGGGTTGTCCTTAGGGCTAATTATGTAATAATTTTTTTCAGCATCCATCCAATCTGCCACCCATTCAGCAACATTACCTGACATATCATAAAGTCCAAGTGGATTTGGCGGAAACTTACCAACGGGAGCTGTATACTTATAACCATCGGATGCATCTACAACCCGAATATTCATATCACAATTAACATCGCAAAAGTTTCCTTTTGATGAATCAAACTTTTCTCCCCAATAATACTCTGTAGTTGTTCCTCCTCGTGCCGCAAATTCCCACTCCGCTTCTGTAGGTAACCTTTTACCTGTTTTTTTACAATATTTGTTTGCTTCTTGCCAAGTAACACTTTCAACTGGTAGGTCTGCAGATACAAATCGAGATGGGTTGGTTTTCATTACAGATTGAAAAGATTTTTGAGTGACTTCATGTTTCTCGATTTTAAATGGAGACAAACAAACTTTATGAATGGGACCTTCAAGAAGTGCACCTTTATCACTTCCCATATCAAAGCAACCACCCTCTACCGACACCATTTCAATGTTTTTTGGCTTACCGGAAAGATCGATAAGCTTGGATTGTACCTTTGAATATAGTTCCTGAACGCTTTCATGATCTATACGTGGTACACCTACATACTCAATTTTAACCTCACTTTTTGGAACTAGCTTCATCTTACCCGACTCCAAAAAAAACAAGCGATAGTTAGGCACCTCTTTTTTAGTTTTAGCGTCTAGATAGTTTCTCATGTTGTTTTGCCCAGAATCAGCACTGATTACTGTTTCATCAACTAGCTCTGCCATATGATATGGGGTGCGTGTTTTAGGGGAAATTACCCCTGCCAAAGCATCTGATTCTCCAATCACAAAAACCTTCACTTTTTTTTGTAGCATAACTCTAAAAGAAAGGATCTTCTCAGCTAAAGGTTTTGCCTCTGCATATTTTTCGAGTGCGAACTTAATTTCCACTAGCGATTTTAAAATACGATAATTTTTAGGCTCCTTTGCCAAAGCTTCTGTGTATGATTTTTCTGCTAAAATATAATCTCCATTCCTACGATGATTATCTCCCTGCACGAGCAACTCTGATACGTTGGCCAAAACGTTACCCGAAGAAAAGATTATGACTAAAGAAACAACATGGACAGATAGTAATAATTTAAAAATATGCTGAACTACCTTCATGGGAGCGGCTCCTTGATTGATCAATTTTATATAAGAATTAGTTAATGATAGATTATATGGTCGAGTTAAACAAGAAAACATAGCAATAGTTGTTAGAATAACTTTAATCCCATTTAGTACCAGCTATTTCTTTTTAACTTTGTCCTCTGGTGAGGATTTGGGAGGCTTGGGTTTACCAGATTGGATAGTTTTTTGTTTTTTAAGCTTGTTCCAGTCAGCACTCACATCTTTTTGGACCTTAAACTTTTCGCGTTTGGGAAAATAATCAATTTCATCCATTATGTATGACCATAGATTATTTTAGTTTTTAACTTTTTTGGTTTAAACTTTTTAATACTTTCTTCAAATTCTCAGTCATTGAATTCCTCAAACCTAAACCAAGAGCTTTCCCCAAATGGACTTCAGCTTTTTCACGATCGTTCATTATAACATATAGCATCGCTAAGTTAGCATGCCCTGCACCAAAACTCGGGTTCACCCTTATTGCTAATAAAAGCATATCGCGTGCTTTTTCAGTTTTCTGCTGTCCTAGATAAACCTGAGCTAATGAATTATAGGGACTATAATTATTTGGTAATTGTCGAATGGCATTCCGTAAAAAAGGTCCTGCTTTGTCATTTTCTCCTAAAATCGCAAGAGTTGCCCCGTAGTTGGCTAAAAGAGAAGGATGATCCGGATAAATCTCAATTGCTTTACTATACTCTTGTTCGGCTAGCTTAAATTTTTTTTGACTCCCGAAAACAATTCCTTTCTTAAAATATGGTGTCCACAAATGAGGCATTAAGCTTGATGCCTGATCAAATGAAAGTTGCGCAGATTTATAATCTCTCTTAGCTAGAAATGAATCCCCGCTAGAAAGAAGTTGTTTGTAAGTTACTCGTTTTTCTATTTCCTGAATAGATTTATCAGGAGCGACACTTACAACAAGTATGACCAAAGCTATGCTCGAAAAAATCCCAGTTAATATTACATTTTTTGGCCGTGCTATTATTTTTAGAATAAATCCACTTTGCATAGAACTTCTGAATAGAAATAGCACACCTATTACACAAACAAATTGAGCCAAGGGGAAAATCAATAAGTACAAACCATCTAAGTAGTCCCACTCAGCATGGTCAAAGCTCATTAGTCTAAAGAAATTAGTCGAACGCAATAAAAGCAACGGATGATCTAAAAGAATATGGAACGACCGAGACAAGGCTTCAATAGAGAAGGTTGGGTGGTTGTAGTCAAGGATGACTTTATATTGCACAATCATAAAGTATTGACTTATCACACATGCAGCAATGAAAACTTGAGCAACATAACTCGTTACTTTCCTACTAAAGCATCTGTGCAATAAATTAGCCAAACCAATAGTAAACAAAACTGCGGCTGCTATAAAATAACGATTCCCGTATGCATCCGACTCTACAAAAGACAGCATTACGACAATCAAAGAAACTATAGATGCCAGTGAGGCAAGACGAATGCCTTTAGAAACTGGACCAGAAATAAAAAGTCCAATTAGGCCAGCAAACCATAAAGGAGTTGCCACTACTAATCCCCATTTTGCGCTAAAAAGAAGATCATATAACTTACTCCCAAGCATTACAGAGGAAGTTGATGTTTCAATTGCTTGGTTTTTTAATGTCTCTGTGAGGTATGAAGAAATAATAAATCCGTTTAACTGGTTCCACGCAACAAATTGAGGTAACAAGAAAACCAAGAATAAGGCAATGAAATAAAGTGCATTAGATAAGTAATCTGTCACCTTGATAGAATTTACAGAATTTCTTCCTGCAAAATATAGAAAAGCCATATCAACTACATAAAGGACTCCGTAGTTGGCGTTTATCAGACGAACAAGGCACAGCAAACCTAGGCAAGCCCCAATGACCGCATGATGATACTTGTTGTTTGATTTCCTATAATTAAGCCATGCCATTACAAACAGTGCCGCAAGAAAAAACTCAGTGGTGTGTGCCATCCTCTGGCGAATAAAGGTGTAATATAATAGAGGTGAAGCCATCCACAATGACACGCTTGCAATTACTGCAATCCGTTCGTCTACAATTTTTTTAAGGACTCGACTCATTATCATGAGCCCAGCAAATAAGTAGGTTGCCGATGCAATCGCAGTCGCTAAAAAATAAGGAGAAGAATAACCATCGGCCTTAATCGGGTAGCCTAAGGCACCATAAAGCAAAGCAAGTAAATGGCCCGCCAGAAAAAAGGGCAGATATAAAACCGCCTGACCTAACTGCCAATTGCTGAAGACATAACCGGTTGAATTAAAACGGTTGATATGAGCATAATAACGCTCGTTTATAAAATCGATATCCCCATCAAAAAATATTGACCGTATATAAGAGTAATACCCTGTATCGTCACCTCCATCGACGGTTTTTACTGAGTAGTATCCAGAATGTGTAAGTGGTGGAATCCAATCATTGAAAAGACCGAGCGGAGTCAATAGGAGAAACAATAAATAAAAAATTCCACCGATTAAAAGTAGTTTTTTAAAGGAAACAGCTATCCCAGTCTTTTGAATTGTTGAGCACATATGGTTATAGGTATAAGACTTTTTTAAAACACAAAAGATATTACTTACATCAAATATTACACGACAAGATTTATGCGATTTATTTATTTGAAAGTGAATTAGGTAGGATTAGAATCATGACAAGCACTATTGTTTTATTAAGAAACCAGTCCTTTGGCCACAAGTTCCTGATGTGCATCTTCTGTTCGAGAAACTGCACTCTGCTGATCGCCCCAGGTAACTAGATCTGTCAGACCTTCCTTAAGCGATAACTCCGGTTCGAACCCCAAGGCACTAATTTTAGAAGTATCTGCATAACAATGCCGAATATCTCCGTTTCTAAATTTTCCAATCACATCGGGTGTTAGTGACTTCCCAAAAATCCCAATTAGTGTTTTAGCAACTTCAAGAATTGAAGCTGGTTTTCCTCGTCCAACATTAAATACTTGATAATTTGATTTTGATGAATCTAGCAGCATCAGCTTACCTCTTACCAAATCTTTTACATGAATAAAGTCACGTTGCTGACACCCATCTTCATAGATAAGGGGAGCTTTGTCATTTTTAATAGCTGAGCAGAAAATAGCCGCTGCACCAGTATATGGATTATTTAAACTCTGCCTAGGACCATAACAATTAAAGTAGCGACAAGCCACCGTTGGTATTTTATATGCCTCACCGATCATTAGAGAGTACACTTCCTGATCTTTCTTACTCTGAGCATAAACAGAAGTACAATGCATTTCTTTATCTTCATCAGTTGGCACCGGTATTGCCGGTTGTTCGCATAAAGGACAAAGCACTTCCCATTGCCCTGCCTGCATCTGCTCTATCGATCGAGATTTTGGGGAAATTTTGCCATGTTCACCACAAATGTATCGGCCCTCACCGTAATTACTCATCGAACTTGCAACTAAAACTTTTTCTACATTATTATTTACATTAACTAGGACATCCCAAAGAACTCCTGTCCCGCCAACATTTGTAGAAATATACTGATCTATGGAATACATCGACTGTCCGACACCAACTTCAGCAGCATCATGAATTATTACATCGATTCCTTCAACAGCTTTTCGGAAGGCATCACGATCGCGCATATCACCTTTAATAAATTCAACATCATCACTGAGATAAGGAGGTTTTTCTGCCGACGAACCATGCACCTGCGGGTTAAGGTTATCAAAAATACGAACTGTATCACCTCTTTCGACAAGAGCATCGACCGTATGCGACCCAATAAACCCAGCTCCACCTGTCACCAAAACTCTTTTATTCATAGGACAATAAATTTATTTCAATTTAGGAATTTTTCGGTAATTTTGCTAGTTGGTTATCACAAACTACATTTAGATAGTAACCTTGAGTTCCATCAAGATCCATCCGTAATACCCATTACTTCTTCGGCATTATTTAAAACTCACTTAAGTGTTTAAATTTAAGCAAGATCCTTCGCCTAATTAATTTTTCAGCCCTCTGTTTTTTAAATATTTAAATCTAATGACAATCAAAGTATTTTACCCTCTAAAAAAAGAAACCCTAATTACAAGGCTTTCTTGAATTCACTACCAATATAAGTGATAATCAACCCAATGCGGTTGTTAAATTAAAAATAAGTTGTATCTCCGTATACTCTCCGAAAAAATTACGTGGATCTATCCATAATCATAGTCAACTATCACAATAGCCACATGTTAGGTGACTGCCTCGAGTCAGTTAATAGGACAATTCAACAAATTAAATTTGAAGTTATATTAATTGATAATAGCTCTAAAGATGACGGCTTAGCACCTATTTTAAAACGTTATCCAAACACTCAGCTTATTGAAAATTCAAAAAATGTTGGATTTGCTCGAGCTAATAATCAAGGTGCTAAAATAGCAATTGGTGATTTCCTACTTTTTATTAATCCAGACACAATTATGACAGAAGGGGCTATAGAATCAATGTTGGATTATATACGGTCGGATTCTTCTATTGGAATCATCGGCCCCAAGGTATTGAACCCAGACCAAACAATTCAGTATTCTTGTAGGAAATTCCCAACTATTTGGTCAGGTTTATTCAATAGGTATTCTCTGATGACGCGACTTTTCCCAAATAACCGTTATTCAAGAGATTATTTGATGCTAGATTATGACCATAATTCTATTCGGTCGGTAGACTGGGTTTCTGGTTGCTGTATGATGACACCAGCTTCAATTTTTAAAAGAACTAACGGGTTTGATGAAAATTATTTTTTATTTATAGAAGATGTTGATCTATGCCAGGCAATCAAAAAAATAAGCTTGCGAGTTGTTTATTACCCCAGTTCAAAAATTTTTCACAAAATCTCATCTAGTAATTCAAAGTCGACTTTTCGATTAATTATTAAGCGGCACCAAGGGATGGTGTACTACAACCAAAAATATCATAAAACAAACCTTCTTATAAGATACCTGATTAATTCG
>Ga0209228_1000381_pt1 | contig 23135 bp, 25 predicted proteins | sample METZYME_3_150m_FD_187547 | JGI IMG/M metagenome (GOLD analysis project Ga0209228, IMG submission 187547) | Marine microbial communities from oxygen minimum zone in mesopelagic equatorial Pacific - METZYME_3_150m (SPAdes) (version 2) | ecosystem: Environmental > Aquatic > Marine > Oceanic...
GCCGGTGAACCAGGACATGTTCTCGATGACGCCGTGGACCTTGAGGTTGACCTTCTCGGCCATGAAGGCCGCCCGCTGGGCCACCGTCTGGGCCACCGGCTGGGGGGTGGTGACCACGTACATTTCGGCGGTGGGTAGGAAGCCTGCCAGCGAGATCGAGATGTCGCCCGTCCCGGGCGGAAGGTCAACCAGGAGGTAATCGGGCTCGTCCCAGTAGACGTCGGTGAGAAACTGCTCCAGCGCCTTGTGCAGCATCGGGCCCCGCCAGATGACCGGCTGGTCCTCCTCAGCGAAGAACCCCATCGAGATACAGCGCACACCATGGGCCTCCGGTGGGATGAGCATGTCGTCGATGACCGTCGGGGCATGGGACACGCCCAGCATCCGTGGAATGGAGAATCCCCAAACGTCGGCGTCCACAACGGCCACGTCTCGACCCCGACCGGCTAGGGCCACCGCAAGATTGGTGGTGACTGATGACTTGCCGACCCCGCCCTTGCCCGACGCGATGAGCAGCACCCGCGTGGACGAGTTGGCCTCAGCGAACGGCACGGACCGACCCTCGGAATGCCCGAAGGTGGGGTTAGTCCCCGCGGTTGCCGACGGATCACCGTGCAGTCGCTCTCGGAGTTCCTCGCGTTCAGCATCGCTCATGACGGTGAAGTCGACGCCCACGACATCTACCCCTTCGAGAGCCACCACAGCGGCGTCTACTGACTGCTGGATCTCAGCCTTCAGAGGGCAGCCGGGAACGGTGAGGGCGACCTGGACGTTGACCCGCAGACCGTCGATAGCGACTCCGCGGACCATGCCCAAGTCGATAATGCTGCGCCTCAGTTCAGGGTCGTGGACAGGACGTAGGGCCTCGATGACCTGGGACTCGGTGACCGGCACGGATACTCCTTCCGTGCCCCGGACAGGATCCGCCACGGGGCTACCGACATCCTCCATCTGCCCGGGGACCAGCCACGATGCCAACGGTGGACCCGGCCGGGCGGCCGGAGAGTCGGGCTCGGTAGAATAGCCGGGTGGACACGGCCCCCCTCACGGCCACCGAGTTCTCATCGGCGGTCACTGCGATTACCGGCGCCTTCGGCGATCCGACCCGTCGGGATATCTACCTGCACGTTCGAGAAGCCCGTGATGGGGTCACTGCGGCCGAAGCGGCGGTCGCCTTCGATCTTCACTCCAACGTGGCCCGCCACCACCTCGACAAGTTGGCTGCCGGCGGCTATCTAGAAGTAACCGTGGAGCGTGCCGAGGGCGCCACGGCGGGCCGCCCGTCCAAGCACTACCGGATTTCCGATCCCGGCACTCCGTTGGAGTTGCCGGTCCGCCAAGATGCGGTCTTGGTCAGCCTGCTCGGCCGGGCGCTGGCCCTCTTGCCCTCGGAACAGGCCGAGGCTATGGCTGAGGAGGTGGGCGCCGAGGTGGGACGCAGCATGGCGGAGTCCCTCGGAACTGACGAGGTTCACCGGTCATTCCGATCGGCGATGCACGTGGTGGCCGAAGCCCTCACCGCCCATGGCTTCGCAGCTCGGGCGGAGCGAGCGGATGACGACCGCCTGCGCATCGTCTCCGAACACTGCCCATTCGGGGGCGCCCCCATCGAGCACCCGGTGATCTGTGCTGTGGACCGGGGCCTGGTCCGAGGGATGCTGTCGACGCTGTATGGCGAGGCGACGGCCGAGATGCGGTCGTCGCTGCCAATGGGCGATGCCGTCTGCATCACCGACGTGACGGGCTGAGCCCGCCGCGACGTCCAGTTCAACGGTCCACGCCATCGTGAAGTGCCATTATCTGGGCCACCCCTCCTCCACGCCGCGAGGACACATCAGCCGTGACTGCCCTTTGCGCCGGTCGCGTCGACCCTGGAGGGGTCCTGAACGCTTGCCGACGGATCCTGGCTGACCTCCAGACACCAAGATGAGCCTGCTCCTTATTCGCCACGGGTCTGCTGGAGATCCCTACCAATGGGTTGGTGAGGACGTCGACCGGCCGTTGGACGCCAGGGGCGCTGCCCAGGCTGGTCGGTTGGCCGACCTGGTGTCGACACTCTTCGCCGATCGGTCACCGACCCGCATCCTGAGCAGCCGGGCCGTCCGCTGCCTCCAGACGGTGGGCCCACTGTGCACCCGGCTAGGCATCCGTCCCGAGGTGGTCGACTATCTGTTCGAAGGGGCGTCGCGGAATACCACGACTCGGATCCGGGATCTGGCGACTGATCCCGAAACCTCGCCGGTCGTGCTGTGCAGCCACTCCGACGTAATACACGATGTGGTCCGGGACCTGGTCTCCGATGGCGCAGGGATCAGCGGTGGCCGGGAATGCGGCTACGCCTCCATCTGGGAACTGACGATCGACGGTGGTCGGATCGCCCACGCCCGCTACCACCCCACCCCTTGAGCCGGGACGCCTGGGCAGGGACCGGGGTCAGCCCTCGAGGAGTCCCATCCCGACCAGTAGGTCCACCAGGTCCACCGGAGGATTGTCTACCGCAGCGAACACCTCTAGGTCGACAGTCGCGTCACCGGGCCTCCCGACCACCGTGGCCAAGGCCACCGCGCGGTAGGCCCGGGCGTGCGGATCTCCTGGCTCGACGACTACCGCCTCGTCCAGGTTGTCGAGGCCCCGTTGAACCAACTCCGGTGTCCGGGTGAGGACAAGTAGCCAGCCCCGCTCAGCGAGGAGGGAACCGTTCTCCGGGTCAGCCGATAGTCCGGAATCGAGGACCTCCAGGGCCGCTAGTAGATCGCCGTCGGAGGCCAGGCCGACGGCGATGCGCTCCCGCAGTCGGCTGGCGGCCAGCAGGTCTCCCACAATGGGCGGCGCTGCCAAGCCGTCGAGGACTACCAGGTCGGCAGCCGCCCCGATGTGGTCCTCGTCGGAGTGGCGCTGGGAGGCCCTGAACACTCGGACGTCCGGATAGGCGGGATCGACAGCCACCGCTTCGTCCAGGTCGGAACGGGCCGACAGGCCCTCGCCGTTCCGCCAACGGGCCCAGCCGCGGTAGGCCAGCGCTTCAGCATTAGACGGCTGCACTTCCAGGACCTGTGAGTACAGGACGATGGCCTCCTCGGGATCCGCCACCCCGGCCTCCACCAGGAGGGTGCGGGTCGACGACCGGATGTCACCGCTAAGAGATCCACCCGTCGGACGCTGACCGGCCGTCCGGGCCACCAGGAGCCCGGCCGCCACGACAACCAGGAGAACACCCCCGACGACTAGCGGCCGAGGGGGCTGCCCACCGGACCGTCCCTCCCGCCACCGCACTAGCGCCAACCCCAAACCGACCGCCGCCGCCCCACCGGCCAGCACCGGGAGGACCCAGACGAGCCCGGTTAGGCCCTCTCCCCCCGGCGTGTAGTCGATGTCTTCGCCAAACCGGGCTACCAGCACGGATCGGATCTCGTCGTCAGTCCGACCGTCGTCGACCATGGTGCGGATGGATGAACGGATGGTCCGGGCAATCGGTACGTCCGACTCCCCAAGGGACTGTCCACTGCAGACAGGGCAGGCAAAGTCGCCGGCCAGCGCATGGACTCGGTCGGCGTTGGTGAGGGGAGGCCGCCCGGCCTGCTCGGCGGCCACCAGGCTCCCCACGACTACGGCCAGGACGACTAGCCAGGTCAGGCGTCGGCTCACCGTGCGGACCTCACGACGCCCCTGCCAAAACCTGGTCCAGCAGGTCCTCCAAGCCGGTCCGGTCGACCCCACCCGCCACCTTGGCTGCCACGAGGCCCGAGGGGGTCACCAGGTACGACTCGGGCACGGCCACCACACCCCAGTCCACGGCGATCCGACCCGTGTCGGTGACGAGCACCGGCCATCCCCCTCCGTTCTCGGCGAAGAACGCTGCCACGGCAGCCGGACGGTCGTCGAAGGCCACGCTCACCAGCCGCACGTCGTCGGCCGACGCATGAGCCTCGGCGAAGGCCACCAGTTCCGGGTGCTCCTCAATGCACGGCACGCAGGTCGTGGAGAAGAAGTTAACGAGCACCCATCTGCCTCGCTGGTCGTCCAGGTCCCAAATCGAGCCATCCACTGCCATGCCGACGACGGCTGGGGCTACGCCCCCCACCAGGTGGGTGGTCATTCGGTCCCGGCTGGAGTCGCGGGTGGCGAACACAGCGACGAGGAGGGCTAGGACGAGACCGACGGCTAAAGCTGCCGACCGGACCGGACTCACGAGGCCACCTCGTCGACCGACGAAACGTCAACCTCGTCGCGGCGACGGTCCATCGGGATGGCGGCCAGGACCGTCCCCACCGCCATCACCGCCCCACCAACCCACAGCCACAGCACCAAGGGCTGGACGGTGACCCGGACAACGGTGGCTGAGGACTCCTCGTCGGGTACGGCCAGCACCGCCAACTGGAGGTCGTCGCGCAACGTGGATCTGGTGGCCGGCGTACCGATGGTTTGGCCTCCGAACGGGAAGACGCTTATGGCCGGCAAGTAGCGGTGGCCGTCGACCAGTACAGCCACTCGGACTTCGGTCTTTTCGGGAAGTTGCACGGTGGCCACGCCGTCGAAGACCAACTCGTGGTCGGCGAACGAGGCCCGATCGCCCGGATCGGTGAACCGGAACTCCGCCTGGCGGACGAAGGCCGAGGAGCAGGCGAAGGCCACGGCCACCACAGCCACCCCTATGTGAACAACCATGCCGCCGCTGGACCGGCCCATCAGACCCCTAGGACCCCGGGCCCCCACCGCCAGGAGAAGTTGCCGAACAGCACCTCCCACAGCAAAGCCAGCCAGGCCAACAGCCAGGGTGGGGGCCCAGCCCCGGCTTCCTAGCAGGACGCCGGCCAGCATGGCTCCCGCCCCTGCCACCGCCGGCCAACGGAGGCGTACCGAGAGCAGTTCGGCCGAAGTGCGGCTCCACGGCAGTGCCGGGGCCACCGCCATTAGGAATAACAGGGCGAAGCCGATTGGCATGGTCATCCGCTCGAAGTACGGGTTGCCTACCGAGATCCGGTTCCCTTGAGCCGCCTCTACCAGTAGCGGAAAGACGGTGCCCAGAAGCACCACGAACGCGAAGGCCCCGAACAGCAGGTTGTTGGCCAGGAAGGCCCCGGTGCGTGACACCGGAGAGTCGATCGACCCCGCTGTACGGAGCTGATCGCCCCGCCAGGCGATGAGGCCCACGGTGGTCGCTACCACGGCGGCAAAGAAGCCGAGTAGGAGCGGTCCAATGGCTGACTCGGTGAAGGCGTGCACGGAGTCCAGAACCCCCGACCGGGTGATGAAGGTTCCGAGAATCGTCAGCGAGAACGTGGCACAGAGCAGGGATAGGTTCCAGACCCGGAGCATTCCCCGCCGCTCCTGGACCATGACCGAGTGCAGGTAGGCCGTTCCAGTCAGCCAGGGTAGGAAGGAGGCGTTCTCCACCGGATCCCACGCCCAGTAACCGCCCCAGCCCAGGACCTCGTAGGACCACCAGGCTCCCAGCAGGATCCCTGCGGTGAGACACCCCCAGGCGACCAAGGTCCACCGCCGAGCTTCCAACAACCAGCCCTCGCCCAGACGTCCAGTGGCTAGGGCAGCCACAGCCAGGGCAAACGGGACCGTGAAACCCACATAGCCCAGGTACAGGACCGGCGGGTGGAAAGCCATGAGGACGTGGTTCTGGAGGAGCGGGTTGGGACCCGGCCCGTCGTAGCCCGGCCAGGGGTTGAAGCGGCCGAACGGATGAGCCGGCCCTGCTAGCAGCAGGAAAAAGAAGGTGCAGACGGCAAACAGGACCAGGAGGGTCCACCCCACCATTGGGTCGTCCAGGCGGTCGCGAAACCGCCTAGCTACCAGGACTACGTAACCCACTAGGACCAGGACCCACAGGAGGATCGATCCCTCGAGGGCCGACCACAGAGTGGCCACGTTGAACAAAGCCGGTGTCCGGTGGCTGCCGTGCTCGGCCACGAAGGCCACCGTGAAGTCCCGGGTGATGAGGGCACGCTCCATAGCCACCACCTGGCCCACGGCGGCCACGGCTAGGAATCCCACAGCCACCCGGGAGCGCACGACGAGAGCTGGGTTGCGGGTGGCCAGGCCGTAGGCCACCACGACCACGCCGACTACCGAGGCAGACAGGCCGAGGGCGACGAAGAGCGTGCCGAGGGTGGCGTTCAACCGACCGTCCCGCAGGGAGCCAGCTGGGCACCGTCGGACCGGTAGTCGTTGTCGTGCTTGACCACCATGTGGTCGGTCCGCAGGAACCAGCCGTCGTCGGCCGCCCCATCCAGCCCGGTCAGGCCCGGGGGCCTTCCGGCTCTCCAGGTCCCCTGGAGCACTACCGGTACCCCGGGCTGGAAGAGTTCAGCCGGGTCACCTAGGTGGACCACGTCGGCCAGGACGTCACCGGCGCACAGGGTAAAGACGACCGCCGCCTCGCCCCCCAACTCGCCCTCCACTAGGCCGGGCTGCGGGGTGCCCACCACCCGAAACCGGTCGTCGCCGAGCTCAGATCGGAGCTCGACCGCCTCGGAGACCTCGTAGAAAAACAGGGAGGCATCACCCAGGGAGCGCAGGAGCACGAAGACCACGGCGGCCACCACGCCTAGGAGTAGGAGCAGTGCCCCGGGACGCCGCTTCCGGACCACCGGCCGTGTCGGCTCAGGGGTCAGGTCGAAGGGAGCCGACCGTGGTCCGGGATCGTCAGCCACGGTCGGACCCCGGCGAGTCGATCCAACGACGCCGGTCAACGGGAACCCGCGGCGCCAACCGTCGGCCACGACGCACCAAGCCGAGGGCGTAGCCGCCCAACACGACCAGCGAGATGCCCCACCCGGCCACCAGATAGCCAGCGTGGGTCATACCGGGTCTTCCCTGTTGTCCCGGCGACCAATCGCGGCGTCCAGGTCGGTAGCCGAAGTCTCAAACCGACGCTCGGCTAGGGCTATCGCCACGTCGTGGTCGGTCGCTGCCTGCTCCAGCCATCCCACCCGGAACCGGTGGACGAGCAGCCACCAGGCCACCAGGCCGAAGGCTAGGAAGCCAAACATGAGGGTGAACAGCGTGAGGTCCTCAATTTTGAGCTCAGCCAGGGTGGACTGCTGGTGGAGGGTCCGGTTCTCCCACCAGGCCACCGAGCGGTTGATGAGCGGGATATCCAGAACGGCCACCAGGGCCACCACGGCGGCCCTTCGGGCCTGGAGACGGGGGTCGGTAGTGGTACGACGCAACGCCAGGTAGCCGACGAACAGCAGAAAGAGGACCAGGGTGGTCATAAGGCGTACGTCGCCCCACTCCCACCAGGTGTTCCAGACCGGTCGGCCCCAGATGGAGCCGGTCACCAGGACTAGACCGCACAGCACTGTGCCCACCTCGGCCGCCGCGTAAGCCGTGACGTCCCACCAGGCCGTGCGGCGTAGTAGCACCCCAGCGCTGGCCACTGCACAGACCACGAACGCGACGTACATAAGCACGGCCAGCGGAACGTGCAGGTAAAGCATCCGCACGGCATCGAACTGTCCGAACTCCTCGCCGGTCGTGGGATGGGTGCGCACGTCGGCGTCGGTTGCCACAAAGGCCAGGACGATTAGCGCGGCAACGCTGACCAGCGCCCCGACGCCCAGAAGCCGCGAGCCGCGGGACCCGGTGCCGTCTCGTCGCTTGTCTGGTCCAGCCATGGGTTCTCCCGATCAGTCCTCGATCAGCACGCCGTGGGCCAGGGCACCGACCACGGTGGCGACCAAGGCGGTAGCAGCCAGCAACCCTGTCCAGGCCCATCCGTCCACCGCTGCGACCCCGAGGGCGTCGTCGAACGCCCGGGTGGCCGAGATCAGCACCGGCGCCAGAACCGGGAGCAGCAGGATGGGTAGGAGGGTCTCCCGCACCCCGAGACCCGAGGCCAGCGCGCCGTAGAGGGTACCGGCGGAGGCCACCGTGGCCCCGGCCAGCACACCGGCCACTATCAACAGGACGGGGTCCTCCACCTCGACGCCGTAGAACACCAGGAGGCCCCCAACTAGCACCGCCTCGAGGGCCAGGAGCTGCACAAATACGGCCGTCGCCTTGCCAAGGAATAGGGCCAGCGGCGCCAGCCCAGACATGCGCAGTGCGTCCAGCGTCCCGTCCGACTGCTCCAGTCTCGCTGACCGGTGGACGGCCAGCAGGGCGCTGAACAGAACGGCCACCCAGAACAACCCTGGAGCGAAGGTGTCTAAGGTGCGCTGGTCAGCATCCAGGGCGAAGCCGAACAGGATCAGGACCAGGAGGGCGAAAGGCACCACCTGAGCGACGACCACCCGGGAGCGGGCCTCGATCCACAGGTCGCGACCGGCAACCAGCCGGACGTCAACCAGGAACCGGCGCACGTCAACCACCGGCCGGCCGCTCATACTCGCCAGCGGTGTCATCCACCACCATCCCACCGGACACGGTCACCACCCGAGGCGAAAGGGCAGCTACCCGTTCCATCTCGTGAGACGACACCACCACAGTGCCCCCAGCGGCTACCGCGTCGCTCACCAGAGCGTCAACCACGTCCCGGCCGGCCTGGTCCAGTCCCGCATGGGGCTCGTCCAACAGCCAGAGTTCCGGACGTCGGACGACCAGGGCGGCCAGTGAGACCCGGCGACGCTGACCGGCCGAGAGGGTGTGGACCGGCTGGTCGTGAAGTCGTCCGGCAACCCCTAGGTAGTCCAGCGCCGAAGCCGTCCGTTGACTTGCCTCGCCAGACGAAAGACCAGCTGCTCGGGCCCAGAAGCGCATGTTCTGAGCGACGGTGAGGTCGTCGTAAAGCCCGTTTGCGTGTCCCAGGAGAGCCACCTGACGCCTGGCCGTCCGACGCTCCACGGTCAGGTCATGGCCCAGCACAGTGGCCGACCCGGATTCGGGCCGGATTAAGCCGGCGCATAGGCGCAGCAGGGTGGTCTTCCCGGCCCCGTTGGGGCCCCGGACTAGCACCGTCTCGCCGGCCCGGATCGTCAGATCCACCCCGGCTAGCGCGGGGAAGTTCCCCAGCAGCGCCACCGTCCCACGCAACTCGACCACCGGCACCCCGTCACGGTACCGGTCGGCCGTACCCTGACCCCATGCCCGTGCCCCACCCCACTCACCGACGGCTCCCGGCTGCCACCATGACGGCCGTCCTCCTGCTGGCTGGCGCCTGCTCCGAGGACACCAACGCCCCAACCCCTCCAGTTGTGAGTCTGGCGGCGACCACCACGTCGATCGTGGAGGCTCGGCCTACCCTGGCCGACGAGGGCATACCTGACTGGGTAGGCGACGTAGTGAACCTGCACGATCTGGCCGACGGAACCTGCTTTAACCAGTACTCCTGGGTGCAGAACGATCGGCACGTCGAGATCGACACCAGGGTGCCGTGCGAGGGCCCACACCAGCACGAGGTGTACTTCAGAACCGACCACCCGGCCCGAGCCGGAGCACCGTGGCCCGGCGACCGCGAGATGGAGGCGTACGCCCGGGCCGAGTGCTATGGCGCCTTTGCGACCTTCGTGGGCCAGATCTACGAGCTCTCCGAGCTGGAGCTGAACTACCTCACCCCATCACGAGTCGATTTCGAGCACGAGGAGGCTCGGTTCCGAGGCATCCACTGCTACCTGATGGCCGCTGACGGCGGTGAGATGATCGGCTCGGCCCGGGACTCTCGCCGCTAACGCCGCTTGGCTAGCACCAGGGCTAGGCCCGACCAGGACTGCGGGATGGCACCGAGGCCCGCTCCGGTGTCCGGGTTCCAGTACTCGGCCAGCCCCGACGCCCACGCCCCGGCCACCGTGGTCCGGGCTAGGTGGGCGGCGGCGGTCGGCGAGTGCCGCTCTACGGCCACGACCATTAGGTAGGCCAGTTGGGGCCACACCGGACCCCTCCAGTAGGCGTCCGGGTTGAAGGTCGGCTCAGCCCGATGCACACCAGCCGGACCGGCTGGACCTCCGAAGGCCCTCGGGTCTAAGAGCTGGTCGACCACGTTCGTCGCCCGGTCGGGTTCGTCGTCAACGAGAAGCGGGAGCAGGGCGTCCAGGGTTCGTACCCGACCCGAGCCGAAGGCCGTCGGACCGGCATCCACCCAGGTCCCAGCTTCCTCTGACCACCGATCGACCAAGGCGGCGGCCAGCCGGTCCGCCTCTTCGGCCAGCCCGGCATCGTCAACCACGGTGGCCAGCTCCCGGGCGTTGAAGGCGATGAGAGCATTGAAGCCCACCGGGGCCACCGGGAACACCGGGTTGCGGAGGGGTTCACCTTCGGGACCAGTCTCGATGGTGGATACCAGGCGGTCCTTGACCGACGCCCAACGATCTCGATCAAAGCCGTCGGGGCACCGGTCGTCCCACCGGGGGGAATCGTCGGCACCTGTCTCCCAAGGGTGGCACGCCAGGACAAGTCCGTTCTCGTCGCGGGCCCGGTGTTCCAGCAAGAACCGCAGTCCCGAGACCGCAAAGGCCACCACCTCATCATCTGGTGGCCAGCCGGCCCGGACCAGCTCGGCCACCGCGTGGCCGTACATTGGCGGCTGGGTAATTGCCGAGCCGTCCCTCCGCCCCCACAGGTCCTCGTGAAACCCCAGCGACCGGACGTAGTTCATGTGGGGAACAAAGCCGGACGATCCCTGTGGGCGGAACATCTCGACCAGTTCCCGCTGAGCCCGGTCCCGGTCGCCGAGCGCTCGCCAGACGAGAACGTGGAAGCACGAGTCCCACAGCCACTGCCAGGGGTAGACCCCCGCGTTGGGCGCTGCGTACCCTTCCGGCACCCAGTGGTCGTCAAACACCCGTTGCACGACGGCCCGGAGGTCGCCGTCCGACGGATCCGGGAGGACCGGAAGCCCTATGCCTCGCTGCACCATTGTTTCCTTCCGCTTCGGCCCGACCGATGGGGTCTCGGTCGTAGCACGGAACTGGGCTAACGCGCTCGCTGGGCTGGGCTTCAAGGTGAACTTTCTGGCCGGTGCGGTGGAGCCGGGCTGGGACGACGATCGGCCTCTGATCCTGATGGAAGGCCTGGGCGTCGGTGCCCCCAACCCGCCGAAAGCCGACCAACTGGTTGAAGCCCTACGCGGAACCGACCTGGTGGTGGTAGAGAACCTGTGCTCCCTCCCGTTAAACCCGGCTGCTACCCGCGTCCTGGCCAGGGTTCTACGGAACCGGCCGGCTGTCCTCCACCACCACGACCTCCCGTGGCAGCGAACCCGCTTCGCCCACGTGACTGACCTCCCACCGGACGACCCAGCATGGCGGCACGTCACGGTCAATGACCTGACCCGCCGGGACCTGGCCGAACGGGGAATCGCCGCCATCACCATCCGCAACGGGTTCGACCCAGACCCGCCCCTCGGAGACCGCCAGGCCACTCGGACCCGTCTGGGGCTGGACACCGACGATTGCCTGGTGGTCCATCCGGTTCGAGCCATTCCCCGCAAGGCGGTGGGCCGTGCCGTAGCCCTCGCCGAGTCCCTAGGCGCCACCTACTGGCTATCCGGACCGGCCGAGGACGGTTATGGACCTGATTTGGCACGGGAACTGGCGGCCGCCTGCTGCCCGGTCATCCACGCCTCGCACGCCAACCGGCCCGACCTCTATGCGGCGGCCGATGTGGTGGCCTTCCCATCCATCTGGGAGGGCTTCGGCAACCCACCCGTCGAGGCCGCTCTGGCCCGCCGACCGGTGGCTGTCGGCGACTATCCGGTGGCTAATGAGTTGCGGGCTCTGGGATTCGCCTGGTTCGACGCCAGCGACCCGGAGTCCCTCCGAGACTGGCTGGCCTCGCCGGCCAACCAGCGGGAAGCTCTCCTGGCTCACAACCGGGAGGTGGCAATCAAGGAGTTGTCAACCAGACGGATGGCCGAAGAACTGAAATCCCTCCTAGTCGAGGCAGGCTGGCTCCCGTGACCTCCCCATCCGACCCCCCGTCACTGCCCCTCGATCCGGTGCTGGTCCGGCGCGACTCCCTCCGACGGCTGGCCCGGCTGGGCCAACGGCTTGGCTATCTGGCGTTCGTCGCCTCCCTGGTTGTCTTCGCCGCCGGGCTGGCCTCCGGGTTCTCGGGCCGAGTGGCCACCAGCCTGGTGGTACTACTGGTCGCCGGATCCATCGTGCTGGCCCCGGCCATCGTCCTCCACTACGCGGTACGGGCGGCCGACGACGAGGACCGAGACACGGACCGGAGGCACTGACCGACCCCTGCCAAGTTCCCAGGGGGGGTTTTCCCCGCCCCGCTTCTCCCATTGGTCTCCAGTGTGTCTACCGTCACACTGTGCAACCGATCGTCGACCAGCTCCCGATCCCCTGATGATCGCCACGGCAACCCAGACACGCCTGCCGGCCGCCGAGCGTCGTCGCCAGATTCTAGATGTCGCCCTTGAGGTCTTCGCCCGCCACGGTTACCACGACACGTCCATGAACGCCCTGGCTTCAGAGGCTGGCGTGACCAAGCCGGTGCTTTACCAGCACTTCGTGTCAAAGCACGACTTGTTCGAGGTCCTTCTGACCGAAACAGGCGACAGGCTGATGCGGGCCATCGAGGCTGCCGAGGAGGAGGAGACGCCAAGGCGTCAGGTGGAGGCCGGCTTCCGGGCCTTCTTCCACTTCTTCGATGAGCGCCCGGCCGCCTTCTCGGTGCTCTACGGCTCCAGCCTGGCAGTGGACCCCGAATTTAGGCGAGACGCCCGCCAGGTACGGGACTCGTTCGCCGAGTACCTGACCCGCCTGATTCGGGTCGTGGATCACCGATCGGCGCTGGCCATGGCGGCAGGCATTAACGGGATGTCCGAAGGCATGATCCGTCACTGGATGCACGAGGGTCGAACTCGACCGGCCGAGGAAATGGCTGCCCTGGCCGCCCGGCTGGCCTGGGGCGGACTGGAGTCCCTGGCCTGATCTCCCCGACCTGCCCCATCGACCGTTTAGTCGAGGGGTTCTGGCGAGATGTCGATCGGTTCGGCGGGCAGATTCCCGGCCACGATGGGGCTCAGGTGCTCACGCAGTAGTGCCGGGAGCACCGGCTCGTCGGAGGCCAGCAGGTCGTCTAGGACCCACCAGCGCGCTCCCCGGAAGGCCGCGGCCTCCAAGGCCTCTAGGTGTCGGGGCCGGTAGTCGCCGCCGTCACACCACGCCACGTGGATCTTCTCGTGGCTGTCGAAGAAGTACCCGCCGAAGGTGAACTGCACGTGCTGGGTCCAAATGACCGGTCCCATCTCTACCTCCTCGATACCTGTCTCCTCAACCAGCTCCCGGGCTGCCGCTGTGGCGCTGTCCTCACCCCAGTCGATGCCGCCACCCGGGATCTCCCACCACGGCGGCTTGAACGGATCGAGCGGATCCTCAGCGTTGACGAGGAAGATCCGCCCGTCCCGATCAAGGAGAACGACCCGAGCGGCCGGGCGCTTCAGGAACACCCGCCGGACCTCCGGCGTAGGCAGCTCACCGACAGTCGGCGCACCGGCCGAGCATGTCGAAGCGGTGGGCGTCCACCCGGAAGCCCCCGCCCTCAGCCACGTCGACCAGGGCGGCTACCTGCCTCTCAAACTCGTCCGGAACCCGGAAGTCCTCCACTCGGCCACAGACGTCACACACCAGGTGGTGGTGGTGCCCGGTGAGCGACTCGTGAAGTTCGAAGCGCGCCCGGTCATCGCCGGCGTCCACTCGTCGGACGGCCCCCACGTCCACCAGTTCGGCGAGGTTCCGGTATGCGGAGCTCTGGGCCAGGCGTCGCCCGCCGTCCACGACCAGGATCTCAGGGAGGGTGATCGGTCGACCGGCGTCGGCTAGAACCTCAACCACCGCGAAGCGTGACCGGCTGTAGCGCATCCCGGAGGCTCGGAGACGCCGTCCCACGGTCACGTGCAGGTCATCAACGACCCCGTGGTCGTGGCCCTGTCCACCCGGCTGTCCGTCCGGCGACGAGACGGCGGCGGGGTGGTTCTCGGGCACGGACGCCGAGCCTACGCCAGCGACGACCTAGTGGGAATCCGTGAGAACGGCGATCGGGGTCGCGTCAGGGGCGACGGCGCATCAAGGCGTTGCGCCGCGTCCGACACACCAGCTCACCACGCTGGTTGTGGGCCCGGTGCTCAAAAGCCACAATCCCGGAGTCAGTCCGGGAACGAGACCCACGAGCGGCCACCACCTCGGTCTCGACGTGCAGGGTGTCGCCCAGGAACACCGGGGCTGGGAACGTCGTCTCCTCAAATCCCAGGTTGGCCACCGTGGTCCCCAGGGTGGTGTCAGCCACACTGACCCCGACCACCAGACCCAGGGTGAACAGGCTGTTAACCAGGCGCTGGCCGAACTCCGTGCCAGCCGCGAACTCGGCGTCTAGGTGCAGTGGTTGGGGATTATGGGTAAGAGCGCAGAAAAGAGTGTTGTCGGCCTCGGTCACCGTCCGAGAAAGGGCGTGGCGGACTATCAGTCCGACGGGCAGTTCCTCGAACCACCTCCCACGCGCCCCGTCCACCGGAACCACCCCGTCCTCCATGGCCGCAGTCTGACCCACCGGATTCCCGAACGGCGTGCCCGGCCTAGTCTCCGAACACCATGACCAAGCCCCTCTGGACCCCGGACACCGACCGCCGATCTGCCTCTCAAGTTGAGGCTTTTCGGATGTCGGTCGGCGTAGCCGGTGGTTACGACGACCTCCACCGGTGGTCAATCGATCGGCCGGGCGAGTTCTGGGCCGCTGTCTGGGAACACTTAGGAGTAGTAGGTGACCCAGGCGGTCGAACCGTTGGAGGCGACGCCACGAACCTTTCCGGGGCAAGGTTCTTCCCCGACGGACGCCTGAACGTGGCTGAGAACCTCCTGTCGCGTACTGACGACGCTCCAGCACTACTGGCCCGCGGCGAGGACAGCATCCGTCGCGACGTCTCATGGCAGGAACTCCACGACCTGGTGTCGCGCCTGCAACAGGCTCTCCTAGAACTCGGTGTGGAACCGGGCGACCGGGTCGTCGCCTGGCTGCCCAACATGCCCGAGGTGTACGCCGTGATGCTGGCCGCGGCGTCCATCGGCGCAGTCTTCTCGTCCACCTCGCCGGACTTCGGGACCGACGGGGTCTTGGACCGGTTCGGCCAGATCCGACCAGTGGTCCTATTCGCCACTGACGGCTACCACTACGCCGGCCGCCACCATGACACGACCGACCGGCTGATCCAAGTAGCCGACGGGTTGACCGACCTCCGCCGGGTTGTGGTGGTTCCCGGGACGGGTCCGTCCGGTCCCCTGCCGGCCAACGCCGTCACTCTTGAGGAGTTCCTCTCCCCCCACGACCCGGACACCGTTCAGTTCGCGAAACTGCCGTTCGACCATCCCCTCTACGTCCTGTACTCCTCGGGCACGACCGGTCGGCCCAAATGCATCGTGCACCGGGCTGGTGGAATCCTGCTCAAACACCTGGTGGAGCACCGCCTGCAATGCGACGTCCGTTTCGGAGACCGCGTCTTCTACTTCACGACGGCTGGTTGGATGATGTGGAACTGGCTGGCCTCCGGCTTGGCAGCCGGAGCCACCCTGGTGCTTTACGACGGATCGCCCTTCCACCCCGACGGAAACCGACTGTTCGACTTGGTCGACGACTGTGGCATCACCCTCTTCGGGGTTTCGGCCAAGTTCATCGACTCGGTGGCTCGGGCCGGACTCCGACCCGTCGACACCCACGGCCTGGGCACGATCCGCACAATCTGCTCCACTGGCAGCCCGCTCAGCCACGAGGGGTTCGCCCACGTGTACGCCGACTGGAAAGCCGACGTCCACCTAGCCTCTATCTCCGGCGGAACCGATCTGTGTGGCTGCCTGGTAGGCGGCCAGCCGACCGGCCCGGTTCACGCCGGACAGATCCAGGGCCCAGTGCTGGGCATGGACATGGACGTAGTCGACGGGTCTGGTCTTCCGGTCGGACCAGGGGTACGCGGCGAGCTGGTGTGCCGGTCGGCCTTTCCGTCCCAGCCGCTGGGGTTCTGGGACGACCCCAACGACCGGCGCTACCACGCCACCTACTTCGACCTCTTCCCTGGGTTGTGGCACCAGGGAGACTTCGCAGAGCGAACCCCAGAGGGGGGCTTCATCATCCACGGCCGCTCGGACGCCACCCTGAACCCGGGAGGCGTGAGGATCGGCACAGCCGAGATCTACCGCCGGGTGGAGCAGCACCCCGACGTGGAGGAAGCCCTCGTGATCGGCCAAGAATGGGATGGAGACACCCGGGTGGTGTTGTTCGTGGTCACCACCGAAGGCGTCACCTTGGACGATGAACTCCGGGACCGGATCCGCGCCGACGTCCGGATCGGAGCCTCGCCCCGGCACGTCCCAGCGGTGATCGTGGAGGTTCCCGAACTGCCCCGGACCCGCTCCGGGAAGCTGGTAGAGCTAGCCGTCCGGGCCGTGGTCGAGGGTCGGGAGGTCACCAACCTCGAGGCCCTAGCCAACCCGTCGGCCCTGGACCACTTCCGGAACCTGTCCGACCTATCCCGCTGACCGACTAGACCGAGAGCGGTACAACACCCTCGGACCCCTGCAACGAAAGGGTTCCCGGGGCATCCCAGCGAGGCTGGGAACGCGATTTGGGCGAATCGGCCGCCCAGTCGGCTCAGACGTCGCTCAACGGTATGCCCGCCAGGCGCAGGTGTCCGAGCTCGTTCACCGATCGCAAGCTGCGGTGGCCCGCCGATGAGGCGACCACCCGGCTGATTCCCGTGTACCGGGCCTCGAAGAACATCACCCGGTCGGTGCCCAGCACGTGGGACAGGTAGGCGGACACCACGCCCCCGTGGCACCCCACAGCTACCGTCCGCCCCGGGTTGGCAGCGATGATCCGTTCTATCCCGACCACCACCTGGTCCCGGAAGGACTCCGGATCGTCCAGGTCCTCACCGGCCATGATGGCGTCCCACCGGGGATCCCCCAGGGCCCGGAGGCGCTCCATGGGCACGTACTCCGGCTCGCCGGCGTCGTATTCGTTGACCAGCGGTTCGATGGCCACCTCGAGGCCCAGGCGCTCGGCTAGCGGGGCCACGGTTTGGACGGCCCGGGCCTTCGGGCTGGCGTACACGGCGTCGACCGGCTCTGCCGTCAGGCCGGAACATAGCCAGTCAGCCAGTGCCGCTGCCTGGCGTCGGCCGAGGTCTGATAGGTCGGGGTCGGCCTCCCGACCGGTGTCCCGGTTATCCACGGTTGTCGGAAGGGCGTGCCGGATGAGGAGCAGTTCCATGGTCGGCCGGACGCTAGCGGTGCCCCGCTCCACCGCTACCGTCGGCGCATGAAGATTGACGGCGGCTTCGGCGCCGCGAACCCCACTTCCCTGTCCGGCGGGCTCGCCTCCATCGGCGCGTCGGCAAAGCGCCTTGAGGATGAGGGCTATGCCGGCGCCTGGACCGCCGAAACCAGCCATGACCCCTTCTTGCCGCACGTCATCGCCGCCGAGCACACCGAGCGCCTCGAGTTGGGTACCGCGATCGCCGTGGCCTTTGCCCGAAACCCCATGATCCTCGCCCAGATTGGCCACGACCTGCAGCGCTACAGCGACGGCCGGTTCATCATGGGGCTCGGCACCCAAATCCGACCGCACATCACCAAGCGCTTCTCGATGGAGTGGTCGCAGCCGGCCGCAAGGATGCGCGAGTTCGTGAGTGCCATGCAGGCCATCTGGGACTGCTGGAACAACGGCACGAAGTTGGGGTTCCGCGGCGACTTCTACACCCACACCCTGATGACGCCGTTCTTCAATCCCGGTCCCAACGAGTGCGGCCCGCCCAAAGTGTTCATCTCAGCGGTCGGACCGCTCATGTCTGAGGTCGCCGGCGAGGTCTGCGACGGCGTCATCTGCCACGCCTTCTCCACCGAGACGTACCTGCGTGAAGTCACCCTGCCCAGGATCGAAGCCGGCTTGGCAAAGTCTGGGCGCACGATGGACGACTTCGAGATCATCGGCCCCGGCTTTGTGGTCACCGGCCCCAACGAGGAGGCCATGGCAAAGGCTGCCACGGGGATCCGCCAGCAGATCGCCTTCTACGCCTCAACCCCCGCCTACCTGGGCGTGCTTGAGATCCACGGCTGGGGAGGCCTCCACGGCGATCTCAACGCCATGTCTAAGCGGGGCGAGTGGCAAGCCATGGGAGATCTCATCGACGACGAGGTACTCGACGCGTTTGCCGTCGTCGCCGAACCCGACAAGGTGGCTGCAGAAATCCGGGCCCGCTACGGCGACTGCGTCGACCGCATGATGTTCTACGCCCTCGGTGGCGACCACGGCGCCGACTTCTGGATGCCGATCGTGGCTGACCTAGCCGCCTGAGACGCCAACGCTCGCTACAGCCTCCGGTCAAAGTCGAGGGTTCCGAAGAACCGCGACCGTTAGGTTGGTGCTATGAGCGATACCCCCGAGTTCGCCTACACCGACCTACTGCCGCTGCTGGACGACCCCTACGCCGCCACCGACTTCCGACTGCTCACCGCCGGGGGTGCCCGAACCGTCGAGGGGCCGGGTGGTCGGACCTTTCTGGAGGTCGACCTGGAGGCCATCCGGCTGCTGACGGCTACAGCTATGCGCGACATCGCCCACTTGCTGCGCTCCGAGCACCTAGCCCAGGTGGCAGCCATCCTGGATGACCCCGAGGCGTCGGCCAACGACCGCTTCGTAGCCCGGGAATTGCTGCAGAACGCCTGTATCGCGGCTGGTGGGGTGCTCCCGTCCTGCCAGGACACCGGAACGGCCATCGTGTCGGCCAAGAAGGGTGAGCTGGTCCTGACCGGTGGAAACGACCGGGAGGCCATCTCCCAAGGCGTCCAGGACACCTACCTGACCTCTAACCTGCGCTACTCGCAGCTGGCGCCCCTGGACATGTTCACCGAAAAGAACACCGGTACGAACCTGCCGGCCCAGATCGAGATCGAGTCAGTGGCCGGCGACGCCTACAAGTTCCTGTTCATGGCCAAGGGCGGCGGTTCGGCTAACAAGAGTTACCTCTTCCAGGAGACCAAGGCACTCCTCAACCCCGAGGGGTTGGCCGCCTTCTTGGACGAGAAGTTGCGCTCTCTGGGCACCGCTGCCTGCCCGCCCTATCACCTTGCGGTGGTCATCGGTGGCACGTCGGCCGAACACACCCTTCGCACGGCCAAATACGCCTCGGCCCACTACCTGGACCACCTGCCGACAAGCGGCAGCGAAGCCGGGCACGGCTTTCGTGACCTGGACTGGGAGAAGCAGATCTTGGAGATGACCCGGGGGTTCGGTATCGGAGCCCAGTTCGGTGGCAAATACTTCTGCCACGACGTCCGAGTAGTCCGCCTGCCTCGCCACGGTGCCTCCAACCCGGTCGGCATTGCCGTCTCCTGTTCGGCCGACCGCCAGGCTCTCGGCAAGATCACCTCCGACGGCGTCTTCCTTGAACAGTTGGAAGAGGACCCGGCTCGCTTCCTGCCCGAGATCACCGACGAGGACCTGTCGGCCACCGTGGTGCCCATCGACCTCGACCAACCCATGGACGCCATCCGCAATGAGCTGTCGCGGCACCCGGTCAAGACTCGGCTGTCCCTGACCGGGACCCTGGTCGTGGCCCGCGACACCGCCCACGCCCGAATGGCCGAGTTGCTGGATGCCGGAGAGCCCCTCCCCGACTACCTCCGGGACCACCCCGTCTACTACGCGGGACCAGCCAAGACGCCCGAGGGCTACGCCTCGGGGTCGTTCGGCCCGACGACCGCTGGCCGCATGGACTCCTACGTGGACCGCTTTCAGGCCGCTGGAGCCAGCCTGGTCATGCTGGCCAAGGGAAACCGGTCGCGGCAGGTCACCGAGGCGTGCGCCCGTCACGGCGGCTTCTACCTCGGATCGATCGGCGGTCCGGCGGCCCGCCTGGCCCTGGACTCCATCCATCAGGTCGAGGTTCTCGATTACCCGGAGTTGGGCATGGAGGCCGTGTGGCGTATCGAGGTCGAGAACTTCCCCGCCTTCATCGTGGTCGACGACAAGGGCGGGGACTTCTTCGATGAGGTGTCAACCCCAGTGCGTCTGGACTAGGGATCTCGGATATCGGCGCTTCGACGGCCACTACGGCCTTATCACTCCGGCCGTCTGACACCCCACGGTCCGCATGAAGGTCATCGGCCTCTGCGGGGGCATTGGCGCCGGGAAGTCCACGGTGGCCACCCTTCTCGCCGAAAGGGGTGCGGTGGTCATCGATGTCGACACCCTGGGACGTCATGTCCTCACACTCCGGGAGGTTCGCGACGCTGTAACAGCCGAGTTTGGCGACAGCGTCCTCAGGCCCGACGGGACTGTTGACCGTGGAGCCCTGGCCGAGGTGGTGTTCTCCTCTAAGGGCCGCCTGGCCGACCTGGAGGCCATCAGCCACCCGGCAATAAACCGGGAGATCCTCCGCCGACTGGATGCTCTGGCCGAGGACCCACCTGACCTCGTGGTGCTGGACATGGCGGTACTTGTGGAAAGCAACCTCGGTCAACTGGCCAACGGTCGGGGTTACACCGAGGTGGTCGTGGTGGAAGCCAATTCCGAGTTGCGAATGGATCGCCTGGCAGAACGGGGCATGGCGCCCGACGACGCCCGGTCCCGGATAGCTGCCCAGGCCACCGACGCCGAACGGCGAGCGGTGGCCGACTACATCCTGATTAACAACCGCGACCGAGAACACCTGGCCGTCCTGGTGGACGATCTGCTAGCCCGCCTGGTGGTCTAGGGCGGTTGGCACGGGGGCCCTACCGGCGGAGGGCGGATTGTGCTCGTCCGGTGTATTCCGGCCGGCAGATAAGCAAACCCGGTACGACGGGTCGGGGTTTGTTAAACGTGAGGGCCGTGCCGTCAAGACTGCTGGCGTCCAGGCCGGCGGCGGTAGCCACAGCAGCCGGAGCGCAGACGTCCCACTCGTAAAGGCCTGACGGGTGGACATAGACGTCGGCCGATCCCCCGACCACCGCCATGGCCTTTACGCCAGCTGACCCGAAGGACCTGACCACGCCGCCGATGGCCGCCGCCACCACCTCAGCCTCACCCCATTGCGACCGACTAGTAACGACCACCGGGCGTTCCCGCTCAAGTGGGCGGGAGGCTGCCGAGAGGCCGGTTCCATAGAGTTGTCCGCTGGCCGGAAGAGCCACGGCAGCAGCCGTCGGTCGACCCCCCTCCACCAGGGCCACGTGGACCGCCCACTCGATACTTTCCGGCCGGCCAAAGTCGCGTGTCCCGTCCAGGGGGTCCAAGATCCACACCCGGCTGGCCTCCAGACGGGCCCCGTCGTCAGTCCCCTCCTCGGATAGGAGCCCGTCATCGGGACGGAGCTCGGCCAGGCGGTCCACCAGGTGGCGGTGGGCCTGCCGATCCCCTTCGTCCTGCAGGTGGTACGACGGCCAACCCTCGGCCACGGCTTGGTCCCGGATTCCGAGGAGCAAGTTGCCGGCTTCCTGGGCTAGGAGTCCGGCGAGTTCGTGGTCCTGCATGGGCGTTCGACCCTATCCCTGCTCCGGCCGCGCCCCTTCTTCCCTGGTCCCCGGTGGTCCTTGACTAGCCTGCCGACGGGCCGGTCCCCACCGGCCGTCCCATGACAATGACGGAGCACCCCATGGCCCACGGCCGAATCACCGGTTGGGCAACCCATCTTCCCGAACGCCGGCTCACTAACCACGACCTGGCTGAGATGGTGGAAACCACCGACGAGTGGATCCGTGAGCGCAGCGGCATCGGCGCCCGCCACGTGGACGGCAAAGTCACTGAGATGTCCACGTCCGCTGGTCGCGACGCTCTTGCCATGGCCGGTGTGGACCCGGCCGACGTGGACCTGCTGCTCCTGGCCACCTGCACCTCGGACCAGCAGTTCCCAGCCAGCGCCTCGGTGGTCCAGGACAACCTCGGGATGTCGTGCGGGGCCATCGACATGAACGCCGCCTGTTCGGGCTTCGTGTACGGGCTTGTAACGGCTATGCAATTCTCGGCCGGCGGCGTCGACCGCATCCTGCTCATCGGAAGCGATGCCCTCAGCGGGATCACCGACTGGACCGACCGGGGCACCTGCGTGCTGTTCGGCGACGGTGCCGGTGCGGTAGTCATCGAACGGTCTGCCGACACCCCTACCCTGCTGGGCTGGGACCTCATGTCGGATGGCTCGGCGGCAGGAATCCTGTCGTGCGAGCACGGCGGCAAGATCTTCATGAACGGCAAAGAGGTGTTCCGTCGGGCCGTCCTGGCCGTGGAGAAGGCCGGTCGCAACGCCCTGGAGCGGGCTGGCGTGAACATCGACGACATCGCCCTGGTGGTCCCCCACCAGGCCAACATCCGTATCATCGACGCCGCTCTGAAGCGCCTAGACATCCCCCTGGAGAAAGCGGCCATGGTCCTCGAGCGGACTGGCAATACCTCGGCCGCCTCGATCCCGCTGGCCTTGGTGGACGCCTTGGACAATGACCGGGTAGCCCCCGGCGATCTGGTCCTGATGGTGGGGTTTGGCGCCGGCATGTCGTCAGCCGCCGCCGTGATTCGCTGGGATCCGCCCGGGGCCTGACACCCACCACCCATACCGTCCGGTCCCTTCGAGGCCTCCGGATACCCTCCCGACGTGCTGACCGCCTCAGGCCTGTCCCGCAGTTTCGGGTCCCGAACCCTTTTCGCCGACGTCTCACTCCAACTCGGTCCGGGCCGCCGCGTTGCTCTGGTGGGCAGCAACGGGACTGGCAAGACCACCCTCATCGAAACCATCGTCGGCCTGCAGGAACCTGACGTCGGCGAGGTCCATCGACCTCGGGACCTCCGTATCGGCTACCTCCCTCAGGAACTTCCCGACGAGGTCGGTCGGTCAGTGTTCGAACAGGTCATGCTGGGCGCCGGGCCGATCACCGAGTTGGCCAGACGCATCGAGGCCCTAGGCACCCAGATCGGCGAGACGGCGGGCGACGAGCAGGACCGGGTGCTGGTCGAGTTCGGCGAGGCTCAATCCCGGTTCGAGCAGCTCGGCGGCTACGCCGTAGAGGCCGACGCCCACCGGATCCTGTCTGGGCTGGGCTTCGACCCGGCCGACCACGACCGACCCATGGACGAAATGTCGGGCGGGTGGCGCATGCGAGTCGCCCTGGCCCGGCTGTTGCTGTCGGCCCCCGACCTGTTGATCATGGACGAACCCACCAACCACCTCGACGTGGACAGCGTGGCCTGGCTGGAACAGCACCTGGCCGGTTGGTCCG